>Ga0194116_10000629_pt1 | contig 59187 bp, 47 predicted proteins | sample TA2MahsurfametaG_4_FD_148617 | JGI IMG/M metagenome (GOLD analysis project Ga0194116, IMG submission 148617) | Freshwater microbial communities from Lake Tanganyika, Tanzania - TA2015008 Mahale S9 surface | ecosystem: Environmental > Aquatic > Freshwater > Lake | place: Tanzania: Lake... | reverse complement strand
CATCTCCAGTGGCATCAGGCGCTTGGTGGCCAGTTCCTCGATCTTCCGCGTCAGCTCGTGCACCCCGCTGATCCTGTCGACCAGCGGCCTCTGCGCGGCCAGTTGCTGCGCCCGCGCGCGCTGCCAAGCGCCTCCGCTGCCGAGCGCCAATTCCCCGAGACTCAACAGAACCAGGGCCGCGGCCAGGCCGGTGAAGGTCCGCCACAGCACCACGTCGCGGCGCCGGCCGCGCCGCAGCGCGGCGAGGTCCGCCTTGTCCCGCACGTCGATCGCAACGACCGCCGCCGCGTCGAGCCGCGACGCGAAGTCTCCTTGGCGGAAGGAAACCTCGCGGTCCCGAGTCGCCGGCAAGGGTGCCGGAGCCGCCGCTAGGGCGATCACCGGGCCGTTGGCGGCGAGTTCGTCGAGGAGTGCGGCCTGGGCAGAGGCCCGGACCTTCTCGTCGGCCTCGGGGGGCAGGGGCCGCGTGAGCACCTGCTCGGGGACCGGACCCGCGCCCCAGCGCACGCCGGTAAGCTCGTCCTTGCCGGGCAAAATTACCGCGGCGCCGGCGGCCGGCGTCTGGCCGAGGGTGGCGGCGAAGGCGGGCAGGACGAGTTCCGCCTCCGCCCAAGTTGCGACCTCATCGGCGGCGAAGCGGCGGCGGTAGGCCGCGAAGGCGAGGGCGTGGGGTGAGCCGGGCCGCCAGTACCAGCCGTGGTACAGCTGAGCCAAGGGGAAGGGGGAGGCCGCCTCGAGGCCGAGTTCCACCGCCAAGGCTACTTCCGCCGGTTGGGCTGCCTCCGGCACCGGGATGGAGCGGGTGAAGAAGGCGCTGTCCGGTAGGAGCGCCACCTGGGGGGGCGGCGGCCCGGCGCGCAGGAAATGGAGGATCGAAGCCATCAGGGATTGAAAGGTACTAGGCACAAGCGAGGCCCGGAGAACAAGACCGCAGAGTTGGCGCCGCGGCTCAAGGGGTGGCCTCCCGGGGAATATCCTCGTTCTCGCGGACCTCGAGGATCAGCCACGGGTAGCGGAGGCGCTGGTCGAGGGTGCCGGATGTGGTGGGCGCGGCGGGACCGGGCGGCTGGGGTGGCGGGGTTGGGGTGGGGCCGGCGCGGGTCTCCGCCTTAACGGGCCCGGGAGGCGGTCCGGGAGGCACCGCGGAGGCGGCCCCGGGGGCGGCGACCACCGCCGCCACCCGGTACTCGTTGCGTCCCTCGCGCACGAAGACGTGGATCCGCAGGGCGGAAAGATTCAGCGCGAAGCCGGCGGAATTGCCGGAGGACCCCGCCACTTGGCCGATCTCCTGCGGGCTGCGGAACACGCCCGGGCCGCGGCGTTCGAAGCGGCCTTCCCCGCGCAGAAAATCCGACATCCCCTTGGCCTGCTCCGGACCGTATTGTCCGAGGGCGGCGAGGACATCGGGCCGCGCGCCGTTGAGATTCGACTGCGGGAAATCGAACAAGGAGACGTTCTCCGCGAAGCGCCGCCAATAAGCGTTCGGCCTCCCTGCCTGATCGAAAAAGAATTCTCGCGCCTTCTCGATGGACGCCAGTTCGTGGAACGAACGCAGGGGTCGCCCAGGCGGACGGTAGGGCACCGGCTTTGATTCGTAATCGGGCTGCCAGGTGGTGCCGTACACGTGGCCAGGCTTCATCCAGCCGGCGAGCGCGTCGACCACTTCCTCTGCGCGCGGCTTCGGCACCTCCCAGTACAGGAGCAACTGCAGGAGGGTCTGGGGCGAGGCGCGGGGCAGCGACAGCTTGCCGCTTTCGTCGCTGAAGGTGACGGTCACCGTTCGGCCTTCCTCCGGCTCGTAACCTGCGAATCCTAGCGGGTCATCCCAGCCCTCGGCGGGGCTGCGGAGTCCGTTGCTCGCGTCCTTGAACTCAGCCAGCACACCCAAGGTCATCTCCAGCGCCGAAAAGGCCTCCACGCGCAGGCGGCGTTTGACGGACTCGCGGTGATCGACGAGCAGGTCTACTGCTGCCCGGTCCATAAAGGCCACCAGCGCGAAGGCCGCGAACATTAGGGTGGTCAGAACCACCACGATCACGGAGCCGCGGGAGGTGCGGCGGCGGGCGGAATGGGAAAATGGCGCCGGCATCTTTCAGAAGTCGGGCAGGCCGGCGCCGGCGGCGGGCACGGCGATGAGACTCTCCCGCTTGAGCTGCCCATGGGTGAAGCTAAGGCGCAGGCGGCCCGGCACCAGCGGCTGGCCCTGCGTATCCAGCTTGAGCAAGCTCTCAGTCGTCCAGCGCCGAGCGGTGGCGTCGTAGTAGTCGAAGGCCAACCCGGTCACGAGGGGCGAGACGAGGGTCTCACGCGGCGCCTCCTCGCCGAAGCCGCGTTCCAATCGGGACTGCCAGAGGAGCAACAGCCCGCTCCCTCTGCGGATCTGTAGCGAGCAGACGACCTCGGGCAACGGCTCCCCCGGCCAGTCGCAGAGCCGGCTGCCGGCGGGCAGCTCAAAGGTGAACAGGCGCTCGATGAGCCCGGCCCGCGGCCGGACCTCGGGCAGGGTGAAGGGCGGGGCGTCGGCCCGGCCGAAGGGCGGGAGGGCGGCGGTGCGCAGGTCCTGAGCAAGGAAGCGGGTAACCGCCCGCACGTGCTGGTCCAACAGGCGCACGTCCGCGCGCCGGCCCCAGAGCTCCCCGAGCGAGAACAGGAAGGAGCTCATCGCGACCAGCAGCAGGGCCACCAGCGCGAGGGCCAGCAGCATCTCCAGCAGGGTGAAGGCGCGGCGGGGGCCGCGGCGGCGCGCCAGGCTCATCGGAAAGCCGCCTCCTGTTCCCGCTTGGCCTTTAGCTCGAGGATGCGGGTCTTTGTCTCCTCCTTCAGTCGGCCGCGCACGCCCGGGTCGGTGACCCAAGTCGGGCGCAGGAGCAGGAAGGACTGGCTCCGCCGCTCAGGCCCGGTGGCCCCGGCGGAGGTGAGCTCGCAGCTGAAGGTGACCCGGTAGACGTCCGCGATGGTGGTGGGCGCGATCTCCGCGGACCACTTGGCGCGGCGGCCGCCGGCGGTCTCAAACTCGCCGCCCTCCTCGAGTCGCCGCGGATCCGGTTCGCGCAGCACCTGCTGGCGGGCGAAGGCGAAATCCTCGTCCACCACCGCCCCGCGGGCGGCCGCCTCGTAGCTATTCAGAACGTTGAGGTAGGCCGAGGCCATCATCACGGCCGCGAAGGCGAAGATCGAGAGCGCCGCCAGCACTTCGACCACGGTGAAGCCACCGGCGGCCCTAGGGTGCGGTGCGTTCATCTTCGAGCGTGAGCACGGGCGCGCAGGTCCAGGGGTCGACCCGCAGGACGGAACGGCCGCCGGCGCGGGCCAGCTGGGCGCGGAAGGGCCTACAGGTGCCGTCCGGGAAAAAGGTCGCGTGGGCGAGGGAACGGGCCTCCAGCAGCACGCCGCCCACGAGGATCGCGTTCGCCCCCTGGGTGGCCGCGCCGAGGAAGTCCACCTCGAGGTCCCCGGCCAGCTCCGGGGAAACCGGGAAACGGCGTAGCGGGCGCTCCGTCGCGGGCGGTTCTCCGGGCGCGGCCGGGGGCGGCGCCTCGCCGTCGAACACCAGGAAGGCCCGGGTCTCGCCATCGAAGCTCAGTCGCACCTCGCGGCCCGATTTCAAGGTGGTGCGACGGGCCTCGGCCACAGCCTGCCAGAAGACCTCGGCGGGGGTAGCGCCGCGCGTGGAGAGTAGGCGCGCCGAGCCGCCGATGAGGAAGGCGGCCAGCAGCCCGATCAGGGCGAGGGTCAGCAGGATCTCGAGCAGCGTGAACCCGCGGAGGCGCGGGCGAGACGGACGGTGAGAGGACCGCCGCATCCGCGGGCCTATTTCTCGGCCCCGGCCCCCGCGTCCCAGTTGCCGAGGTCGTCGGCGGTCCCGCTCTGCTTGTCGGGGCCCTTGGACCAGAGGTCGTAGCCACCTTTGTTGCGCGTGCCCGGATAGGCGTACTGGTAAGGCTCGCCCCAAGGATCTGTCGGCACCTTGCCGCCGTCCAGGTACGGTCCGAACCAGCGGTCCCCCTTGGTCGCGGGGCGGGTCAGAAGCGCCTGCAGCCCGTCGCTGGTCGAGGGATAGTCGCCCAAATGGATCCGGTACGAGGTGAGGGGCGTCTTCATGCTCTCGCGCACGAAGATGTTCACCGTGCTCGCTTGGGCGCCCCCAAAGATCTTGTCGACGTTCGTGATGGCAAGGCCGGCGAGGAGACCGATGATTGCCAAGACCACGAGGATTTCGAGCAGGGTGAAGGCCCGGCGGCGGAGACGCGGTTGGCGGCGGAATGGGCAAAGCATAAGGAGGAGGATGGCGGAACGCGGGCGGATGTCGAGGTTCGGGCGCCGCCGGCTCAACGGCCGAGCGCCGCGCGCAGCACCGGCTCCATCACGTCCGCCTGGCGCATGAAGCCGAGGTCGTTGGGGTGGGACGCGTCCGTGGCGCCCTCGGTGTCGGAGCCCAGCAGCGCGTCCCCCGCGACGTAATGGAGCCCGCGCACGCCCTCGCGCTGGAGGGTGGCGAAGGCCTCGCGCAGGGCCGCGTGGTTCTCATCGTGGAACTGGGCCTTCGCGGGCGTGATCCAGCTGTTGGTGAAGCGGCGGTCTTCGACCAGGATGATGGGCGTATCCGGGCGCGCTTGCCGCAGCTGACGGACCAGCGGCACGCACTTCTGGCGCACGGCTGCGGCATTCATATTCGGCAGGCAATCGATCACGTAAGCGGCCGCGTCGACCTGTGTCAGGTAGTCGCCCACGGCCGCGTCCATCCGGCCGTTGCCGGAGAAGCCGAGGTTGACGACCGGCACATCGAGGCGGCGGCCGAGGATCGCGGGGTGCACCATCCCCGGCCGCGAGGCGCACGCGCCGTGGGTGATGGAGGTGCCGTAGAACACCACGGGGCGCGCGCGCGGCGCGAGGCCCTCGAACGTGGCCCCTGGGGGCACGCCGAGGCGGAGAAACTCGACCCCGTTGTACAGGGGCAGGTAAGCCGCGTACTCCCGCTCGCCGGGCGCGAGGTCCCGAATAATCTCCACCTGCAGCTCTTGCTTGTCCGGCCGGGTGACCTGCACCCAGCGCCAGCGGCCCTGCTTATCCCGCGCGTAGAGGTCTACACCGCTGACGCCGGTCGCCGGCATATGCGGCATCCCGAGCCGGTCCTTCATCAGGCGGTAATGGACGTGGATGGCGTTCGCGTTGGTGCGGAATCGGACCAGCATTCCGGCACTGTCGCGGCTGAGATTCCAGACGGCCGGAGTCACGGTTTGCTGCGCGGCGGCGGGAAAGCGGTCGAACCAGCGGGTCCGCGGGGCGTCCCCCCACGCGCGACCCTCGACCCCCCATTGGGTCACGTCGTGCCAAACCAGCTCCGCCGCGGCGGCCTTGCCCGCGCCCATCGCGGGGTCGAGCTTGGCGACATCAGGCGCCTTCGCCTTGGGGTCCGCCGCCACCAGCGGCGCGGCGAGGAGGGCAAGCAGGGCAGGCAGGAGGGGGTTGAGTTTCATCTCCGCGGCTATGCCAGCGCATTACCCCGCCGGCAAGGGGGCAAAATCACCCACGCCCTCGGCTTGGCCCCGTAGGCGGGGCCAGGCCGGGACGGCGGGAAGTTGCTTAGGACAGCTTGATTCCGCGGGCGGCGGCCGAGCGGAGCAGCGCGTCGGCCATATCGCTTGGGGTCGCGGCGACCTCGATCCCGCACTCGCGGAAGATGGCGATCTTGGCCGCGGCCGTGTCCTCATGGCCCCCGATGACCGCGCCGGCGTGGCCCATCCGGCGGCCCGTGGGGGCGGTCGCCCCGGCGATGAAGCCGGCGACGGGCTTGCGGCAGTGTTCGCGGACCCAGCGGGCGGCCTCGACCTCGGCGCTGCCGCCGATCTCGCCGATCATGATGATGCCGCGCGTCTCGGGATCCGCGTTGAACAGCTTGATCACGTCCAGATGTGAGGTGCCGTTAACCGGGTCGCCGCCGATGCCGACGCAGGTCGACTGGCCGATGCTCTTGGAAGTCAGCTGGAACACGGCCTCATAGGTGAGAGTGCCGGACCGCGAGACCACGCCGACATGGCCCGGGCGGTGGATGTAGCCCGGGGCGATGCCGATGCGGCAACCACCCTTGGAGCTGGGGCCCGTGCCGGGCGTGACCAGTCCGGGGCAGTTGGGGCCGACCAGACGGGTGCGGCGGCCCTGCATCGCCCGCTTCACGCGGATCATGTCGCGGATGGGGATGCCTTCGGTGATGGCGACGGCGAGGTCAAGGTCGGCATCGACCGCCTCGAGGATCGCGTCCGCCGCGAACGGGGGCGGGACGAAGATCGCGGAGACCGTGGCGCCAGTGGCGCGGGCGGCCTCGGCGACCGAGTTGAAGATCGGGACGCGGCTCCCCTGGTGCTCGAAGTGCTGTCCTCCCTTGCCGGGCGTAACGCCCGCGACGACCTGCGTGCCGTAGTCAAGTGAGAGCCGGGTATGGCGAGCCCCGAACTCGCCGGTGATGCCCTGGATCAAAATCTTCGTGGAGGGGGTGATGAGAATGGCCATGGGAGGGAGGTGCGGACGGGTTTCAGGCGACGAGCCGGACGATCTTCTGCGCGGCATCCGCCATCGTGTCGCCGGACACGAGGGTGAGCCGGGAGGCAGCGAGGGTGGCCTTGCCGGCCTCGACGTTGTTGCCCTCAAGGCGGACAACCAGCGGCAGCTTGAGGCCGACCTCCCGGACCGCCTCGACGATGCCTTGAGCGATCACGTTGCAGTCCATAATACCGCCGAAGATGTTTACTAGGATCCCCTTCACGTTCGGATCCCCGAGGATGATCTTGAAGGCCGCGACCACCTGATCCTTCGAGGCGCCGCCGCCCACGTCGAGGAAGTTGGCCGGTGTCCCGCCGAAGTGCTTGATGATGTCCATCGTGGACATCGCCAAGCCGGCGCCGTTGACGAGACAGGCGATGTTGCCGTCCAGGGCGATGTAGCTGAGCGAGTACCGTGAGGCCTCGATCTCCTTCGGGTCCTCTTCGTTGAGGTCGCGCAGCGCGGTGATCTCCGGGTGGCGGAAGAGGGCATTGTCGTCGAAGGACACCTTGGCGTCGAGGGCCAAGACCTCTCCTGCGGGCGTGGTGATGAGGGGGTTGACCTCGACCATCGCGGCGTCGGTCTCCCAGAAGCAGGTGTAAAGGTTGCGGATCAGCCTCGCGGCGTTCTTGGCCTCTGCGCCGGTGAGGCCGAGGGCGGCGATGAGGTCGCGCACTTGGAAATCGGCCAAACCGAACGCGGGATCGACGCGGACCTTGGTGATCTTCTCCGGGGTCTCGCGGGCGACCTTCTCGATCTCGACGCCGCCCTCGGTCGAGGCGACGATGACCGGGCGGGAGCTGGCGCGGTCGAGGAGAATGGCGAGGTAGTATTCCTTCTTGATGGCGCTCGCGACGGTGAAGTACACCGACTGCACGCGGCGGCCGGCGGGTCCGGTCTGGGCGGTGACGAGCGTCTGGCCGAGCATCTGGCCCGCCATCGCGAGGGCGGTGGCCTTGTCTGCGCAGAACTTCACCCCGCCCTTGAAGCCGTTGGTAAACGTCCCTTTGCCGCGCCCGCCGGCGTGGATCTGCGACTTTACCATAGTGGCCCCTTCGGGGAGCTGGGCCAAGGCGGGGGCGAACTCCGCTTGGCTCCGGGCGGCGGCGCCCCTAGGGACGGGCACGCCGTATTTCTCGAAGAGGGCCTTGGCCTGATACTCGTGGATGTTCATGCAGGAAGGGTCGAAGAGCGGACAGCAAACCAGAGGCAGGGCCGCGTAAGCACGCCCAAAATCGTTGTGCGCCCCGGGGTTGCGTTTCCCCGCGTTCCCCGCAGGCTAGCAGCGATGAAAGCCCACGAGGTGATGAGGCAGGTGTTAAAGCAGACCAGCGCCAAGCGGATCGCCGCCGAGATGAACCTGTCCCTCTCTCTCGTCTACAAGTGGGCCGAACTCGTCGAGCCCGGTGCTGCCTCCGGCAGTCCGCTGGAGCGCGTGGGCCAGCTCCAGCGCATCACCCGAGATCCGCGTATTGCCCAGTGGGTCTGCGAACAGGGGGATGGGTTTTATATCCGCAACCCGCAGGAGCTGGCGGGCAGCGCCCGGCTGATGCCCGCCACCAACGGAATCGTGCAAGAGTTCGCCGATATGCTTGCCACGATCGCCACGGCCTCCGCCGACAGCACGATTACGCGCGATGAGGCGAGGCACATCCGACGCCGCTGGGAGGAACTTAAGGGCGTCACGGAGGCCTTCGTTCGCGCTGCTGAAACCGGCAGCTACGGCGCGCCTCCGCCCGCTTCGCCAGCTCCTTCCCGCTGAGGCTCGCGTGCGCGCGGAGCGTGGATTCGGGGTTAGATCGAGCCGCGTTTAGCGGCCGAGGTACTTGTCGCGGCCCTGAACGAGGGCTTCGATCTTCCGGTCCGCGATGGAGCGCTTGAGCATCCAAAAGCCGCAGTCCGGGTGCGCCCAGCGTACGCGGCCCGGTCCGACCTTCTTCTCCGCGGCCTCGAGGCGGCGGGCCACCTCGTCCGGGGTTTCGATATGGTTCACCTTGATGTCGATCACGCCGACGCCGAGGGCGATGCGGCGGTCGATGTGCTTGAGGGCGTCGAGGTCCGCTGCGGGCCGATGCGCCAGCTCCAGCACCAGATGGTCCGTGTGGAGGGCGTTGAGGAAGGCCAGCAGCTTGCGCCAGTTGCCCTTTTGAATGGTCTGGCCGCCGTAGTTGCCGAAGCAAAAGTGTACGCCGCGTTCGGTGCCGGGGGAGATGGCGTCGAGCACGAGGTTCATCGCCGCCGCCGCGAGGGGGGCGTCCGCCGGGTTGCCGGGGATGTTGGCCTCGTCCACTTGGATGCAAGCGGCGGGCAGTCCGGTGACCTGCGCCGCAAGGACCTCGCCGAGGGCCATCGTGAGGCGGTCGAAATCGCGGTAGTGGTGGTCGAGGAGGGTCCGGGCCAGCATATAGGGGCTGGTCACGGTGAACTTGAACGGCCCGCCCGCGAACGCGGCCGCTCGCTGCCAAGCGGCGAGCAGGTTCAGGGAGCCTTCGCCGAGCGCACCGGTGACGACGCCGGCCGGCTTGCGGCGAAAGCCCATCGGGTGGTGGCGCGAGAACTCATCGGTCACCGAGCGGCCGACGACCGTGGAGATGCCGGCCATCGGGCGGATAAAGTACTCGATCATCCCGTTGGTATCGGGATGGTTGATGTCGAAGCGGTACAGCTCCCCGTCGGTCGGCAGGTCGATCCCAGCCTGGCGCTGCAGGTCGAAGACGACGCGGGTGGCATCGATCACGGCCTGCTCGCTCGGCAGGGCCGCAAGCCAGTCGGGGATCGGGTAGGAGCCGACCGTGGTCGTGAGGATCCGCGGGGATTTGGGGAGTTTCGCGTTGGGCATGGGAAAGGTTCAGCGGATCGCAGTGCGGGCAAGGAGTTCGTGCACCGTGCCGACGATCCGGTCCTCTAGGCCTGGGGCCCAGGGGCCCGGCTGGCCGTAGGGCACCATCGAGGTCTCGCCCTCGTAGCGCCCTTCTCGGAGGACGCGCTCGCTCGGGATGTAGGCCATCACGTCGTTCGCGTAGCCGAAGACCCACAAGGCTTCGCCCGCCTCGCGGCGGAGCCGCAGCGCGTAATCCACGACCACCTCGCCGCCCAAAGCCACCCAGGCCAGCCCCCCGAGGCGCCACGCCTGCACCGGGTAATCATACTCGAGCAGGCGCGGCCCGCGGATGCGTTGCAGCTCGCGGACGGACGCGGCCCACGCTTGGTTCATTTCGCGGTTGGGCTGCACCTTTTCCTCGGCCTCCTTCAACTGGGCCTCGGTGGGCGGGCGCGCGAAGTGGAGGGTGACGTCGGTCCAAGCGGCGGCGAAGTGGCCCTCGATCGGGGCGAGTGGGCGGCCCAGTGCCCGGTCGGCGGCGTCGGCAAGAGCCCGCCCGTGGGCCTCCACGTGGACCAGTTCACGGCGCGGTGCCGGGTTGATGTCGGCCCCGCAGCCGATCGCGAACAGCACCGTTGCCCCCGGGTGCCGGCGCTCTAGCTCGAGTTGGGCCACGCCAGCGTAATCCCCGTGCCACTGGAAAATGCCGAGCGTCGTGTTGTGGCAGGCGTAAGAGACGAGGAGGGCGCGGAGCGCGCTGTCAGCCCCGCGCACCGCGAGGACCGGCACGCGCGGGTCAAAGGGGCCCTTCAGCTTCCCCGCCGCGCGCAGGGCGGGGACGTCCTTCTCGGGATTCTCGCGGCGATTGAAGCCAAAGGCCGCCTCGTCCACCCCCCAGCCGATCCGGACCGGCGCGAGGGCGGCAAGGGCGGTCTCCGCCACCTGCACCATCTTGCGCTCGAGCTCCGCGAGGTAGGCGAGGGAGCGGGCGCGGCCGTCCGGCGGGAGGATGCGGATGCCGCGCAGGTTGCCCTCGAGGGCTGGGGCGCAATGGGTGTGCGAGACGTTCGTCATCACGGCCGCGCGCGGGAGGCCGTGGCGCCGCTGCAGTTCCGCCGCCACGCGGTCCGAGGTTTCCCGCGCGATGCCGCAGAGGTCGAGGGTCAGCAGGACGCCGCGGTTGCCGGCGGGATCGCTTACGGCGAGGGCTTTCACCCAGAGGTCCTGCAGCTTGCCATCGGCCGGCCGATCGCGGGACGCATAGCCGGTCATCCAGAGGCCCGCGGGCGGTGTAATGTTCTCGCGACCGGTGCCTGCACGCCAACCCGATGTTTCCCCGGCCCGCAGCGTGGGGGCGGCCAGCGGCAACCACAGCATCAGGGCGAGGGGCAAAAGGGCGCGGCAGGGCATGGTCCGAGTAACCGACGCGCCGCGTGCTGAGGCAAGGGCGGAGTCGGTTGCCCGCGGCCGCGTCGGGCAAGTTTTGGCGCGACGCCGACCGGGCCTGTGCCCACGCTGCCGTTATGCCCCCCCGCCGCCTGCTCCTGCCGCTCCTGCTGCTGCCCCTGTTGGCCCCGGCCGCCGAACGCCTCGATCGCCACGCCTTGCTTGTCCACCGCGGCCCCGATGGGCGGCCGGCACCCGTGCGTGACGCGGCCGATTGGGCGCGGCGCCGCGCGGAGATCGTTGCCGGGGCCGTGGCGGTGATGGGTCCCCTCCCGGGCGCGGACCGCCGCGTGCCGCTAGACGTGCGGGTGATCTCCGAGACGGACTGCGGCACCTACGTCCGCCGCGAGATCACCTACGTCGCCGAACCCGGCGGGACGGTGCCCGCCTACCTGCTGGTGCCCAAGGAGGTTCTCGCCGGCCGGGTGGTGCGGCCGGGCGTGCTCGCGCTGATGCCCACCAATAATTCCGAGGGCAACCGCCCCGTCGTCGGCCTCGGCCGGCCGGACGGGAAGCCGGGCCGCAATTACGGCGAGGAACTGGCGGCCCGCGGGTTCGTGGTGCTCGCCCCACCGTACCCACACCTTGGCGAGTACCGCCCCGACTTGGCGGGGCTGGGCTATAAGAGCGGGACGATGAAGGCTATCTGGGACAACGTGCGCGGCCTCGATGTGCTGGCGGCCACGCCGGGGGTCTTGCTCCGGGGTTTCGGCGCGGTCGGGCATTCCCTCGGCGGCCACAATTCGATCTACACCGCGCTGTTCGACGAGCGCATCCGCGCCGTGGTCTCAAGCTGCGGCTTCGACTCGTTCCTTGATTATTATAAGGAGAAGCGAGACGCCGTCTGGCGGCCCGGGCAGGGCTGGACCCAGGAGCGCTACATGCCGGCCCTGGCGGCCTACGCGGGCCGGTTGGAGACCATCCCGTTCGATTTTCCGGAACTGGTCGGCGCCCTCGCCCCGCGGGGCTTCCTCGCGATCGCGCCGACCGGGGACAGCAACTTCAAGTGGCGGAGCGTGGAGCGCATCATCGCCTCCGCGCGGCCTGTCTATGCCCTTCTCGGAGCCCCGGTAAATCTCGATGTGGTCCATCCCGCCTGCGAACACGACTTCCCGCCCGAGATGCGCGCCCGGGCCTACGCCTGGCTGGAACGCCACCTGGCGCACTGACGCATTGTTCGGCCGCTTTGACTTGCGCAGGTCGCTTCCCGCGATTGGCTCGCATCTCGGGGTCCCGGGTGTTTCCGGGTCCGCCTCCGCTGCGTCCGACTCCAACCCCCCATCGCGATGAACCTCCGCCTGCTGCCCGTCCTCGTTGCCACGCTCCTCCCGCTTGCCCCCCTTGCCGGCCAGACCTCCGCGCCCAAGTCGGAGGACAAGGCGGCCAAGGCGCCCGCCAAGTCCGCCGCCGACCTGTCGTTTGAGGCCTTCAACCGGGAGCGGGGCGCCCCCGGCGCGCGCGACCAGGCCCGGTTCCAGAAGGTGATCGCCGCGGGAATGGATTACCTAGCAAAGCATCCGACCCAATCTCGGGCCAACGAGGTCATCCTCGGGTTGGCCTATTACGCCGGCGCGATCCCGAAGGAGCAGGCTGCTCTCCAGACCTCGTACGTCTCCTTCCTGAAGCTCGAACTCGCCAACCTGCGCTACAAGGACGGGGTCTCCGACGCGACCAAGGCCGCGCTCGCCGCCCTCGATGCCTCGATCGCCGATTTCGAGGTTCGGATCGCCTTCAGCCGCGACAACCTGACCAACTTGCGCGAGAAGCTGGACGCCCTCGATGAGACGCCGGGCGCCGCGCGTTTCCAAGCCGACCGCGAGCGCTCCTTCGGTCACGTCGTCACCCTCGGCAGCGCCCCGGCCCGGGGCGAGGAGCACTTCCGCCGCCTGCTCGAGCACAAGGAGAAGGCGGTGAAGGATATGGCCCGCGACGAGCTCAATCTGTACGAGGCCCGCAAGGAGCCCTTCGCCCTCAAGTTCACCGGGCTCGACGGCAAGGAGACCGATCTCTCCCAACTGCGCGGCAAGGTCGTGGCCCTTTATTTCTGGAGCGCCAACAGCAAGAGTTCCACCGGCCGCTTCGACGCCCTCAAGCAGTTGTATTCCGACTACCGCCGCCGCGGCCTCGAGGTGGTCACCGTGTGCCTCGATAAGGCGGAGGATCGCGCTAAGGTGGAGCAGTTCGTGAAGACTGCCCGGATCGACTTCCCGGTGCATTTTGATGGCAAGGGCACGCGCAATGGCTTTGCGCCCAAGTTCAATGTCACCGGCGCCCCGCGGCTACTGGTTTTCGACCAGAAGGGAATGCTCCAGATGAGCGTTCAGGGCAGCCCCGTTGGCCGCATCGTGGCGGACACGCCCCAGAATCAGCTTGAGCCTACGGTGCGCCGTCTGTTGGGCATCAAGTAAGCGGTCCCGGGCTCGCGTGCAGTCGCCGGACTTTCTCGACCGTTTCGGCGGCCTTGGCCGGCTCTTTGGCCCGGCGTCCCTGGACCGGCTGGCTGCTGCCCGCGTCGCCGTCATTGGGGTGGGCGGTGTCGGCTCATGGGCGGCGGAAGGCCTCGCCCGCAGCGGGATGGGTGGGCTTACGTTGATCGACCGGGACGACGTCTGCGTCACCAACGTGAACCGGCAACTACCGGCGCTCGACGGCCAGATCGGCCGGCCCAAGGTCACGGTGCTAGCGGAGCGCATCGCACTGATCCATCCGGGTTGCCGGGTGAAGACCAAGCTGGAGTTCTTCACCGCGGCCACGGCGCCCGCCCTGCTGGCCCCGGGGTTCGACTTCGTGATCGATGCGGTCGACCGGATGTCGCACAAGGCGCTGCTAATCGCCGCCTGCCGGGAGCGCGGGATTCCGGTCTTGACCGTGGGTGGAGCGGGTGGCCGCAGGGATCCTGGCGCGCTGCGCACGGGCGATCTGGGGGAAGCGGGGGATGAGCTCCTGCGGCAGGTGCGCCGGAAGCTGCGGCGGGCGCACGGGTTCACCCCTGGCGCGGCGCGCGGCGTGACGCGCCTGGGCGTGCCGGCGGTCTGGTCGGCCGAGGATCCGGTCTATGCGTGGGCGGACGGCACCTGCAACGCGCGGCCCGAGCCGGGTGGGGTGGTACGCCTGGATTGCGCGGCGGGTCTGGGGAGCGCGGTCTTTGTGACGGGCCTGTTCGGGCTGGCCGCGGCGGGCGAGGTCGTGCGCCGGATTGCCCGCGGGGCGGACGGGTGCCGCACGATCTCCCCGGCGGAGTCACGCAGCGTCCATTCGGGCCGGTAGGTCGCGAACGAAGCGTACCCGGGCCAGTTGATGAAGGCGTTCAGGTAGAATAGGATCCGGGCCCCGGGGCGTTGCGCGACGATCCTGCGCGCCGAGTCCGCGATCCCCGCCTCGGTGCTCCCGTGCGGCTTCACCCCGTGGCTCTTCTCCAGGGCGATCAGGGAACTGTGCGGGGCGACAAACGCGACTTCCGCCTCCGTCAGGTCCCCGGTGCGCTTGCCGAAGTGAAGGTTCAGCGGGACCCGATCCCAATTAAAGCCGGTGAGCCGCACGACCCGCTCCAACGGGTCGGACGAGTCTGGCTCCGCCGCGCGCGCCGCTTGAACCGGATGATGGGGAGGTTCGCGGGCAACGAGGGTGGAAGGACGCGGGCGCGGCTCAGAAGGTGCCGCGGAGGCCGAAGGTCCAGAGCGAGCCGAAGTCGAGGCGCGAACGGAACTGCGCGTGTGCCGGCGTCGCCGGCCCGTGGATCTCGGTGTCCTCGGTGGCGTCGTTGATGTTCCGCAGGTTAGTGAAGAGCGCGAGGCGCCGCGAGAGCGTGTATTCGGCCGAGACGTCGATGTAGAGGCGCTTGGAGCCCCAGTTGTAGGTGCCGGGTTCGATGCTCGGTCCGGCCGCCACGATCGCGCGCCGTTGCCGGCCGCGGTAGTTCCAATTGATGCGCACGTTGTACTCCGGCCGCGTTAGGCTGATGCCCCAGCTGCCGCTGCGCGGGATGTAGCCGGCGAAGTTGGTGGTGACCGTCGCGTCGCCCGTCACCCGCTGCGCGCTCGCGTTGGCGAACACCTGAACCCCCCGCGCCCACGCCGGGAGCCCGGTCAGCGCCTGCTTGTAGCTGAAGTCGATGCCCGTCAGCCGCACCGTGCCGGGCAGGTTCTCCTGGGTGGTGACGTCAAACTTCCCAAAAAGCGCCGGATCGAGGCCGTACAGGGCAAGGAACTCCGGGGTCGCGTCGAGGACGGTCCCGCCGAAGAAGTCCCGGATGTCCCGGCGGAAGGCACCGACCGAGAGTTGGCCCACTCCGGCGAAGTAGTACTCGAGCCTGGCGTTGGTCGTCTCCGCGCTCCAGGCCTTGATCCCCGCGTTGTTGACCACGATTCGGTTGGCCGGGTTTGTGGCGTCACTGTCGGGGTCCGGCAGGGTCAGGCCGCCGGCGTACTGGTCGAGGTTCGGCCGGCCCACCGAGGAGTAAAGGGCGGCGCGAAGGACCAGGTTCTCGCGCAGGTTGAAGGCCGCATTGAGGCTCGGGAACAGCCGGAGATACTCCTTCTCCACCCGCGCGCCCCGGGCGAGGAAGGTGAGCTGCGACACGGCCAGGGCGTTGGTCGCGGGGAAGATTAGGACGGGCGTGCGCCGGTTGGGGTCGGCCGGGGTCGGGCTGGCGACGGTGAGGATGCGCCCGCTGGCGTCCCGCTGGTAATTGCGGGTCAGGTCGGTCAATGGCCCCTCGGCTTCGATGTTGGTCTGTTCGGCCCGCAGGCCGGCGACGAGGCGCAGCCGACGCTCGAAGAGGGCGAGGTCCCCGCGCAGGTACGCGGAGGAGACGGTCTCCTCGATATGCTTGGAATTGGTCACCGCGGCCCGGTAGCGGGCGTTCTCTTCGGTCGTGAACTGGCCGGGGTTCGCCTGTTGGAACTCGAGGAGCCGGGTGTTGCCGACCCACTGGATGCGGGGGAAGCCGTAGCTGTGCGGCCGCTCCGAGAGCTCCGGGGCCCAGAAGGGCGCCGCGCTGTCGTCACCGGCGAGGGGGCTCGTGCTGGCGCGGCCGTCCCGGCCGACAAAGGTGAAGGTGCGGTTGTCGACGGTGCGCAGGTCGCGCACACCCCAGCGGCGGTCGACGCCGGCCTTGAGGCTCGCCGGGATGCGCGAGGGCAGATCGCGGCCCACGTTGAGGAAGGCCGTGCGCTGCTGGTCGTTGTTCTCAGGCTGGCCGCTGCCGGCCGTCTGCAGGGCGTAGGTCGCGAGCGCGTAGGGGTCGACGGGGGCGCCCGTGGCGCCATCGGTCACGGTGATCCGGCTCGGCCGCAGGTAGAAGATGTCATCGAAGGCCACGGTCACGCCGGTCCGGCGGGCGCTGGAGTTCGCGAAGTAACCGCGCCCCACGTCACCGCCATTGTAGCGCGCCCGGGAATATCCCGCGCCGGCCTCCGCCTTCCAGACGGGCCCGTCGTGGCGCCAGCGGAGGGTGGGCATATAGGTCTCGTTGCGCCGATAGCCGCCGCCGTTGCCGCTCACCAGGTCCCCCGCGTTAGCATTGCCGCGTGTCGAGAATGGCGTGAAGGCCCCGGGCGCCACGCCCCCGACGTTGAAGGTCAGCGTCTGGCTAAGGAAGTCCTCCTCAAAGCGCGAGGCCTGCACGGAGAGCGAGACGGTGTCTTGACGCGCCAGGCGGAAATCGAGGGTGGCCGCGAGCGAGTGGCGGGTCGTCTCCTTGAGTCCGCCGCGCACCGCGAAGGTCGAAAGGTAGGGCCGGTCCGGGGTGGTGTGCGGGAAGGTGGTGCCGTTGGTGGCGGTGCCGGCGCCGCGCCACGTGTTGGTCACCTGGTCCTGCCCCGCGAACTGGCTGGTGCGTCCGCCCGAGAAGGTGAAGCCGAAGCGTCGGTTGACTGGCACCACCCAGGAGAAATCGAAGCCCGGCGCCACCTTGCGCCGGCGGTCCTCCCGCGGCCCCGGCGTCGCGTGCAGTTCCTTGCGGTGATCGCGCGCCATCCCGTAGACGCTGCCATTGAAGACCGGCCGGGAACGCTCGAAGGCGCTCCGCGGCACCATATTCACCGAACCCGTCAGCGCCGCCCCGGAGGTGTCCGGCGTGGGGGAAAAGGAGACCTCCACCCGCGCGATGCCGTTGATCGACACCATATCCACCGCCGCCGCCCGCGCGATCCCGCTGATCGCCGTAGCCAGGGCGAAACCGTCGAGCGTCACGGGCACGTTTTCGGCCGGCGCCCCGTTGATCGAGATCTCGCGCGCGTTACCGCCGGCATAGTTCATCGTGACCCCGGGCAGGAATTTCAGAAACTCGCCCACGTGGCCCTCCGCCACGGTGCCGAACTCATCGCTGGAGACCACCGTCTTCAGGTTCGAGGCGAACCGCTGCTCGTTGATCGCGATCGCCGAGGCCTCCATCTCCTTGGAGGTCGCGACGACAAACTGGTCCAGCTTCACCGGGCTGTTCGCCCCGGCGCCCCAGCCCGCCGCGCCCAAGGCCACTTCCAGCGGTGCCGACTGGCCGGCGACGACCGTGACCGGCGCCGACTGCGGCGCGAGGCCGGTGTAGAACATCCGCACGCGGACGGCGCCCGCGGCCACCCCTTCGAGGCGGTATGCGCCACCCGCGTCCGTGAACGTTTCCAGGGACGTGCCCTCGACCGTGACTCGCACCCGTTCGAGGAAGGTGTCCCCGGCCGCGTTGGTGACGCGGCCGGCGATGGACCCGGTCCCGCCGGGGTTCTGGCCGGCGGAGGGCAGGACGAGCGCAAGCAGGAGGGTCAGCGCGAACGGGAGTCGGCGCAGCGGGGTAGGCATCAGGGTGCGTCCAGCGAAGCTTTGGCCGCCGCCTGCGTCCATCGCAAACCGGTCTTTCCGGTCGCCGCGAACCTGGTTCAACCGGAGTGGCGCCGGATGGCCGGGGCGACGCGCCCCAGTACAACCGGACGCGGGCTCCACTTGGGGCGGATCAAAATGCAGCGGCCCGGTCGGCCGCGCATTTTGCCCCGGTCCGCCAATACCGATGGCGGGCCGCTGTGATCCTCATCGTGCCAAACCGCCGTCCGCGGGGTGGGCAATCGGCGCGGGCGCAACCCGAGCCACCCCCGCTGGAAACATAACAAGCCGGGCTCCTCAGGAGCTCCGGCTTGCCCGGGGATGCGGGATGCGCCCGCTCCGGGTCGGCGCTTACTGCGCCAGTAGCATATTGCGCGACTGCTTGATCGTCTTGGTCACCGCCCGCTGGTGCTTGGCGCACAGGCCGGTGTACTTGCGGGGCAGAATCTTACCGGTGTCGGTCACGTAACGGACCATCGCCTGCGGCTGGGTGAAGGGGATCTCGGCCGGGGTGGGAGTCTGCTGCTTCTGCTCGGTGGTGCTCATTGAAAGGAGGAAGGTCGATTCTGAATCCGGGTCCCGACCTGTCAACCCGCAATTCACCCGCTTGCCTCCCAGCCGGAACCGGCCTGAGTGACGGCCCGGCGATGCTGTTCCAACTCCAGTCCGAGTACGAGCCCCGCGGCGACCAGCCCCAGGCCATCCAGCGTCTGGTGGACTCCCTCCGCGCAGGTAACCGCCACCAGACCCTCCTCGGCGTCACCGGCTCCGGCAAGACCTTCACGATGGCCAACGTCATCGCCCGCCTCGAGCGGCCGGCGCTGATCCTGTCCCACAACAAGACCCTCGCCGCCCAGCTTTACTCCGAGTTCAAGCATTTCTTCCCCCACAACGCGGTCGAGTACTTCGTCAGCTACTACGACTATTACCAGCCGGAGGCCTACATCCCCTCCAGCGACACGTTCATTGAGAAGGACTCGGCGATCAACGAGGAGATCGAGCGCCTGCGGATGGCGGCCACGAGCTCGCTGGTCTCGCGCCGCGACGTGATCGTGGTGGCGAGCGTCTCCTGCATCTACGGCCTTGGTTCGCCCCAGGAGTTCAGCTCGCTGATGATCCCGCTGCGCCGCGGCGCCGGCCTGGAGCGCCAGCGGCTCCTGGAGCGGCTGGTGGAGAACCTTTACGAGCGCCACGACCTCGAGCTTAAGCCGGGCCGCTTCCGGGTCCGGGGCGACGTGGTCGACATTATGCCCGCCTACCTCGAATACGGGCTCCGGGTGGAATTCTTTGGGGACGAGGTGGAGGGACTGCAGGAGTTTGATCCCCTGACGGGCCAGATCCGGCGGAGCCTGGAGCAGTTCGACCTTTACCCGGCGAACCAGTACGTCACCAGCCGCGGTAAGCTGGAGCCCGCGATCGCCGGCATCCGGCGCGAGCTGGACGAGCGGGTGGCGGAGTTCGAGCGCACCGGGAAGCTGCTGGAGGCGCAGCGCATCCGGATGCGCACCGAGTACGACCTCGAGCTCCTGCAGGAGATGGGCTTCTGCAACGGCATCGAGAACTATTCGCGCCACCTCACCGGCCGGCCGCCGGGCGAACGGCCCTTCTGCCTGCTCGATTTCTTCCCCCGCGACTTCCTGCTGGTGGTCGACGAGAGCCACGTGACGCTCCCCCAGATCGGCGGGATGTACAATGGCGACCGAGCCCGGAAGACCACCTTGGTCGACTTCGGTTTCCGCCTACCGTCGGCCCTCGACAACCGGCCCCAGAACTTCGCCGAGTTCGAGTCCGCCTCCGGCCAGCTGGTCTACGTCTCGGCCACCCCCGGGCCCTATGAGCTGAAGCATTCCTCCGTGGTCGCGGAGCAATTGGTCCGCCCGACGGGCCTCCTTGACCCGGAGATTACCCTGCGCCCGACGCGCGGCCAGGTGGAGGACCTGATTGCCGAGGCGCGCGCCGCCGCGGCCGCCGGGGAGCGGGTGCTGGTGACCACCCTGACCAAGCGCCTCGCCGAGGACCTCACCAGCCACCTGCGGGAGGCGGGCATCAAGGTGGAGTACCTGCACGCGGACATCGACGCGATCGAGCGGGTCGAGATCCTGCGCAACCTGCGGCTGGGCAACTTCGACGTCCTGATCGGCATCAATCTCCTCCGCGAGGGCCTCGACCTCCCCGAGGTGGCGCTGGTGGTGGTGCTGGATGCCGACAAGGAGGGGTTCCTCCGCAGCGAGACGTCGCTGATCCAGACGGCCGGCCGGGCGGCGCGGCATGAGAAGGGAAGGGTGATCTTCTACGCGGACCTGCAGACCGATTCGATCCGGCGGACTCTGGCGGCCGTGGCGTACCGGCGGGAGAAGCAGCTGGCCTTCAACTTGGGGCACGGGATCACGCCGCGAAGCGTGCGCCGGGCTGCGCAGGCGAGCCTCCACGTGCTGGACGGCTCCGGGCGCCGCGAGGCGGAGCCGGTGGTCGCCGAGACGGTGGACGACGCGGCCGCGGTGATCGCCGAGCTGGAGGAGGAGATGCAGGACGCGGCCAACCGGCTGGAGTTCGAACGGGCGGCGGTGTTGCGGGACCAGATTGATGCCCTCAAGTCGGGGCGCCACACGCGGGGGGCGGCCCCGGCGCTGCGCCCGGCGCGGCCGGTGGCGGCCAGGGGCGCGCGGCGCCGCGGGCGCTAGCCGGCGGGATTCGATGTAGCCGGGGCTCCCGGCGCTGGAGGAAGGGAACGAAACGCAGGTCGGGAGCTTGCCGACGCTGCCGGGATTCCCGGCCCCCAAGGTGGATAAGCCTGCAGGCAACAAACAGGACACCGAATGCGAAGTGCTCCGCCGGTGCGGTGGCCATTGTGCCCACCTATGCCCAGTTGAAGTTGAAGCTGATGCTGATCCGCTCGGCGTCGACCTGGTTCGTTACCACCTGGTGGCGGAGCCAGCTTTCGAACAGGATCACCGAGCCTGCCATCGCCGGATAAGTTACGTGCGTCCGCCGCGCCGCGGGGGCGGACGCTTTCCGCGGTGGCGCCGCCATAAAGCGGTCCAGCCGCGGGTCCTCGAACTTCAGCCCTGGGCAGCCCGGTGGCGTTACCACATAGTACGTCCCGCTGATGCACGACAGCGGGTGCAGGTGCAGCGAATGGGCCGCCGTCGGCGGCATGATGTTGACCCACAGATCGGTGAGTCGGAGCGGGCGGCTGCCCAGATCGAAGGCCAGCGCTCTGGCAAAGCGGCGGGCGTGCGGCAGCAGGCGCCGCTCTAGGGCCGAGAACGTGCTCGAGAAGCGGTGCAGCTCGTTCATCGAGGCGTAGCTGGTGTAGCCGCCCGGGTAGTGCCGCGCGGACCAGCGCCGCCCTGCGGCATCAAAGTCACGCAGCCGGCGGCATTCTTCCTCCAGATCGGCGCGCAGCCGCTCCCCGCCGCGGGGTTGCAGCGGGGCGGCGTAGATCGGGGTGGCAAACCAGGAGCGCAGGGTCATCGCGGCTGGGATGGAGGCCTCAGCGAACCCCGCCCATCCGGCGGCGGACCCACGGGACAAGCGCGAGGAAGACCCCCGCGGCCGCGAGGACCGCGAGCGCCTGTTGCCCGAAGAAGCGGTCCAGCTGCCCGGACTCGCCCTCGCCGAACTGCGCCGCCAGCACCCCGGCAAACTTGTTGCCAAAGGCGGCGCCGAGGAACCAGATGCCCAGCATCGCACCCACTAAATGCCGCGGCGCGATCTTGGTGAACGTGCTCAGCCCGACCGGGCTCAGCAGCATCTCCCCGATGGTCTGCAGGAAGTACAGTCCGAGCAGCCACAGCGGGCTCACCCTCCCCTGCATTGCCAGTTGCGCCGCCGGCACCATCAGGCCGAACGCCAGCGCCAGACAAACCAGACCCAACGTAAACTTCATCGGGCTCGAGGGCTGCCGGTCGCCCAGGCGCGTCCAAAGCAGCGCGAAGAGCGGCGCCAGCGCGATGACGAAGATCGGGTTGGCGGACTGGTACCACGAAGACGGCACCTCGAGCCCACCCACGTGGGTCGCGGTGTGGCGCTCCGCGAACAGGGTCAGCGAGGTGCCTGCCTGCTCGAACAAGGCCCAGAAGATGAATGCCCCGATGAAGAAATAAAAAATTGCCCCCAGCTGCCGCGTCTCGAGCTGCGGCGAACGGCCGAACCAGATCATCAAGCCGATCGGCACCAGCAGGAACAGCGCCCGCAGCCACTCGAAGCCCGGCGCGTCCGACAGCTTGACCAACCCCCACAAGCCCAGCGTACCCCACAGGGTGAACACCGGCTGCCGCCACGCCCCGGCCTGCCGCGGAGGGGGCGGACCCACCTCGCGCAGGCCGTGACCGAAGAAGACAAACACCAGCAGGCCCAGCAGCATCCCTACGCCCGCGGCGCCGAAGCCCCAATGCCAGGAATGCGCCGGATCAAAGCCCCAGCCGGTCAGGACCGCCTTGAACGCGCTGTGCTGCGCGAGGAAGCCGGTCACCAGCGGCGCGATGAACGCCCCGGCATTGATGCCCATATAGAAAATCGAGAATCCCGCGTCCCGCCGCGCATCCCCTAGCGCGTACAGCTGGCCGACCATCGCGCTGATGTTCGGTTTCAAGAGCCCCGTCCCGATCACGATTAGGGCCAGGCCCAGGTAGAACGTCGTTTCCCCGGGCACCGCCATCGAGAAGTGCCCCGCCGCGATGATGATGCCCCCCAGCAGCACCGCCAACCGCGAGCCGAGGATGCCGTCCGCCAGCGTCCCGCCGGGAATGGAAAGCATATACACGGACATCGTGTAGGTGCCGTAGATCAGGGTCGCCTGCCCGATCGGCAGGCCCAAGCCGCCCGCGGCCGCCGGCGCCACCATATACAGGGTGAGCAGCGCCCGCATCCCGTAATAGGAGAACCGTTCCCAGAGCTCCGCGAAGAACAGGGTGTACAGTGGCCGGGGATGGCCGAGGAGCTGCGGATGCGCGGGCAGGACGGCCTCGGTCTCGATCGGGACTGAGGTGACGGGGCGGGGTGGGGCGGACATTCCGCGCAGCTTGGCGAACGCCACCGCGGGCGGGAAGCGGAAAGACCGGCGCCCGCCCGCCGGTTCCTTATTGCTCGGCTTCGCGCGCCAGCAGCCAGAGCAGGTCCGAAAGGCGATTGATGAATCGGCCCACGTCGGCCCGCAGGCAGCGACCGTGCGCCGCCAGAGTGGTCAGGCGCCGCTCCGCCCGCCGCGCCGCGGTCCGCGCCAGATCGAGCGCCGCCGCAACGGGATTCGCGCCCGGCGTGGCCCAGCCGTCGAAACGCAGCCCTCGCGCCTCCAACGCCGCCAACTCGGTATCCAGCCGGTGGACGTCCTCCGCCGTGACTTTCTCGAAGGTCGAGGCGGCATACCGGGCCGCATCCGCCTCGGCGCAGGCGACCTCGCCCATCAGGGCGACCAATTGCCGCTGGATCCGGGTGAGGGAGGCGTGCACCTCCGTGCCGCGCGGCGTCGCCGGCAGCAGGGCCTTGGCGGCCCCGAGGGCCGCGTTCAGCTCATCGCAGGCCCCGACGGCCTCGATCTGGGGATGGTCCTTGGGCACGCGCTGCCCATACAGCAGCCCGGTCGTCCCGTCGTCGCCGGTGCGGGTCGCAATGGAGCGGGCCATCGTCAGGCGATCCGCCGCGCGGCCAGTTGCGCCCGCAGGCAGAGTTCCGCCGCCTTAAAGACGTGCGCCTGGGTCATCGCCTTGTCCGTCCGGCGCAGGCAATCGAGGATCAGTTCGCCGAAGAAGCGGAAGCCCACCTGCCCCGCCACGCTCAAATGGCGCTCGCCGGTCTGGTCGACGAGGTAGACTTGGTCCCCGGCCTTGTCGCGGGCGACATCGAGGTACTTGCGGAGCTCGATGTAACCCTTGGTGCCGAGGATCACGGTGCGGCCGTCGCCCCAAGTGGACAGTCCGTCCGGCGTGAACCAGTCGACGCGGATGTAGTTCGAGGCCCCGTTATCGCCGAGGAGGGAGGCTTCGCCGAAGTCCTCGAACTCGGGGCGGTCGGGATTGGCAAAGTTGCCCACCGCGGCCTGGGTGACGGTCGCGTCGGTCGCGCCGGTGTAGGTCAGGAACTGCTCGAACTGGTGGCTGCCGATATCCGTGAGGATGCCGCCGTACTTGGCGCGTTCGAAGAACCAGGCGGGCCGGCTGGCCTTGTTCAGGCGGTGCGGCCCGAGACCGATCACTTGGATTACGCGCCCGATCGCACCGGCGGCGACGAGGTCTGTGGCATACATCGCCGACTCCACGTGGAGGCGCTCCGAGAAGTAGACCATATACTTGCGCCTGGTGCGGGCCACGGCCGCCTTGGCGTCGTCCAGCTGGGCGAGCGAGGTGAACGGGGTTTTGTCGGTCAAGTAGTCCTTGCCCGCTGCCATCACCCGCAGGCCGAGGGGGCCGCGATCGCAGGGGACGGCCGCCGCGGTGACCAGCTGGACCGCGGGATCCTGGAGGATCTGGTCGAGGTCGCGGGCCACGCGGGCCTGCGGGTACTTCGCGCGGAAGGCCTCGACCTTTTTCGGGTCCGGTTCATAGACCCACTTCAGTTCCCCGCCGGCCTCGAGCAGCCCGTTGCACTGGCCGTAGATGTGGCCGTGGTCAAGGTGAGCCGCGGCAAAGACAAACTCACCGGGGCCGACCACCGGGCGCGGTTTGCCCTGCGGGGCGTAGTTCATCCCATCCGATTTCTGGGCCGTGCTCATAAGGAACAGGAGGTCCGGGCGGCGGCGCGCGTGGCCTTGGCAAGGGCGACCAAGCCGGGCTCGAGGGCCGCCCGCGACCGGCGCTTCATCCGGTCGATGAACAGAACCCCCTGCAGATGATCGACCTCGTGTTGGACGCAGCGGGCCAGGAGGCCGTCGCAGGCCAGCTCGTGCCCAAGGCCGTGGATGTCTTGGAAGGCCACGCGGATCGCCTCCGGCCGGGTGACCTCGCCGCGCAGCTCGGGGAAGGACAGGCAGCCCTCCTCGGCCGCGGCCTCGCGGGTGCCGGGAGTGACAGTGACGACGGGGTTGGCGAGCGCGAGGGGCATCACCAGCGAGAGGGGGAGGCGGACGCCATCGAGAGTCCAGTGGAAGTCATCGTGTTCCTCCCGCACGTCGACCACGCAGAGTTGCAGGGTGCGCCCGATTTGCTGGGCGGCGAGGCCGATACCGGGGGCGGCATGCATGGTCGCGACCATTCCTTGGACGAGTTGGCGGAGGTCCGCGTCGAAGCGCGTGACCTGCTCCCCCTTGGTCCGGAGCACGGGGTCGTCGAAATGGACAATGCGCAGGGTCATCGCTCGGGGGAAAAGTACCGTGCGTCGCGGGGCGCGGCGGGCAAACCAATATTCCAGAGCGGGGCGCTTGAGCTTCTTCGGCCCTCCCGCCGTAATGCGGTGGACGCGCGCGCCGCCTTGCTTGAGGCTTCCGGGATGCCGCCGCCGAACATCCTCTGGATCGTCACCACCCAGTGGCGCGCGCAGGCGGGCGGCTTCGCCGGTGATCCAGACGCGCGAACGCCCCACTTGGATCGGTTGGCGGCGGAAGGGGTCGTTTTCACCGCGGCGGTGACGCCGCATCCGTTCGGTCCGTTCGCCCGCGCGGCCCTGCTGACGGGGGTGCCTTCGCCGGCCAACGGCGTGCGCGACTACTGGGACGCCTTGCCGGTGGACCGGGAGACCATAGCCCACCGAATGCGGGGGCGGGGCTATGCGACCGCATTCTTCGGCAAGTGGCACCTGGGCGAGCGAGATTCCTCGTCCCCGCTGGTCGGGGAGGCTCACGCGCGGACCTTGGTGCCGCCGGAACGGCGGGGCGGGTTCGAGCACTGGGAGGGCTTTGAGAGCGGGTTCTTGCTGAACGATCCTTGGCTGCACGGCACGGGCCTGCCGGAGCCGCGGCGGTTTCTAGGCTACCAGAGCGACGTGCTGGTTGAGCGCATGGCGGCGTGGCGGCGGGGGGCGCGGCCGTGGTTTGGGGTGCTAAGCCTTGAGCCCCCGCACCCGCCCTATGCGGCGCCCGCCGCCGGGGTGGCGCCGCGCGACCCGGCCTCCTTGCGAATGCGGGCGAACGTCCCCGCGGCTGCGGAGGCGCAGGCCCGCGCGGAGCTGGCAGGTTATCACGCCCATCTTGAGGCGACCGACCGCGCCTTGGGCCGGTTGCTGGCTGGTCTTGATGGCGCGCGCACGGTGGTCGTCTTTACCTCGGCGCACGGGGATATGTTGGGCTCACAAGGCTGTTTCCGGAAGGGCTGGCCGTACGAGGAGAGCGTGCGGGTGCCGCTGGTCGTGCGCTTTCCCGGCGGGGAGGGCCGGGGAATCGAGCCCGAGCCGGTTTCGCTGGTGGAGCTGGGTGCCTGGACCGAGGCGTGGGCGGAGGGGCGGCGTCCGCAGCCGACGGGGGCTCCGGCAGAGATTTCGATGCCCTCGGTGGTGACGCTGCCGTGGCAGTGCGATCGCGTGTGGTCGGGCCGGCGTTCGCGCACGCGCAAGGAGGTGTTCCGGGCGGATGGGCGGCCGTGGTTGGTGTTCGATTTGGAGCGCGATCCGGACGAGCGGCGTAATCTCGTGGTGGAGGATCCGGGGGCCGGGCGGACGGAGTGAAGGACAGAGGGTCGGAGCGCGGACGGCGGCCCGCTTTAAACCGGGGAATCCTTCCTCGGCCGGCGGGATGGGAACTCCTGCAGTGGAGCAGGTTTACCGGGCCGGTGGCGCCAGTTGACTCGGGCAGGTGGTTTAGTCGGCGCTGATCGGGAAAGGATTGCCCGGGTGCACCAAACCAAGCCCGTTCCGCGCCGCGTTGCCCGCGGGGCCTTTTCTGGCCCCCGCCGCCTGCGCCGAAGCGATGGATGGCCACGAAAAGCGTCAAAGGCTCCGGGGCGCAGACGATGCCTGAGATGGCGCCCATAGACGCCGCGAAGACAATGAAGGCAGCGCTCGGACTGGCGGACTCCGAATCGACGCGCAGAGAACTCCGTGTCCGTAAGGCTGCGCGGTCATGGGCTCCCGGCTCGAGCTTCTTTGCTCCGCGCTCTCTTCTGCAGCACATCCGCGCTCCGCACGGCTTCGCCCGCGGCTTCGATCCTTTGCCGGTTTTGCGGCGCTCACGCTGGGATGCCCTTGCGTTTCGCTCTTCCCTTCGGCGGGCGGGGGCGCTGCGCTCACCCCTACGACCATGGAGAACCGCTTCTACAACGCCTTCGACCGCGAGACGCTCGGCGGCGACGCGCAGCGCGACTACCGCACTCCCTTCCAACGCGAACGAGATCGAATCATCCATGCCCACGCCTTCCGCAAGCTCCAGTCCAAGACCCAGGTCTTCCTCTCCGGCGAATACGACTTCTACCGCACCCGCCTCACCCACTCAATGGAGGTCGCCCAGATCGGCCGTTCCATCTGCGCCTTCCTCGAGTCCCGCGGCGAACCCCTCGCCCCCGACTTCCGCATCGACAGCGACCTCGTTGAAGCCTGCTGCCTCGCCCACGACCTCGGCCACCCTCCCTTCGGCCACTCCGGCGAACGCACGCTACAGGAACTGATGGCCGGCCGGGGCGGCTTCGAGGGCAACGCCCAGACGCTCCACCTCCTCACCGAGACGATGTACCAGCGCGAGGGCGGCATCAGCGGGATGGCCCCCACCCGCGCCCTCCTCGACGGGGTCCTCAAATACAAGAAGCTGTTCCGCGAATTCCCCGCGCCACCCCCGCGCCACTTCCTCTACGACCCGCAGGAACGCCATCGCGACTGGGTCTTCGGCGGACAAGGCCTCCCGCCCGAACTGCAGGCGGGCGACGCCCTCAACGCCTTCAAGAGCGTCGAATGCCAGATCATGGACTGGGCCGACGACGTGGCCTATTCGATCAACGACATCATCGACGGGGTCGGCGCCGGCTTTCTCACGCTCGAGCGGATGGAGCGCTGGGCCGCCGAGGCGGGCATCGGTGCGGAAGAACAGCTCTGGCTCGAGGCGATCTTTGCCGCCGTCCGTGGCGACCGGCTTGAGCGCGTGCTCAGCCAGCGCATTGGGGCCTGCATCACCGCCTGCCGTCTGCGCGAACGCCGCACCTTCCTCTCGGCGCAGACCCACCGCTACGCCTTCGAGCTGGTCGTCACGCCGGCCGTCCAGCGCGAGGCCGCCTTTTACAAGCGCCTCGCCAACGACATCATTTTCGAGAGCCCGCAGCTCCAGCAAATGGAGCACAAGGCCCGCCGGGTGCTGTTCGATCTCTGGCACTCCTGCTGGGAAAACTACGTCGCCCCCGGCGCCCGCGTCATCCGCCTGCTGCCCCCGCAAGTGGGCCGCCTGCTCGCCGCCGAAACCACCGACGCCGGCAAGGCGCGCCGCATCTGCGACTGGCTTGCCGGGCTCACGGATGGGATGATCGTTCGCACCCACCAACGTCTCTTCGACCCCCGCTTCGGCAGTATCCGCGACCTGAGCTCCTGAACCCTCCCGCCCCGATGTTCCTCCGCCTGCTTTCTGTCACGTTCCTCGGCCTCACCGTTCGCCTGACCGCCGCCCCCCCCGCCGAGGCGGAGCCCGCCGATCTTGCCGCGCTCCGCTCCGCCCTAATCCCCAAGCGCGAGGTCGCCGCCGATGCCTTCCTCCGCTCCCTCCCTCAGGCGGACGGCCGGGGCGTGGTCATCGCGGTCTTTGACACCGGGGTCGACCCGGCAGCCGCGGGCCTCGCCGTCACCTCCGACGGGCGCCGCAAGCTCGTCGATATCCTCGATGCCTCCGGCTCGGGTGACGTCGTCACCAGCACCCGGCGCCGCTCGGATGCGGAAGGCAGCCTCACGGGGCTCTCCGGCCGCCGCCTGACTCTGCCCGAGAGCCTCGTGAACCCGACGGGCGAGTTCCGCCTCGGCCTGAAGCCCGCCGCGGAACTGTTCCCCGCGGCCGTGCTCAAGCGGCTGGCGGACCTGCGCGCCGGGGAACGCGCCGCCGCTTCCTCCCGCAGCCAGGCCGCCCGCGGTCGGGGGCCAGATGCCGCCGCCCGCCGCGCCGCCCAGGCCCGCGCGCCTGAGGACCGTACCCGCGCCGAACGCGACCTGCTCGCCCGTGCCGAGGCCCTGGAGGCCCTGGAGAACGCGAAGCCCGCCGACGAGACGCTTGCCCTGCACGATTGCCTCGTCTGGCACGACGGGGAACACTGGCGGGTAGTGGTCGACACCGACGAGGACGGAGACCTGCGGGATGAAAAGGCCCTGCGGCCCTTCGGCGTCGCTGGCGAGCACGCCTCCTTCGGCCCCGTGACCAATGTCTCCTTTGGGGTGCAGGTTTACGAGGGCGGGGATTTGGTCTCCATCGTGACGGTCGGCGGCAACCATGGCACCCACGTGGCCGCCATCGCCTCGGCCCACTTCCCCGGCGAGCCTGCGCGCGACGGCATCGCCCCCGGCGCCCGGATTCTTTCGATCAAGATCGGCGACATCCGCACCGGTGGCAGTTCCTATGGCACCAGCGAGCTACGCGCGGCGGCCCTCGCGGCCAAGCATCGCGTGGACATCGTCAACGCCAGCTGGGGCGGCCGTTCGCTTTACCAGGACGGCCGCAACCGCAACAGCCGTACCTATGACCTGCTGGTCGAACGGCACGACATCCTTGCGGTCCTTTCGGCGGGCAACAATGGCCCGGCCTTGGGCACGGCGGGTTCCGCCGGGGCCGAGGCGAACCGCGTCCTTGGCGTGGGCGCCTACCTTTCACCCGAGATGGGCCGGGTTCTGTATCAGGCCCTGGCGCGCCATCCGGGCACGGCGCAACAGTTCACCAGCCGCGGGCCGACCAAAGACGGCGACCTCGGGGTGGATGTGATGGCCCCCGGCGCGGCGTTCGCGAGCGTCTCGACCGAGGGCCTCAAGGGCGCGGAGATGATGAACGGCACCTCGATGGCCTCGCCCTCGGCGGCCGGCGTGGCGGCGCTCGTGCTAAGTGCGGCGCGGCAGAAGGGCATCGACGCCTCTCCGGCGCGCCTGCGGGCGGCCCTGATCCTCGGCGCCCAGCCGTTGCCCGACGAGGATGCGGCCACGCGCGGCGCCGGGCTGATCCACGCCCCGCGGGCGTGGGAACGCCTGCAGGCGCTGCAGGGCGTCGCGGCGTTTGGCGGGTTCTATGATCTCGAGGTCGACCAGGGCACCTTTTCCAGCCGCGGCCGGGGACTGCAGTTGCGCGAAGTGCTGACCGAGCCGCGCCGCCGGGTTTCCGTGAAGGTCACCCCGGCGTGGGCGGAATCCGTCGCCCCGGAGGCCCGGGTGGCCTTTGCCGCCGACCTGCGCCTAAAGCCCAGCGCACCTTGGATCCAGGCGCCCGACTATGTGCACCTGTCCAATGGTGCACGCACCTTTGGTCTGGTCGTCGCGGCCCCGCCCGTGCCCGAGGGCGCCCTCGGCTCCTTCCACGCGGAGACCGTGGACGCGGTCCTCGCGGACAAGCCGGAACTCGGGCCGGTGTTTTCAGTGCCGGTCACGATCATCCAACCCGCCCCGGCCTCGGCCTTCCGTGATCGTAAGCTGGACACGGTGATCCCGCTGCGCCCGGCGGAGACGCGGCGGCTGTTTGTCGCGGCCCCGGCGGGCGCCTCGCGCCTCCGCCTCACGGTGCGCCATCGCGCGGCGGACACGCTTTCGCGGCGCTTCGTGGTGCAGGCCGTGGGGTATGCGGCGCAGACCCACATTGCGGCGATGGAGACGGACCAGAACCTGACCCTCGACCCCGGCGCGGAGAAGACCTTCGACCTGCGGGTGAAGCCGGGCGTAGTGGTCGAGGTGGCGACGACTTTGCTCTTCAGCTCCGTGGGCGCGGCGGCGCTTGAGGTGCGCCTCGAATGGCTCGGCCTCGGACTGGAGACGGATCCGCTCGTGCTGCCTCCGGGCGTGACTTGGGCGGGTCTCGATCTGCTGTCTCTGGCCGACCGCGAGGTGAAGGTGGAGGCCAAGTTGGAGCGGGCGGTGCACGTGTTCCTCCCGGAGACGACGGAGCTGCGGAAAATGGACGAGCGCGCGGAGCATCCGGCCTCGCCGCTGACCCCGGGCCCGGTGCGTCCGTCCTTCCTGCGGCAGCGGTTCGTTCTGGATTTGAAGGAGCCCCTCTCGGTGCACATCCTGCCGGCCGAGGACTACGATCTCGGGGATGCGGTGGGCGGCGGCCGCGTGACGCTGCAGGCGGAGTCGGGGGAGGTGCTCTTTGACGGGATGGGCAGCGGGAACTCCGCGGCCGGTCGCCCGTCGTTGCGGTTGCCGAAGGGCAAGGTCACCGCGGTGCGCGATTTTACGGCGCCAGAAGTGGAGCTGCTGCGGTCCCTGACCCACGCGCCCCTGCGGTTGGCGGAGCCGCTCAAGGCGAGCCGGGCGCTGCCGGTGCGCGCCAACCTGCGCGAGCGCTTCAATGGCAAGGATGCGACCGAGTTGCGGCTGGAGGCGGGACGCGAAGAGACCGTTTACCTGCAGGACAAGTCCGCGGACGACCTCGCAAAGCACGAGCCCCGCCCGGCGCACGTCGCGGGCACGGTGGTATTCCGTGACCTCGAGAACCGGGAACTGGGGCGCCGGGACCTCGTCTACATCCCCGGCCTGTCGCCCGCCAAGGTGACTAACCAGAAGGCGAAGCCGAAGCCGGTGCCGGACGCCCGGACCGAGGCGGAGAAGCTGGCGGATGCGCTCTACGAGGCCCGGCTGGCCTTCGTGCGGGACCAGCGGGCGACTAAGGGCGCGGAGGTCCAGCGTCAGCGGGGCGAGTTGTTGGCGGCGTTCCGGACCGAGCGGCCCGAGGATCCGGTGCCCGCGTGGGAGGAGGCCCTCGACGCGGCGCAGGCGGCGGGGTGGGCGAGTGAGTTCTGGGGTAAGGCCCGCCCCAGGGCGGAGGCCCCGGCGGCCGGCGAAGCTCCGACTGATACGGCGGCGGTCCCGGTGGAAGCCCCGGGCAAGGCAGTCTTGGCGCTTCTGGACGAGGTGGTGCGGCGCGCGGACGCCGATGCGGTGGCGCGGCACCTTGGTGCCCCGCCGGCAACGGCGGAACTGGAGGGCGCGGCGCGCTCCAAGCTGGAACGCGAAAAGAAGCGCCTGAACGCGCACCGCGAGGTGCTCGCGCGGGCGGAGCGGCTGCGGGCGGATGTGTTCCGTGCCTTGGGCCGCTGGGACGACGCTTGGCGCGCGTTGGCGGAGGCCCGCCGCTGGGACCCGGAAACGGGCGACCGGCAGACCCGCGCCCTCGAAGCAGTGCTGCACGAGGGGGCGGGGCACCTTGGGCTGGCCCTAGAAGCGCTGAACGCGCGGCTGAAGGACGCCCCTGGCGACCGCAAGCTGCGCGAGCAACGGGCCGTCCTGTACGAGAAGCTCGGCTGGACCGAGGAGGCTGCCCGCGAGCGCCTGCGCCTTGCCCTGCACCAGCACCAAAAGACGTCGCTGGACGAGCGGTTCTAAGCTGGCCTTCCCGGACCGCGGCGGGACGCCGTGATCAGTACGGGTTCGTCGCCGCGAGTCCGGTCTGGTAGCCTGCGACGTGGGACCGCAGGGCTTCGAGGAACTGCTCCGCCCCCCGGCTCCGGTAGCGTTGCAGGTGGCGGATTACAACCAGCTCCCGCTGCAGGTCGCTACCCGCCAGCCGCAGGTACTTGAGCTGGTTGCCGTCCTCGGGTTGCCGGGCGAGGCGGGGGAGCAGGGAGATGCCCATTCCCGCGGCTACCCAGCGCTTCAGCGTGGCCACCTGCGCGCACCGGTAGCCGAACCGCGGCTGCAGGTGTTGGTCGCCGAAGAAGGCGCGAATCTGGGCCGCGAGTGCGCTGGCATCCCCGAGCGACACGAACGTTTCCGCGGCCAGATCTCGGACCTCGATCTCCTTCCGGGCGGCGAACGGATGGCCGCGTCCCACTACCAGCAGCAACGGTTCCCGCAGCAGCACTTCCGTCGCCACCCGCGGCTCGCGCACGGGGTTGGGCACCACGGCGAGGTCCAACTCGCCCTCCACCACCGCGGTCACCAGGTCGGTCCGGAAATCCTCGCGGGCGTCGATGTGCAGATGCGGGAGTGTGCGCCGGCAGTCCTCGATCAGGCCCGTAAGCAGAAACGGCATCACGGTCTGCACCGCGCCTACTGCGATCCGGCGGTCGAGGCTTGTCTGGTCGCCCAATTCCCGGCCCGCGTCCTCGACTTCCCGGAGGATTCGCCGGGCTCGCAGAAGCAGAGCTTGGCCCGCCTCCGTGGGTACCGCCCGCTTGCCGAGGCGATGGAGCAGGCGGTGGCCGAGCCCCTTCTCTAAATTCATAATCTGCTGACTGAGAGCTGGCTGAGAGATTTTTACTTGGGCGGCAGCCCGCGTGAAACTCTCGGTTTCGACCACTGCGACAAACGAACGCAACTGGGAGAGTTCCATAAGCAGAGCAAATCAATACGATAGGAAGGATCGATTTCAACTCATCCTGAATTGGTGGTAGGGTAGTGAAGTCGACCTAGTTGGGTTCGGCAGAAATAAACCAAAATGAAGAAAATCCTGATCCTGATCGCGGTCCCCTCCGGCCTGCTGGCCGTCACCGCCCTGCTGCTTTCTGATGCCACCCCGTTGAGAGTGGAGCACGTGCTCGGTTATGGTAGCGTCCTCGCGCTGTTGGCGGTCGCGGCGCTCGATTACGGTTTCACCGGCCGGCGTCCGCTGGGCCGCAACTGAAGGCGACGCGGTAATGAGGTGAAGCGGGGCCCGGAGCAATCCGGGCCCTTTTGCTTTTTTGAGGGGACAGCCGGGCGGATGTGCACACCCAGAGAGGCTTAGACGTAGGCCCTAATCGTCGGCGGGGCAGGGAGCCGCGCTCCGCCGGATCCGGCTCAGGGATAGTCTTCGCTCGCCGACGCGGGCTTCGTCGCCGGCTTGGCCGGCTCCGTGCCGGCCACCGGCCCGCCCTCAGTGGTCGATGCGGCCGTGGTCTCACCCTCCGCGGGCGGCGTGGCCGCGGCGGTATGGGCGGCATAATCGGGATAGGCGTCGCCGGAGGGAATCGGAGTGGAGGGCGTGTCGACCCCGTTCGGCAGTTCGGCCGTCGTCGTCGGGATGGCCTGCAGCCGCTTGCGCTCGTCTTCGTCCATCGCTCGGCGGAACTCGTCCTCGACGCCCGAGGCGGCCTTCTTGACCTCCCGCATCACCTTGCCGATGCCGCGGGCGAACTCCGGCAGTTTGTCCCCGCCGAAAAGCAGCAGGGCCACGGCGAACACCAGCAGCATCTCCATCCCGCCCAGCCCATCGATAAAGCCCAGGGGCAGCCGGGCGAGGTCGAGCACAGCGTCGGAGGCCATAAGGGGAGAAGGAAATCCCGAACGGGCCCGTTCGTCTAGCGGAGAGTGACGCTGACGGCGAATTTACCCGTTTCTCCCTTCGGCACTAGTTGCAGCCCAGCGCGATGGCTGGGGGCGTTCGGAGGGCCCATCCAAGGCTCCACGCAGAAGAATGGCGAATCTGGCGCGAGGGTCCAGGTGACGAACATCGCGTCCGGCGGCGGCACCTTCTCGGTGCCGAGGCGCACGCACACGTCGCCCGGCCGCCCACGCTCGCCGAAAACCGCGTCGTAGCCCTGTAGGCCGGTGTGTAAAGTGTCCACCAAGGCGGGGTTGGCGAAGCTCTCTTGCGCTCGCAGCTCGGGGCCAGGCACCAGCGCGCCGGTGGCGATGTCGTGGCGCAGGCGGCGCGTGGCCGGGATGTGGATCAGGTAGTCTCCCCGGGTCGTCCCGGGACTCCACGGCAGGCTGAAGTAAAAGTGATGGCCAGCGCACCAAGGCAACGGCTCGCGCCCGAGGTTGGTCAGCGCGAATTCGCAGGCTAGGCCCAGCGGGTCGAACCGGTAGGTGACCGTGAACTCGTACGCGAACGGGTAGCAGGCGCGTGCCTCCTCGCCGGGCACGAACCGCGCCACGAAGCCGTGGCGGTCCAGCCGGGAGATCTCGAACTCGCCCTGCCGCGCGATGCCGTGCAGGGGCATCGGCCGGCGTACCCCGTCCGCCGCCCGCCAGTAAAAGATGTCCGCTCCGTCAAAAGTGCGGCCGTTGAACGGGAACAGGATCGGATTGCCGCCCCGGACCTTCGCGATGTCTGCGAAGTCCGCCTGCTCGGGCCAGTAAATCACGTCGCGGAAGGAGCCGTCGCTCAGGGTCAGATTCCAGTTCAGGAGACGCGCCCCTCGCTCGGGGAGCGCGAGGAAGGTCGAGTTGCCGACCTGCCAGCGCGTAAGGGTCTGTCCCTGATAGGCCACCTTTTCCATTGCGGCGCGAGTGTGTCCCCAACCTGGCGGCCGCCAAGGCTTATCCGGCTCGCCGCACTTGCGCGGCGTCCCCGCCTCGCTAGTGTGCGTCGATGCCACGTTGGCTACCTTGTCTCTGCTTGCTGCTCGCCGTTTTCCCGGCGGGGTGGGCCGCCGGGTCCGCCTTGGTGCGGAACGATCCGGCGCCCACCGCCCCGTCTCCTGCGCTTCCCGCGGCGCAGGGCGTGTCCGCGCCGCTGAATCCACCGCCAGCCGGCGAACGGCGCCGGGTTTTTGTCATTCCCGCGCAGGAGCAGGTGGATTCCCCGCTACTTTACATTATCCGTCGTGGCCTCAAGGCGGCCACCGAGCAGAAAGCGGATGTGGTGATCCTGGATATGAAGACGCCGGGCGGTGCCCTCGATGTGACCTTCGCGATCATGGAGGCCTTGGGCAAGTTCAAGGGCCGCACGATCACCTTCATCAACAACGAGGCCATTTCCGCCGGCGCCTTCATCTCCGCCACGACCGATGAAATTTGGTTCTCCCCGGAGGGCATCATCGGCGCCGCCGCCCCGGTGATGGCCACTGGGCAGGAGATCGATGCCTCAATGCGCCAGAAGATCGTGAGCTACCTGAAGGCTCGGGTGCGCGCCACCAGCGAGGGCAAGGGCGGCTACCGCGGTCAGGTCATCTCCGCGATGATTGATGCCGATTATGAGCTGAAGATTGGGGACAAGGTGCTCAAGGGAAAGGGGGAGCTTCTCTCGCTCACCGCGAAGGAGGCGGCCGAAACCCACGGTGATCCGGCGCAGCCTCTGTTGGCGTCCGGGATCGCCTCTGATATCGAGGACCTGCTGCGGCAGCAGTTCGGGGCCGGGAGTTACGAGGTGACCCGCCTCGAGATCACTTGGTCCGAGCATTTCGCCGTGTTCCTCCGCTCGCTCTCCCCGATCCTGCTTGGGCTCGGCCTGCTGGCACTCTACATCGAGTTTAAGACACCCGGCTTCGGGGTGTTCGGGATTTCGGGGATCGCCTGTCTCGCGGTGGTATTTCTGAGCAACTACGTCGCCGGCCTTTCTGGCCAGGAGCCGATCCTCGTCTTCGCCTTGGGCCTGGGGATGGTGCTCACCGAATTGGTCTTCTTTCCCGGCATCGTGGTCCTAGCGGTTGCCGGACTCGCCCTGATGCTGGGCTCTCTTGTGTGGTCGATGGCCGACATCTGGCCCAACGAGCCGGTGACGATCAGCGACGGGCTGTTTCTGCGCCCCCTCCAGGAGGTTGGTTTCGGCCTCCTGCTGGCGGTCGCGCTGGCCCTGCTGCTCGCGCGGTTTTTGCCCCGCGGATGGTTCCTCTCTCGGCTCGCGGTCGCCCATCCAATTGCCGGTTCAGCGCAGGCCGCGGGCCTACCCCCGGACGCTGGCGCGGCCGCGGCCGGATTAGTCGGCCGAGTGGGGATCGCGGTGACCGGCCTGTTCCCTGCCGGGCAGGTGGAGGTGGACGGAGGCCGCTACGAGGCGCGGCTCGAGGTGGGTTCGGCGCCCCCGGGCACGCGCGTGGTCGTACAGCGGCGCACGGATTTCGGCCTCGTGGTCGACTCGCTGGAGGGCCCCGCCCCGTGACCCTCATCATCGTTCTGTTTGCCATCGGGATTTTCCTGCTCGCGTTGGAGGTGATCGTCCCGGGCGGCGTGCTTGGAATCGTGGGCGGACTGTCCCTGCTCGGCGGCGTTCTGGTAGCCTTCGATCGCTTCGGTCCGAGCGGGGGCGCCTGGGCTCTCGCGGCGGGCCTCCTGGTAACGGCTGTTGCCCTCTATCTGGAGTTCGTGCTGCTGCCGCGCAGTCGCCTCGCGAAGGCGCTCTCCCTCTCCGCCACCGTGGAGGGGCGCAGCCAGCCCCCGGTGGCCGACGCGAGCCTCTTGGGCCGGACCGGCGTCGCCGTGACAACCCTGGCCCCCACCGGCATTGTCGAGTGCGAAGGCCGGCGATATGAGGCCTTCAGCCGGAGCGGCCTGATCGCAGCCGGCGCGCCGGTCCAGGTCGCCGTGGTTGAAACTTTCCGCATCCTTGTCATTGCTGTCCGCCCCCCCTAATTCTTCCTCATGAGCCTTACCCTTATCGGCATCGCCATCCTTGGCCTCTTCGTCCTCATCATCGGCGCCATCGTTTTCAGCCTGATCGGCGCCTGGGTTAAGGCGCTCTTCAACGGGGCCCCAATCCCGATGTCGAAGTTGGTCGCGCTGAAGTTCGCGAGCATCCCCTACGGGCTGATCGTGGACGCCCGCATCACCGCGGTGCGGGCCGGCATCAACCTTGATGCGGATCAGATTGCCTCCCATTTCCAGGCGGGCGGCAACGTGGTGCCGACGGTGCAGGCGCTAATCGCCGCGCAGAAGGCGGGCATTGAGCTCGGCTGGGACCGCGCGTGCGCGATCGATCTCGCGACCAAGGGCTCCGGCAAGAGCGTGGTCGAGGCGGTACGTACTTCCGTCGATCCGAAGGTCATCGATTGCCCGAATCCCGAGGGTGGTCGCACCACCATTGACGGCGTGGCCAAGGACGGCATTCAAGTGAAGGTGAAGGCCCGCGTGACCGTGCGGACCAACCTCGACCGCTTTGTCGGTGGCGCCAAGGAGGAGACGATCATCGCCCGCGTGGGCGAGGGTATCGTAACCACCATCGGCTCGGCCGAGTCCTACAAGTCCGTGCTCGAATCGCCCGACGCGATCTCGAAAACCGTGCTGAAGCGCGGTTTAGATGTGGGGTCCGCGTTCGAAATCCTCTCGATTGATATCGCCGATGTGGACGTCGGGGAGAACGTGGGGGCAAAGTTGCAGGAGGCGCAGGCCGAGGCGAACAAGAATATGGCCCAAGCGCAGGCGGAAATCCGGCGTGCGGCGGCCGTGGCGTTGGAGCAGGAAATGAAGGCGCGCGTGCAGGAGATGCAGGCGAAGGTCGTCGAGGCGCAGGCGCAGGTCCCGCTGGCGCAGGCGGAGGCCTTCCGCAGCGGCCGCCTCGGCGTGATGGATTTCTACCGGATGGAGAATGTGCAGGCGGACACGCAGATGCGGTCCTCCATCGCGCAACCCGAGGGCAAGAAGTAAGCCCGGGTCCCGCGCCTCCGCCTCGTGAAGGCCAATTTGCTGGACTGGCTGCTCGAGCGCATCGGGCTGGTCATCTTTGTGGTGATCTTCCTGGTGCAGATCCTGCGCGGCCTGCTCCAGGCGCGCCGGGCGGCGCCGCCGCCTTCGACCTCTAAGCCGGACGCCCTCGAGGAAGAGCGCCGGGTGCAGGACATCCAGGCGGAAATTCGGCGAAGGATCGCGGAGCGGCGCGGCGGCTCGGCGCCCGCGCCGGCCCCGGAGGCGCCGGTGGCCCGGGAGGCGGCGCCAGCGGCTCCGCCCGCGCCGGAGTCCCCTTCGGCGGATCCGTTCGAGCCGATGCGGCGGATGATGCGGGATTTCGAGGAAAAGGCGCGCGAGATGGAGCGGAAGATCTCCGGCGAGGAGTCGGTGCCTGCAGCGCCGCCTCCGCCCTTGGCGCCGGCGGCGGCGAGTGTGCGGTCTGAGGAATTGGAGCGGCAGCGCGTGCTAGCGGAGCAATTGGCGGCGCTCGAGGCGGAGCGGGGGGCCGTGCGGCGCCGAGTCGAGGAGGCCGCGGCGCCCGCGGTGGCGCGCGGCATAGCGGCGCGGGGGTCGGGTCGCCTCGCCACGGAATTGCGCGATCCGGGCGCGTTGCGCCGCGCGGTGCTGTTACGCGAGGTGCTCGGCACCCCTGTGGGCCTGCGGTAGATTGCGTTCGCGAGCGGCGGTGAAGCGAGAGCCACGTCCGAGGAGAGCAACCAGGAGCGCCAAAGGGCTTCATCCCCGGTCGGAGAAGGGCCTGATACCCGCCCGTCAGGCCGGATGCCGAACCCGGGTGCCAACCCCGTTGGCGGCGACCCGCACCGACCCCGATTCTGGCGGGTCGGCTCAGCGGACCTCGTAGACCTCGATCAGCGCCGCCCCGCCCGCCTGCTTGCCCTGGAGTTGCACGGTGTACTTGCCCGGCGCGAGGGTCAGGAGCAGGAGCGCGTCGTTCGAGGCCGGATTCGCCAGCGGAAACGCCCCCACGCGTGCCGCGAACGCCACCAACTCCTGCGCTCCCCCCCAGTTGTCGTTCTCGCCCACCACGACCCCGCGGTCGCCAAACAAAGTCAGCTGCGGGTCCGGCATCGTCTCCGGCACCCCGAATTGGGCTAGGCCCGGCCCTACTGCGCGCACCAGCACGGTCCGCGCGGTCTCACCACTCAGGTAAAAGCCTGCCACCAGCGATTCGCCCTCCGGGATCTCCCGCCGCACCGACACGTTCACCAGCCGCGTCGAGGTCGCCGTCACCGCCGCCGCCGGGGTGGCATCGTACAACTCGGCGATCGCCACACCCGGCGTGCCGGTCGCGTCCCGCACCTCTAGGATGTAGTTCCCCGCCGCCAGCGCCGGTTGCAGGAGGGCCGCGTCTCGCGAGTCGCCGGACGCGAACGGGAAAGCCCCCACCTGCGCGAAGGCCGCCGACAGGGCCGCGCCGCCACCCCAATTGTCATTGCTCGCCACCACCGCGCCACCCGGCGTCTGCCAGACCAGCCGCGGATCAGGCATCACGTCCGGCACGCCAAGCTGCGCCAGAGCCGGGCCGGCCCCGCGCGCTAGCAGCGCTTTGCTCCCGCCCGTGCCCGCTCCGCCCACCGCGGTGCCAATGGTCAGGACCTCGTTTCGCGTGAAGGAGGACAAGATGGATAAGTTGGTCAGTCGCCCAGTCTCGGCCGGGGTCGCCGCGACCAACGTTACGACGCAGGCCCGGCTCTCGACGCTCCCCTCCGCGTTCGCCACCACGCACGTGTAGGATCCCGCCTCCGCTGCCCCCGCCGCGGGCAACACCAGCAGCGGCCCCCGCAGACCCGGCAAATCGACGCGGTTCCGCCGCCACTGATACGATGGCGCAGGATGCGCGGTGGCACCCACCGCCAGAATCAGCGGCTGCGGCGGTCCCGCCGCCAATTTCAGCTCGGCCGGCGGTTGGCTGACGAGCGCTGGCGCCTGCCTTGTCGCCCCGCCCCCGACGGTCGCAGTGAAGGTCCGCGTCACGCTTCCGCCGCTGGTCTCGCTCGCCGTTACCGTGATCTCCGCCGTGCCCGGGAGGCCCGCCGCCAGGGTCAAGGTGGTGCCGGTCACGGTCGGCGCCGCCACCGCCGGGCTGCTGCTGGCCGCCGTGAATGCCACCACCGCGAGCCCACTCCCGCCGGGATAGACGGTCGCCACCGTGACCCCGTTGATGAGCACGAAGTTGGCCACGGTCGGGGTGCCCCCATTGAAATCCCGCACCGGCAGGTCCGAGAAGGCGCCGCCCGCATTGATCACGGGGAGGGCCGCGATGCGGTCGACGACTGCCATCCCGCCCCCGAGCACGCGCCCGAACACCGAATAGCCGCCGCCGTTGGCTGGCCCCAAGACGGTCGAGTTGTCCTTCACGTTGAAGTACCACTCGCTGGTGGCGCTGTTCAGGTCGCTGGTGCGCGCCGCGGCGAGGGTGCCGCGCGCGTTGGGTAGCGCGTACTCGAGGGCGACGGGGGCGAGCTTGGCCACGGCCGACACGTTGCTGCCGCCGGTCGAGCGGTAGCCACCGCCCTGCACGATCGAAATGCCGCTGCCGTCGAGGGCCGCAGAACGATGGACGAAGGTGCCCGCGTAGGTGCCCGCCTGCACGTACGCGAGGAAGTTGGCCGCGTGGCGCGGCGCGGCGTCGGACCGCAGCTCCACGTTGAAGCGGCCGAGGGAGGTGTCGAACTGCACCACCGGTCCGCCCACGCCGGGGAAACCAAAGTGGTTCCGCAGGTCGATTGAGGCGGCGCCGCCGCCCGGGGTAAGGGCCGGGGAGGGTAATCCCAGGGTCGCGCTGAGCTGAGGAACCTGGGCCGCGAGCCGGCTAAGGGTCGCGACCAAGAGAACGGCGAGGAGGCGGGCGGACGACATCCTGAGCAATGGAACCGCCTAGCTTGCCCGCGCCAACCCCTTTCGCGGGTCCTCAGCGCCCGGCTCAGCGCAGCTCGTAAAGTTCCACCAGTGCCTCGCCGGTGCCGCCATCGGACCCGCGGATTTGCGCTGTGTAGCTGCCCGGCGGCAGGGAGGTCAGGAGCGCGGCGTCGCGGCTGCCCGCCGAGAGGGGGAACGCGCCCACGCTCGCAAAAGTGGTCGCCAAGCCGGCCGTCCAGGTGTCGTTCTCCGTCACCTTCACGCCTTGGGCGTTGTAGATCTCCAGCTTTGGGTCCGCCAGGGTGCCGCCCACGCCGAAGGCAGCCAAGGTCGGTCCCACCGCGCGGACCAGCAGCGGCTTGTTGCCGCTGCCGGAAATCGTGAAGCCTGCAATCAGGATATCGTCTCCGGTGCCCACGCGGTTGCGGGCGGAAACATTGACCAGCCGTCCCCCGATCGCCGGGCCGGTGTCGTAGGCCTCGACGAGGACGACCCCGCCCGTCGTGCCCGGCACCTGCGCGGTGAAGGCGTCTGGCGCCAGCGGCGCCACCAGCGCGGCATCGCGGCTCCCGTTGGTCAGCGCGAACGCCCCGACGCTGTTGAAAACGGTCGCGAGGGCCGGCGCCCAGTTGTCGTTCTCGTTCACCTTCGCGGAACCCCGGTAGAGCTCCAGCCGGGGATCGGCGAGGGTCCCGCTCACGCCGAAGGCCGCAAGGGTGGGGCCGATCGCCCGGAAGAGCACGTCGCGGGAACCATCTGAAACCGCCACGCCCACAATGAGGGTCGCACTGGCCGCAAGGTTGGTGCGCACGGAAAGGTTAGTGAGGCGAGCATTCGCGTTCGGCGCGATCACCGTGAGGGTGGCGGCGGTGCTCAGCTGGCTGCCGCCGGGATTGGTCGCCGTGACCGAGTAGACGCCCGCGTCCGTCGCCCGCACATTGGTCACGGTCAAGGTGGCGTTGGTCGCCCCCGCGATCGTCTGACCATCGCGCCGCCACTGGAGCGTCGGGGTGGGCGTGCCGCTGGCCGCCGCGGTGAAGGTCACGCTCCCACCTGCCAGCACGGTCTGGCTTTCCGGCTGTCGCGTGATGGTCGGCGGCTCCGGCGGCGAACTGTCGACGACGCTGAACCGGATGGGCTCTTGCGGGCCCCGCCCGCCTGAGCCGACGCCCTGCACAAAGATCGTGTATTCCCCCGCCGCCGTCGGCGCACCGCTGATCACCGGGGTTCTGGCGATCACGTTCCCACCGCTGAGGGCGGGCGTAAATCTAAGCCCTGGAGGCAAAGATCCCGTAACGATGAAATACTGCGGCGCACTCGGCGTGCCGGTGTAGGTGAAGCTCATCTGCAGCGGCGCTCCGACGTTGCCCGGCAGCGGATTGGCGGCGGGATTACGGACGAAGGTCGTCGCCCCCGCCCGCGAATGCATCGCGCCCAGGCCGGCCACGGTGAACACCCCACGCAGCAGCTGGCCCAAGGGGGATTTGATGACGAGATTCTCTGCCGCGGCGACCACGGGCCGCACGGCCGGGGCGCGCTGCAGCAGGGTTATCAGCATCAGCCCGGGGAGGGAGCAGAGGGGATGGCGGGCGAGGAAAGCGGGCAGGGGAAGCATGGGCGGAGCAAAGGCTGGCGCCGTTCAATTGCAACCACAGCCATTGCCGCCCACGCCCCGGCCACCGGCCGCCGCCTCGCGCGAGAAGAAGGTGTGCTCCATCATCGCTGTGTGCAGCGCGTCTCGGTCGGGCCGCAGCGCGTAGGACGTCAAGATGGCACGCTCCCACGGCTGGACGCGCACGAGGCTGGTGCCGGCGCACCCGGAACCGAGCAGGACGGTGGCGGCGAGGAGCGTCAGGAGGTGGAGCAGGCGGCGCATAGTCAGGGCTTTTCGGCGAGCAGGGTTTCGATCTGGGCCCGCAGCTCGCGCGCGGAGCGCTCGCCGTGGAACCCGCGGTGGACAAAACGCACCCGGCCGTCGCGGCCGAGGAGATAGCTGGTGGGCATCGTCGGCACCGCCACGGCCTTCACCAGCCGCTGGAAACGGTCGTGCACCACGGTGAAGTCCGGGGCCAGCCGGCGCACGAAGTCCGCCGCCGCCGCCGGCTTCTCATCCACGCCCACGCCGACCACGACGAGGCCCTTGGCCCCGTAGTCGCGGTGCAGTTGGCCCAGCACGGGAAAGGACGCCTTGCACGGCCCGCACCACGAGGCCCAGAAGTCTACCAGCACGATCCGGCCCGCCGGCTCCGGCAGCGCCTCGCCCGCCAGGCGCGGCAGGTCGTCCCCCGTCAGCGTGGGAAAACGGTCGCCGGGCTGGATCGCCCCGCGCAGGGTGGCAACCGCCACCACCGCGGCCGCCAACAGGCTTAGTTCACGTCGCCGCATAATTAAAGAACCCCCGTGTCTGCGCCCGGGTCTGTTCGCCCACGAGCAGGCCCTCCGCGCCGGGGAACGATTGGATGAACTCCACGCCCCGGGGAATGCCGAGGACAAACGCGGTCGTCGACAGCACGCCCGCCTGCAGGCAGGAGCCGGCCACAACCGTGGCCTGCCGGCAGCCGTGAGCCACCGGACGTCCCGAGCGGGGATCGACGATGTGCCCGTAGCGGCGCCCCGCGATCTCCACGTGCCGTAGGTAGTCGCCGGAGGAGGCGACGGCCCGGTCCATAGCGGCGACGCTCCCCGCCGTGCTACCGGGCCGCGACGGGTCCTCCAGCCCGATATGCCACGCCGGCCGGTCCGGGGGGCGCCCGAGCGCCCGCAGGTCGTGGCCGAAATCCACCAGCGCGTGGGCCACGCCGTGGGCGCGCGCGATCTCGATCGCGCGGTCCACCGCGTACTCCTTGCCGAACCCGCCGAAGTCGAGGGCCATCCCGGGTTCCGGGAGGAATACGCGCCCAGGTGCCCGGGCCACCTTCTTCCAGCCGACCAGAGCGCGGGCGCGTTCGATTTCCAGGTCGGTCGGCAGGCGCGGCACCGGGGCCTGGTAATCCCACAGGCGCTGCAGGGGCAGGCTGGTCGGATCCAGCACGCCCTGGGTCATAAAGTGCAGCTGGTCGCAGACCTTCAGCATCACCTCCATCTCGGCATCGATCCCTACCCACTCGCGGCCAGCCGCGGCGTTGATGCGGCCGATCAGGCTGTCGGGCCGGAAGCGCGTGTAACGGGCCTCGAAGGCCTGTACCCACGCGAGCAGTTCCTGTTCGAACGCCTGGCCCGGCCGCGGGTCCGTGCCGCCCAAGTAGTACTGGACCTCGCAGCGGGTGCCCAGCGCGTGAAAACCCAGCCGCCGCAACGGTCCGGCCGCGGCTGGACCAGCCGGGACCGCAGGCGTGGAGCGATGAGCTTGGGCCAGCTGTGCCATCAGCGACTCCTCACCAGCCGAAGCGGGCGCCAACCGTCAGGATGTCCGCCCGGCAATAGGCGCTCGCCGGCGTGACGCCGTCCCGGCCGTGCATCGAATATCTTTCGTAGGCCGCATCGAGCTGCACCGCGGTCGTGACGTCCCAGATCACCTTGAACCCGTAGGTATGCGTTTGGAGGGCGGAGAGCCGGTAATCCGAGGAATAGAACGGGCCCTGTGGCCGCGGCGGGCCCTCAGAGGGCAGCACGGAGGTGCCGTCGAACCGGTAGCGGTAGAAACGCGCGGCGGACTGGCCGTGGAAGCGGTAGCCCGGCCGGAAGAGGACCTGGTCGCCCCATTGCTGGAACCAGGCGAGGTCCACGGTGTGGGCGCGCACCCCGTAGGAGTCGCGGTGGTGCCGGTAGCTGGCGTCCAGAGCGCCGCGCAGCGCCGGGAAGGCGCGGTTCAGGGCGGCGAGGGCGAGGCGCTTGTCGCGCACGTCCGGCCGGTTCTCGCTGAAGGTGAGCGGCAGCGACAGGCCCGGGATGATCTCCACCGTGCGGGCGACCAGCTTGTAAGGATCGGCCAGAAAGCCGCGCTGGCGGCCCCAGGTGAGGTTCAGGGTGACGGAGGTGCGCGGGTCTAGCAGTTGGGTCACTCCGAGGATGGCGTCGCGCGTGCGTTTGTCCGCCCAGGGCTTTTGGAAGAACACGCGGACCTCGTCGGCGGTGCCGGCGAGGCCGGCGAGCACGGTGGTGTTCTTCTGGTTGAACTCGGCGAGGCCGTTTACGGACCAGCCGACCGAATCGTAATCGCTCTCGAGGCTGCGGCCGGCGCCGAGCGTCAGGGAGCCCACGCTGAACTGCCGGGCAACGGTGGCGTTCCATGCGCGGCGGCGCTCGGTGAGCTTCGCGAGCGGCACCTGGTCGCTGCCTTCCGGGGCCGGTTCGCCCGTGGGGGTGGCGCCCGCGATTGCGTCCACCACGCCCTCGACCTTCAGCCGGGTGTCGGTGCCGAGGTTCTTCTCCACCGTCGCTCCGTGGACCTCGACAGCGATGCGTCCGGCGGCCTCGCGGTAGTCCTGGTACTTGTAGCGGACAGCCTCCTCAGCGCGGAGGGAGCGGGGGGAGACGCAGAGGAGGGCGGCCGCGAGCAGGGTGGCGCGGCCCGGATGCGGGACGAAGGGAGCCATAGGCGGCGGGTGAAGGGAAGCGCGCGCGGCCCGGGAGGCAAGTCGCAGCTCAGGCCCGCGTCGCGAGGAGGCTCGGGCGACCGGCGCGCCAAGCGGCCAGTTCTAGGGTCAGCGCGAAGAGGCCGGTGAAGAGGAGGTCGCTCGCCACGGTGTTGCGGAAGAAAATCCACGTGGGCGGGAATTCGGGGCGGCCGACGGTCAGCGCCTGCAGCCAGCCGGCGAGGCTTGCGGGATAATAGGGGTCGCGCAGCCAAGCGTCCGTGTTGGTCAGCATGTAGAAAATCAGGGAGGCCGTGAGGGCGCCCGCGCCGAGGGTGACCCACGATTTGCGCGCGGCGACGGCGTGGCCGAGCGGCAGGGCCGCCGCGAAGCAGACGAGGCGGAGGACGACGCTGGGCCAGGTCCAGCTCTCCCCGAAGGTGGCCGAGTAATAGTGGTCCAGATACAGATCGGAGGCGGCGAGGGCGACGAGGGGCACGGCCCAGAGGCGGCGGTTCGGCAGGTAGACTGCCCCGCAGAAGGCGAGGGCCATCAGGGGGGCGAAGTTGGCCAGTGCGGGCGTGTGGGCGCCGACGACGCGCCAAGCGGCGGTAAGGACGATCAGGGCGACGGCAAGGAACATTGGGGAGATTTTGGAGCGGCGGCGCCCGGGACACAAGCACCGCCGCGCGCCGGCCGGGACGCGGCCGCGGAGTGGCGAAGCTAAGGTGGTGGCGCTCCTCCTCCGGCTTCAGGTTGAGAGAACTGCAGATTCGCTTCGCGACGAACGACCGGGCGGCCATCTTCGTGATCCGGTCGAACTCCCCCTAGGGCCGGGCGGCGCTTCGGGGGAGACGGTGTGGGAGCGGAGGGAGACGAAAGCGGTCTGTCCGCGGGCGGGGTCGCTCTTGGGCATTTTGAAATGGCGGAGGGATTTTTCGCCGGAGTAGCCGGTGAGGAGTCTGGCTGATGGGCCTTAATTGCGGTGTGGGGCGTTGGCCGCGTCGGGATTGAACTTGGCGGGGGCTCGTGTGTGCTGGTCGGGTGTTTTCCACTTTGCGTCGCGCCGAGTACGCCGAACTGATCGGGCTCTTCCTCCTGATCGGGGCGGCGCTGGCGATGTGGTTCGTGCCGCTGAGCGCGGTGCTGGAGGCGCACGGATTGGGGCACATCCGGCCGGTGGCGTTCGCCTCGTCGGGGGTCGCGGCCTTCATCTCGCCACTGCTTTTCGGGGCGATGGCCGATCGCCACGCTTCACCGGCAAAGGTCCTACGGGGCCTCGCCTTAGCTACCGCGATGACCGTCACCCTGGCAACGACGGCCATCCGGGAAGGGTGGGGGCCGTTGCCGGTGCTGGCGTTGATCCAGCTGCACTCGCTGTGTTCGGCCCCGACTTGGAGTATCGCCTCGACCATTATTTTGGCGCGGCTGCGGGATGCGCCGCGGGAGTTCGGCCCGGTGCGGGCGATGGCGACCTTCGGTTGGATGGGGGGCTGCCTGTGGGTGAGCCTGATCGGGGCGGACCGTTCGACGGCCTCGGGCTACAGTGGGGCGGCCCTCTGGCTCGTGGTGGTGGCGTTCACCTTCCTGTTGCCGGCGGTGGAGAGCCCGCTGGCGGAGGGAGCGCGGAGCTGGGTGCAGCGCCTAGGCCTTGATGCGCTGACCCTGTTGAAGATCCGGGATCACCGCGTGGTGTTCCTGACCACGACCTTGTTCACGATCCCCTTGGCCGGCTTTTACCCGTTCGCGCCGCCGCACCTCCAGGAGCTGGGATTAGAGCGGATGACCGCATGGATGAGTCTTGGGCAGATCACGGAAGTAATCGCGATGTTCGCGTTGGGCGGGCTGATCCTGCGGTGGCGACTTAAGTGGATCATCGGGGCGGGGCTGGGGTTTGGCGTGCTTCGGTTTGTAGTGAGCGCGCTCGACACGCCGGCCGGGTTGATCGCGGGCATCGTGTTGCACGGGTGCTCATTTACCTTGGTGAGCATCACGGCGCAGATTTACCTGGATCAGCGCGTAGAGCCGTCGTGGCGGGGGCGGGCGCAAGCGTTGCTGTCGCTGATGAACGGGGGCTTCGGCAACCTGTTTGGGTATCTTGGCACCGGGGCGTGGTTCGCCGCGTGCACGACGGCGGGCAAGACGCAGTGGAGCTCATTCTGGCTGGGGTTGGCGTTGAGTGTGGCCGGGGTGTTAGTTGTGTTCCTGATGGCGTACCGAGGGAGGTCCTCGGGCCTAGCCCCGCCGCCATCTGCGCGGAGCGGGTGACGGAAAGCGGAGGGAGAGAGCGATGGCGGCGGCTTCGTGCAGCTGGCTCTGACTACACCAGACGACCCCCGAATTCCTCGCTCCCCGCTTCTTGTCCTCCCTATTTCCCTCTCACTCAAGCTCCCAGCCGCGGCGGTACGCGCGGCGCACCAAAGGCGCGGCCTCCGGAACGTTCGTCACCCGCAGTGACTTCGCGTCCCACAGGATCTTCCGCCCCGCCCGCAACGCCACGTTGCCCAGCAGTACCATCTCGGTGAACGGACCCGATTGGCCGAACTCCGACAACGCCGGCCCCTTTCCCCGGATCGCTTCGATCCATTCCCGGTAAGGACCACCGTCCTGATCCATCGCCCCTTCCGCGGATTCCCCGCTCCCCGCCACCCGCGGCAAGGTCTTCGGGGTTTGCGTGAAACCTGCCGTGAGGCCCTCGGGCTTGAAAACCCAGTCCTGCCGCGAGCGGCCGAAGAACATCCGCCCCCTCTCGCCCACCACCAGCAGGTCGAAGCGCCGGAACACGTGGTCCGCCGTCGGGAAGTCCGCCTCCCATAGCCGCTCCGGCGGCGGGTTCCGGTAAAGCCCTTCCCTTGGCGACACCCCGTCATACCAGACCACCGTCACCGGCCCGCCGAGGTGACTCGTCGGGAACTGGTAGGTTACCTTGGACCAGTTCGGCGCGGCGATCTCCGTGGAGCCCTCAGACACCGCCTCGACGCTCGTCGGCGCGCCGAGCCCCAGCGCCCAGTAGGGCATATCGAAGATATGGCAGCCCATATCGCCGAGCGCGCCCGCCCCGAAATCCCAGTACCCGCGCCAATTGAAGGGCGCGAGGGCGCTGCTGTAGTCGCGGAAGGGGGCAGGGCCGATCCATTGGTCCCAATTGAGGCCCGCTGGCACGGGCTCCGGCGCGGGCCACGCCTTCATCCCCTGGGGCCAGATCGGGCGGTTGGTCCACGCGTGGACCTCCGTCACTCGCCCCAGCACGCCCGCGCGCAGCAATTCCACGGCGCGGCGGATCGGTTCGCCGGCGTGGGCCTGGTTGCCCATCTGCGTCTGCACGCGCGTCTGCGTCGCAACCTCGGCAAGCCGCCGCGCCTCCCAGACCGAGTGCGCGATCGGCTTCTGGCAGTACACATGCTTCCCGCCGCGCATTGCCAGCAGCGAGGCGTGGAAGTGGTGATGATCGGGCGTTGAGACCACCACCGCGTCGATCCCAGGGTGTGTGACGAGCATCTCCCGGTAATCCCCGAAGAATTTCGCAGCGGGGAAGCGGTCAAGGATCGTGTCGCCGGCGCCGGCGGCTTTTCCCTTCTTCCTGCGGGTGAGCTCGGGGCGTCGGGGGTTCACCACGTCGCAGAGCGCCACCATCTCTCCGCCGGCAGCGGCGGTCGCCAGGGTATCGGTGTGGCCCTTGCCGGTGATGCCAATGCATGCGACCTGGATGCGGCTGTTGGCCCCGCGGGCGGCGGCGGGCAAAATGCTGAAGGCGACGGCGGCGCCGGCGCTGCGGCGGAGGAATTCGCGGCGGGGCAGGGACATTCGGAGAGGGGGTGCACGGGAAGCGGCGGGCGGCGCGGCGGGCCGGCAAGGGCGCAAAAAAGGCGAGGGACCGCACCTCCCCGCCGGGGAAGGAGAAGGCGGCGCCAGTCCTCGGGTTTGCGCGGCGCGGATCCGCGGCGTTGCCGGCGTTTCCCCGTTGGACGCGGCCCGCCTTGGCCCGCCGGTGCCAGCATCGTGCCCGATCAGCAGCTGCTGGGCGCCGTGGGGCGACGGGCGGTTGACGCCGGCCGGGCCGCCGCTTCAGCCTCGGACAAGCATGGCCTCTTCCCCTGTCGTTTCTCGTCGGGTTGTGATCACTGGTCTCGGGGCGGTCACGCCCTGCGGCACGACTGCGGCAGATACTTGGGCGGCCTTGGTGGCGGGGCGGAGCGGCATCGGGCCGATCACGCGTTTTGACGCCGCGGGTTGCACGGCGCGGATTGCCGGGGAAGTGCGGGACTACGACCCCTGCCGTCCGCTGGCGGCGCCCTTGCTCCCGCGGGGTGCGGCGGGCGAGGCGGTCCTGCAGGCGCTCACGCCAAAGGACTTGAAGAAGTTCGGCCGGTTCACGCACCTCGGGGTGGGGGCAGCGGTCGAAGCCTACGCCGACTCCGGCCTCGATGCCCACCGGGCGACCCTCGCCCCCGAGCGCTTTGGCGTTAGCCTAGGCGTTGGCTTGGGCGGATTGCCTGAGATGGAGGCCATGCACGACGTCTGGAAGGCCGGTGGCTTTCGTAAGATCTCCCCGTTCTTCATCATCCAAATTGCGCCCAACCTGCTGGCCGGCCAAGTCAGCCTGCTGCTGGACTGCCGCGGCCCTAATATGAGTGTCGCTTCGGCCTGCGCGACTAGCGGGCACGCGCTCGGGGAGGCAGCCGCGGCCATCGCCCGGGGCGATGCGGACGTGATGCTGGCGGGCGGTGCCGAGTCCACGGTGACGCCCCTCGCGGTGGGCGCCTTCGCCCAGATGCGGGCCCTGTCCACCCGCAACGACGACCCCGCGCGCGCCTCGCGCCCCTATGACCGGGACCGAGATGGCTTTGTACTGGCGGAGGGCGCGGTGGTTTGCGTGCTGGAGGAGCGCGAGCAAGCGCTGCGGCGTGGCGCCCGGATCTACGCGGAATTGCGGGGCTACGGGGCCACGGCCGACGCCTACCACCTTTCCTCGCTGGCTCCGGGTGCGGAAGGTTCGGCGCGGGCGATGCGCTTGGCGCTGAGCCGGGCCGAGCTGGCGCCGGGGGACATCGACTATGTCTCCGCCCACGCGACCTCGACGCCCGGCGGCGACGGCGAGGAGGCGGCAGCTATCGCAGACGTCTTCGGGGCGCACTGCGAGTCGCTGCACGTGAGCGGGGTCAAGTCGATGACCGGCCACTTGCTGGGTAGTGCCGGGGCGATGGGGGTATTCACGGCTACCCTGGCCGTGCAGCAGGGGATCGTGCCCCCGACCTTGAATCTGGACCAAGTGGACCCGGGCTGCGCCGCCCTGGGGCTTAACTACACCGCGCGCGAGGCGGTGCGGAAACCGGTGCGGGCGGCCGTGGCGAACAGCTTCGGATTCGGCGGGACCAACGCCTCCCTTGTCGTCGCGCGGTCGTAGCCGGCGGCGCGGCGCGGGTCAGCGGTTAGTCGATCGTGTAGGGCTCCTGCAAGTCCTCGGCTTCGGCTGGAGTGGTGAGCGTGACTAGGCTGCGCAGCGAGTTGAAGTGCTGGCTGAGATCGAAGTCGCCCCCGAGGCCACCGATCAGCTTTTCGAATAGGTCGCGCTTCGAGGCCTTCAGCTCCTGGATGCGCTCCTCGATGGTGCCGGCGGTGACCATCCGGTACACGAATACGGTGTTCGTTTGCCCGATCCGGTGGACGCGGTCAACCGCCTGGGCCTCGACGGCGGGGTTCCACCAAGGGTCCAGCAGAAAGACGTAATCCGCGGCGTGGAGGGTAATGCCGGTACCGGCGGCCTTAAGCGAAACGAGCATCACAGCGGCCCCGGAGGCGGTCTGGAAGGCCTGTACTGGCTTCTGGCGGTCAAGCGTCATCCCGGTCAGCTCGTAGCGGGCGAGATCCGGGAATTGGGCCGCGAGGGCCTCGCGGACGCGGTCCAGCAGCATGACAAACTGGGAGAAGATGACGGCCTTGTGGCCGCTGCCGATGACCTCGGTGAGCTTCTGCAGGAGGAGGTTGATCTTGCCCGAGTCGCTGAGGGGCGCTTTGCGCCAAGGCAGCATATCCGGGTCGCAGCAAGTCTGGCGGAGGCGGGTGAGGAGGGCGAGGAAGCCGAAGGACTTCTCCCGCATCGCGGCGCCGACGTCGTCGCCCAAGCGATCGAGGCCCTCGCTGCAGATCCGGGCGTACTCGGCCCGCTGGACGTCGGTGAGCGGGCAGATGAGCTCCATCTCGACCTTAGGGGGGAGTTCTTGGGCGACCTCGCGCTTGGTGCGGCGGAGGATGAAGGGGGCGAGTTGGGTCCGGAGGCGGCCGAGGGTGCCCTCGCGGTCGCCGGCGAGGGCGGCCTCGAAGGCGGCCCGGGAACCGAGGAGGCCGGGGAGCAGGAAGCGAAAGATGCTCCAGAGGTCGAGTTGGCGGTTCTCAAGTGGGGTGCCGGTGAGGACGATCCGGTGGTCAGCCCGCAGGGCGAAGCAGGTCCGGGTGACCTTTGCGTCGGGATTCTTGATGAATTGGCCCTCGTCAAGGACGGCGTAGCCGAAATCGATCCCGTCGAGCAGGGCGCGGTGCTTGCGAAGCTGGGTGTAGCTGGCGATCCAAAGGATCGCGCCGGGTCGGTGCTGAAAAGAATGGCCGGCTTTGAGGATCTCGCAGGTCAGCCCAGGGAAGAAGCGGGCCATCTCCTCGCGCCAGACGGGGACGACGCTGGCTGGGCAGACGATCAGGGAGGGTTTGCCAAACACTGGCCGGGCGGAGAGCAGGGCGAGGATCTGGAGGGTCTTGCCGAGGCCCATCTCGTCGGCGAGGAGGCCGTGGCACCCCACGTGGCCGAGGTGGAGCATCCATTCGACGCCGCGGCGCTGGTAGGGGCGGAGGAGGGGCGCCAGGTCCGGGGGCTTCGCGGGCGGGCCGAGGACTCGTTCCCGCCACGCGGCGATCTCCGGGGAGAGGGAGAGCTTCAGGCGATCGTCGTTGAAGAGCGAGAAGATCAGGTACGGTGAGAGCGGCGCGTGGTCGTCCTCGCCGGAGGCCTCGCCTAGGCTGCGCTGCCAAGTGGCAAAGGTGGCCCATTTCTCGGCCGGGACGGCGACGATCCCGAGGTTGGGTAGAATGACGGGCTGGCCCTCCTTGCGGAGGAGCGCGGCGACCTCGGAGTCGGTCAGCATCCGCTCGCCCGCGCGGAAGATCCACCGTAGATTGAGGCCCATGCCGTCGCCGTTCGCGCCGCCTGCGCGGGGCACCGATTCTGCCACGACCTCGATCTCGACGGCCCGCGTGCCCTTGAGGAGGTGGGCGGCCCGGTCATCCAGCTCGACCGTGAAGAGGCGCTTCCAGGTCGGAAGGACGGAGCGGAGGAAGTTGGGGATCTCAATTAGCGACTCCAGCAGATAAAGGCCGGAATCCTGCTGGTAGTGAAAGTGGGCCTTGCGGGCGTAGGCGGCGAGGCCGATGAGTTTCGCGCGTTCAGCGGAAGTGGGGTGGGGGTGATCGGGCGCCTGCGCCTCGGGTCCGAGCGCAGGTCGCCGTTTGCCGCCAGGCCCCTCGTTCCAGACAGCCTGAAAAGTTAGCCCGGCCGTCTTTGTCTTAAAGGTCAGCACCAGCGTGCGGCTCGGGGCGCCGACCGCCAAGCTCGCCGCTGCGGGCGCGGTCTGTGCAGCAAGGGTGGGGCGTGACTCCGAACCGTTGGATCCGACGGTCCGCCCCGGTGCCGGATCCGCGCGGCAAGGGGGGCGCGCATCTACTGGCAACGGAGAAATTTCATCCGCCACCAATTCCTCAATCTCGTGGAGCCCCGCAACGGCAAGCGCCTGCGCGACCTCAGGATCCGTGGAGGAAGAACGCACACTGATACCCTGCTCGTTCCATTCGATCACCGCATACTCATCGCGCTTCTCTACCCGCCGGTGGACAATGGCGTCGTGATCCGTCAGCTCCAATTCGCGGATCTGGCCCTCGACGTAAATTTGCCGACCGCGCTCCAGCTGATCGGCCGAGAACGTCGGCGCCCAATCTCCCTCGAGCTTGTCGAACCAGAACTCTAGAGACCCCGGGGTGTAGACGCGCTTAGGACCGTGCGATTGCATCGATCAAAACGGCGACCGTGAAGGAGGAGGCAAGTCCGGTGCAATCCTGAAGTTGGTGTGCGTCAGCAACCCGACCGCACGGGCGCGGCGGCGGCTAGAAACGGCTGGAGCGCGGCTAGGGTGCGATCGGCCGCACCGCGGTTGCGGGCGTGCCACGCCCCGGCGGCCTGGCCGCGGGCGGCGCAAGTGGCGGGATCGGCTAGCAGCTGGGTCGCGGCGGCGGCGAGCGCGGCCGGCGAGGCGACCGTCTCGGCGGCGCCGGCGGCGAGGAGTTCGCCGGCGACGGTGCGGAAGTTGCTCATCCCGGGACCGAGTAGGAGGGTTTTGCCGAGCGCCGCGGCTTCCACCGGGCTCTGGCCCTCCGTGTGCGGCGGCAAACTCTTACCCACGAAGACTACGTCTGCGAGGTGAGTCAACCGGGCCAGTTCGCCCGTGGTGTCGGCGACCGCCACCTCGACCGGGCCCGGGGCGGGGCCGTGAGTGCGGAAGTGCCCGCGCACGCCTGCGGAGTCGAGAGCCCGCTGCACCTCCGCTCGGCGCTCGGCGTGGCGGGGCACCAGCAGCAATTGGGCCTCTATGCCCTTAGCACGGGCTTGGCGCCAAGCCGCGAGCAGCGCCGCCTCCTCCCCGGCCCAAGTCGAGGCACCGAGCAGCAGCGGTCCCGCTCCCAAGCCCAGTTCCCGGCGCAAACGCACCTGCTCCGCGGGCGGGCACGTGCCGGGCGTCACGTCCAGCTTGAGGTTGCCGGTGATGCTGACCCGTTCCTCGCTGACACCGAGACGAATGAGGCGGTTGGCGTCGAGGGCCGAGGCGGCGAGGAAGCGGGTGCGGCGGCCAAGGACCAGCGGCGCCAGCCCGGGCACGCGGCTGAGCCAGCGGAAGGAACGGTCACTGAGGCGCGCGTTAACAAAAACCACGGGCACGCCGCGGTGTTCGGCCTGATGCAAGTGTTCCGGCCACCTCTCGCCCTCGGCAAGCACCACCAACTGGGGTCGCAGCGCGCGCCACGCGGCGGCCGAGCAGGGCCAGGCGTCCAAGGGAAAGTAGGCGAGGGTGGAAGCGAGCGAGCCGTAGCGTTCCGCGGCGAGGCGCCAGCCGGTGCTGGTGGTCGTCGTGAGCAAGATCTCGGCGCCGGCTGCGTGCAGGCCCCGGAGTACCGGTCCAAGCGCGAGCAGTTCGCCGACGCTGACCGCCTGGACCCAGACGCGGGTGCGGCCGGGCGTGGGCGCGGGAAGCGGGGCGAGCCAGCCGAGGCGCTGGGAGAATCCGGGGCCGTAACCGCCGCGACGGATCATCCGGAGGCCGTACCGGGGGGCCAGCGCGACGAGCGCCGGTGTGAACAGGATCCGGTAGAGCCAGAGCAGTGGGAACGTCACGGGGTCGGGGCGGCCGGGGGCGGGCGCCCCGCGGGTAGTAGCCGTAGGTTTAGCAGCGGGAGGAGCCCGGGCAGGCCAAGGACGGTGCCTCCAAGGCCCGCGTAGCGCGCCACATCGCGTACCGTACCCTCGATCGCGGCGTGGCCGCAGGCCCACGCACGGAGCAATGAGCTGTGGGCGCGGCTTGTCGCAAACGCCAGCAGCAGGGCGGCGACGACCAGTGCAACCATCTTCGACGTCTGCCGCACGAATAACGCCGAGAGGAACGACCCGGCGCAGAGACAGGCGGTGAGGGAACGGATGCCGGAGCATGCGCCCTCCACTCCGACTCGGTTGGTTTGACCGCTGACCGGCGGGAGGGCGAGCACGTTGCCGCACGGCTCGATCGGCAGGCCGAGCGCGTCGAAAGCGAACGCCATCACGGCCACCGCGCGCCGAAGGAGAACTAGGGTAAGCTGAGACTCCGCGGCCGAGAACATGGGGGCGGAGACGAGCCAGATCAGCGCGGGGAACAGGCCGAAGTGGGCGAGGCGCAGGCGAGAATCCGCGGTCAGACCGTCCGGGGTGGTGGAGGGGCTCGGCCGAGCGTTCAGCTCCAGCAGCGCTGGAGTAATCCCGGCTATGCCCAGCGTGATGGCGAGCGTGCCGGTCGGAAAGGTGCTGGCTCCGGCGCGAGAGCAGGAGTCGAGCAGGAAAAACGCCGCGCCCAGCAGCAGCAGCGTGGAGCCGGTTAGGGTGGCGAGAAGCCGGCCCTGCCACTCGGCGGCGCGGGGGCGGTTCGGCAGGGCGCAGGCCGCTGCGGCCGCGCGGGTGTTGGCCCAACGGTCGAGCACCACGAACGCGACCGACAGTGTTGCGAGCCAAACGAAGGCTTCGTCCTGCTCCACGCGGCACCACGGGGACTGGTCCCAAGAGGTAAAGAGCGCAAAGCCGCCGGCAAGCAGCAGCGCGAGCCCCGGAGAGCCCGGGAGGTCGGAGCGGATTTTCATCCAGCCGGCGCGCATTCGGGCGGAGGGAAACCGGCTTCCTTGGGGAAGCGAGCGCGATTTTGCGCTTGTCCGCCGCGACGCGGGCCGATTCGTTGGCGGGTTCTGCCGTCCGACCTCCGACGACGTTTCCCGCAGTTTGATCGAGATTGTGCTTGCCCGTGGTTGAGCCGCCGGTAGCGTTATCCTCTTTTCGCCCTATTTCCCTCGCAAGAATAACCGCCGCGTATGCCGACCATCAATCAACTCGTGCGCAAAGGCCGCCGCCAGGTGACCGCCAAGTCGAAGTCCCCGGCCCTGGCGGGCAACCCCTTTCGCCGCGGCGTTTGCGTCCAAGTGATGACCCGCACTCCGAAGAAGCCGAATTCAGCCATCCGCAAGGTCGCCAAGGTCCGACTCACGAACGGCAACGAGGTTATCTCCTATATACCGGACGAGGGCCACAATCTGCAGGAGCACTCGATCGTGCTCGTCCGCGGCGGCCGCGTGAAGGATCTCCCCGGTGTTCGTTACCACATTGTCCGCGGCACCCTGGACGCCACCGGCGTCGAAAAGCGCCGGCGTTCCCGTTCCAAGTACGGCGTTAAGCGCCCGAAGGCCGCCAAGTAATCCCTTCCGCCCCCGCCACTCCGACCATGTCCCGTCGTCACCGCGCAGAGAAGCGTCAGGTTCAGCCCGATCTCCGCTACCAGAGCCCGCTAGTCGCGCATCTGGTCAACGTGATCATGAAGGGGGGGAAGAAGAACCTTGCCCAGCGGATCGTGTACGGGGCCTTCGAGAAGGCCTCGGAGAAGCTACAGAAGGGCGATCCGGTCGACCTCCTGCTGGGCGCGCTCGAAAACGCTCGGCCTCGCCTTGAGGTGAAGAGCCGCCGCGTCGGCGGCGCGACCTACCAGGTGCCGGTCGAGATTTCGTTTGAGCGCCAAGAGTCGCTTGCCCTCCGTTGGATTGTCGCCGCGGCCGGCGCCCGCAAGGGCATCCCGATGCGCGACGCCCTCGCCGCGGAGATCGTCGACGCTTATAACAACACGGGCTCCGTGGTGAAGAAGAAGGAAGACACGCACAAGATGGCTCAGGCCAATCGCGCCTTTGCCCACCTGCGCTGGTAACCGCCCGCTGCCCCCGCCCATGGCTTCTGCCGCCCCTGCCATCTCCATCGTCACCGACAAGGCGAAGATCTCGCTGGTCAACGCCAAAGACCGGCCGTTCCCGCTGGAGTGGACCCGCAACATCGGCATCGCGGCCCATATCGACGCCGGCAAGACCACGACTACCGAGCGGATTCTCTTCTACTCGGGCGCCGTCCACAAGATGGGCGAAGTGCACGAGGGATCGACAGTAACTGACTGGATGGAGCAGGAGCGCGAGCGCGGCATCACGATCACGGCGGCCGCCATCTCCTGCGCTTGGAACGCTTCCTGCGGCCCGTGGAAGGGCATCAAGCAGCGGATCAACATCATCGACACCCCAGGACACGTGGACTTCACCGCCGAGGTGGAGCGCTCCCTCCGCGTGCTCGATGGTGCCGTCGCTGTCTTCTGCGCCGTCGCGGGAGTCCAGCCCCAGTCCGAGACCGTCTGGCGGCAGGCCAATAAATACCGCGTGCCCCGCATTGCGTTCATCAATAAGATGGACCGTACCGGCGCCGACTTCTTCCGCGCGGTCAGCGAGATGCGCGAAAAGCTGAAGGCGAACGCGCACCCGCTGTTTATCCCCATCGGCAAGGAGGAGAATTTTTCCGGCCTCGTCGATCTGGTCCAAAACATAGCCTACGTCTTCGACGACACCACCGATCCGCTCGGGATGAACCCGATCACCTCGGAGGTCCCGGAGGGCTACCGCGCCCAAACCAAGGAATACCGCGACAAGCTCATCGAGGCGGTTTCCGATTTCGACGACGTGATCGCCGAGAAGTATCTCGGGGGTGAGGAAGTGACTGCCGACGAACTGATGCTCGGCATCCGCAAGGCGACCATCTCGCTCCAGTTCACCGGCGTGGTACCTGGCTCCGCCTTCAAAAAGAAGGGCGTGCAGCGCCTCCTCGATTGCGTGGTCAATTACCTGCCCAGCCCGATCGACGTTCCCCCGATGAAGGGCGTGAACACGGACGGAGGCGAGGTGGAGGCCTTGGTAAACGACAAAGGCAAAATGGCCGGCTTGGCGTTTAAGCTCTGGACCGACCCGTTCGTCGGCAAGCTCGTGTTTTTCCGGGTCTACACGGGCCAGCTCCGCAAGGGGATGACCGTGTACAATCCTCGCACCCGCCGCTCCGAGCGCGTGTCCCGCCTTGTGCTGATGCGGGCCATCGAACGCGAAGAAATCGACGTCGCCTATGCCGGAGACATCTGCGCGGTGGTCGGCGTGAAAGATGTCATCACCGGTGATACCTTTGCGGACGAAGATCTCGACATCCGCCTAGAGCCGCCGTCCTTCCCGGAGCCCGTGATCTCGATGTCTATCGAGCCGAACTCGAAGGGCGACCAAGAGAAGATGGGCACGGCCCTCCAGCGCTTGGTGGCCGAGGATCCTACCCTTCGCGTGAAGACCGACCCGGACACGGGTCAGACCATCCTCGCGGGGATGGGCGAGCTCCATCTCGACATCATCCGCGACCGGATGAAGCGTGAATTCAAGGTGGAGGCCACTGCCGGCAAGCCGCAAATCGCGTACCGCGAGACCGTGGTCCGTCCTGCGGACGGCGAAGGCAAGTTCATCCGGCAGTCGGGTGGCAAGGGCCAGTACGGACACGTGATCGTGAAGCTCGAGCCCAATCAGAAGGGCAAGGGCGTGGAGGTCGTCAATGAGGTCGTCGGCGGCACCATTCCCAAGGAGTTCATTAAGCCGGCGACGGACGGCATCCTTGAGGGGGCGAACAATGGCGTGGTTGCCGGTTATCCCGTGGTCGACATCATTGTCCGCATTACGGACGGTACTTTCCACGAGGTCGATTCCTCCGAACTCGCGTTCAAAATGGCGGGTATTTTCGCGCTTAAGGACGCGATGAAGAAAGCAAACCCGATCCTGCTCGAGCCGATCATGGGCGTCGAGGTGACCACTCCCGAGGAGTACCAGGGGGATCTGATGGGGGACATCAATCGCCGCCGTGGTCAGATTCAGGGGATGGAGAACAAGGCGGGCGCGTGTATCATCAACGCGCACGTCCCGCTGGAGACCCTCTTCGGCTACGTCACCGACATTCGCTCGCTCTCCAAGGGCCGCGCCTCGGCGTCCATCACTCCGTCGCACTTCGAGCAGGTGCCTGGTTCTCTCCTCACCAAGATCGTCGAGTCGTCCGTCCGGGCTCCCGCCCGCACGTAACCCCCCCCAGTCCCTCCTCTGCCATGAAAGGCCAGCGCATCCGCATCAAACTCCAAGGCTTCGACTATCGCGTCATCGACCAGTCGGCCCAGGATATCGTCGAGACGGCCAAGCGGTCGG
>Ga0194116_10000626_pt1 | contig 59355 bp, 58 predicted proteins | sample TA2MahsurfametaG_4_FD_148617 | JGI IMG/M metagenome (GOLD analysis project Ga0194116, IMG submission 148617) | Freshwater microbial communities from Lake Tanganyika, Tanzania - TA2015008 Mahale S9 surface | ecosystem: Environmental > Aquatic > Freshwater > Lake | place: Tanzania: Lake... | reverse complement strand
CGGCATTGAGAAGCGCGATCTGATGACTAAACAATTCACGAGTGCCGACCTTAATCAACAAATGCGCGTGCGTGCCGCTTTTGATACGCAATGGCTTCTCAATCCCGCAAAGGTATTTCCGCTTGAAGGACGCATCGCCTCATGAGTGAAGCGCATTCTCTTTTCGTTGAAGACGACTTTATCGCAACCATTCGCAACGCCTCACACAATTGCACGACATTACGGCTCGTCGGCGGCGGAACGAAATCGAACATCAGTCAACCGGTGACCGCACTTTCCACGCTTTCAACAAAATCCTTACAAGGCATCACGCTCTATGAACCCGCCGAAATGGTGATTGGAGCGCGCGCTGGAACGCCTTTAAAAGAAATCTATGATCGGCTTGATGAAAAAAACCAGGTGCTGCCTTTCGAACCGCCGGATTACCGCGCTTTACTTGGCTCATCGGGTGAACCGACAATTGGTGGCCTTGCCGCAACAAATCTTTCCGGCCCACGACGCATTCAAGCGGGCGCGTGTCGAGACAGTTTGATCGGCATCCGCTTTATTAATGGTGAAGGTGAATTGATCAAATCCGGCGGGCGGGTGATGAAAAATGTCACAGGCCTTGATCTCGTAAAACTTTTTGCAGGTTCATGGGGTACGCTGGGTTTAATCACAGAGGCCACTTTCAAAGTTTTACCCAAGCCGCAAACCACTCAGACTTTGATGCTGCATGGTCTTGATGACGCGCGCGCGGTAGCAGCAATGTCGAAGGCACTCGGCTCTCCTTTCGATGTGACAGGGGCTGCGCATCTACCCGCGGGATTGGAACGCGTGGCGACAACGCTCATTCGCCTTGAAGGTTTTACCGAGTCTGTTGCTTATCGTTCAGAAAAATTATCGCATGATCTTTCTTCTTTCAGTCGCGTCCAGCAGCTCGATCAAAATGCATCGGAAGGTTTGTGGCGACGCATCCGAGATGTGAGTGATTTTGTTGAACAGCAAAATGATGTTGTTTGGAAGATATCATTGGCGCCTTCAAAGACACCCTCTTTCTTAAATATGCTTCGTTCGAATGGTCTTCCATTCCGCTCGCTTCTTGATTGGGGTGGCGGTCTGATTTGGATTCAAACAAAGAGCGAAAGCGATGGCGGCGCGACGCTCATTCGAAATGCGCTCAAAGATACAGGCGGTCACGCGACTTTATTCCGTGCGCCTTCCGCATTGCGCGCGGCAGTAGATGTGTTTGAACCTTTGTCTCCGGCCCTTGCCGCACTCTCTGAACGTATTCGCCTTGCTCATGATCCCAAACGGATCTTTAATCCGGGCCTGATGGTCCGCGGGTAGACGATATCATCATGCAAACATCATTCAAACCCGAAGCGCTTCAATTGCCTGCGATGCAGGCCTCGGAAAAAATCTTACGAACCTGCGTTCATTGCGGATTCTGCACGGCGACATGCCCCACCTATTTATTGCTCGGCGATGAACTCGATTCCCCACGCGGTCGTATCTATATGATCAAAGATATGCTCGAACGCGGGCGTCCGGTGACGAAAGATGTCGTCACTCATATTGATCGCTGCCTCTCATGCCTTTCTTGCATGACAACATGTCCGTCCGGCGTTCATTATATGCATCTCATTGATCATGCGCGTGCGCATATTGAGGCGACATATTCGCGCCCAGTTGGTGATCGCATGATCCGTGCGGTGTTGGCCTTTGTGTTACCTTATCCGACGCGTTTTCGTTTTGCGCTTTTTGGTGCCCGCTTTGCCAAGGTGATTGCTCCCCTTATTCGTGCGCTCCCGTCAATTGGCAAGAAGCTTGGCGCGATGATTGATCTTGCACCACTGACTCTCCCGGCACGTTCGCGTCATGAATCATCTAGAATCATACCGACAGAGGCGTCGCGTCGTGGACGCATTGCTTTACTTGGCGGTTGCGCGCAGACGGTTCTTGATCCGGGCATCAATGATGCCACCATTCGCCTTCTAACCCGAATGGGTTTTGATGTCGTGAGGGCGAAGGGCGAAGGATGTTGCGGCGCGCTTGTCCATCACATGGGGCGCAATGAAGAAAGCCATCACTTTGCAAAGGCAAATATCGATGCATGGATGAAAGAAATCGAAGGTGATGGTCTTGATGCGATTGCGATCACGACATCGGGGTGCGGCACGACGATCAAAGATTACGGCTTCATGTTCCGCAACGATCTGGCCTATACGGAAAAAGCGGCGCGCGTTTCGGCTCTTGCCAAGGACATCGCGGAAGTGATTTCACAATTCGGATTGCCTGAAAAAATCAACGCGACAGGACAAGTGATTGCCTATCATTCGGCTTGCTCCATGCAACACGGACAGCAAATTAAAGACGAGCCGAAAAACCTCTTAAAAGCGGCGGGCTTTGTCGTGAAAGATGTACCTGAGGATCATATCTGCTGTGGTTCGGCGGGTACCTATAACATGATGCAGCCGGAATTATCAGGTGCTTTGCGGGAGCGTAAAGTTGACAATATCGAGCGGACAAGACCTGAAATTGTTGCGACAGGCAATCTTGGTTGCATGACTCAAATCGGCAAAGGGCTCAAAGATCGACAATCCGATATCCGCGTGGTTCACACGATTGAATTGCTTGATTGGGCGACCGGCGGACCACTTCCACGTGTGCTTGCCGATCTCGGCTTTCACTGAAACAATTTTAATCAATCGATATGCGGGTATTAGATACGCGACTTCCGATTGATGATGTGCTTTCAGATTGTCTCGATGCACTTAAGCATCATTCATCTGCCGTTTTGGTTGCGCCGCCCGGTGCGGGCAAAACAACGCGTGTGCCACTCGCTCTGCTTGATGCGCCTTGGCGCGAGGAAAAAAAAATTCTTGTTCTTGAACCGCGGCGGCTTGCTGCACGCGGTGCGGCTGCGCGGATGGCTTCAACACTCGGTGAAGCGGTTGGTGATACGGTTGGATATCGCGTCAGGCTTCAATCTAAAATCAGCGCGCGTACAAGAATTGAAGTGATCACTGAAGGTATTTTTACTCGCATGATCCTTGATGATCCGTCACTCTCTTCCGTTGCTGCGGTTTTGTTTGACGAATTTCACGAAAGATCATTAGATGCCGATCTCAGTTTGGCACTTGCGCTTGATGCGCAGCAGGCTTTACGACCTGATCTTCGTATCCTAGCCATGTCAGCAACGCTTGATGGCGCGCGCGTAGCGATACTTCTCGGTGAATGTCCCGTCATCGAAAGCAAAGGTCGGGCGTTTCCCATTGAAACATTCTATCGGCCGCGCGATCCTTCGCGCCGTATTGAAGACTCAATCGTTGAAGCGATCCGCTATTCACTCACCCATGATGAAGGATCGCTCTTGGTTTTCTTGCCAGGGCAAAGCGAGATCAGACGCACAACCGATTTGCTTCGGGATAAAATCTCTTCACCATACATTGAGGTTGCATCGCTTTATGGCGCGATGGATGTTGTGGATCAGGACAAAGTCATTTCGCCGGTACGCGCAGGTACACGGAAAATCGTTCTGGCAACATCAATCGCGGAAACATCACTAACAATTGAAGGTGTGCGTGTTGTTATTGATTCAGGATTGCAGCGCATTCCCGTTTACGAGCCGGATCTTGGTTTAACGAGGCTTGAAACGCGGCGCGTATCGCGTGCGTCCGCCGATCAAAGGCGTGGTCGCGCGGGAAGAACGGAACCGGGTATTTGCTATCGACTATGGGAAGAAGCGGCGACTGGTGCGCTTGAGCCTTTCTCTGCTCCTGAAATTCTCGCGGCCGATTTATCCGGCTTGATGCTTGATTGTGCAGAATGGGGCGTCACTGACCCTACGCGCTTGCCATTTCTTGATCCGCCCCCGACGCCGGCACTCAACGAAGCGCACGCGACTTTAAGAATGCTTGATGCGCTCGATGAAGAAGGCCGCATCACGGCCACAGGCCGTGCCATCCGTGCTTTACCTTTACCGCCGCGATTGGCGCGCATGATTGTGACAGCGGGTAAGCACGGTAAAGCCTATGAAGCAGCAGAAATTGCCGCTTTGATGGTTGAGCGCGGTATGGGAGGAATATCAGCAGATCTCACACATCGTCTTGATCTATTTCATAAAGACCGCTCGCGTCGCGCTAAAGATGTAAGGCGGCTTGCGAAATCTTGGGCCGACACTGTTTCAAATTCACGAAGCGATATAGAAATTTCCACGGGGGCCTTGCTTGCCTTGGCATTTCCGGATCGTATTGCCAAAGCGCGTGGCGCGGTCGGTACGTTTCTGATGGCGAATGGAAGAGCCGCGCGCGTTGAGCCACATGAATCGCTCGCCCGTGAGTCCTATCTGGCCATCGGTGAAATCGCTGGCAGCGCGAGTGATGCAAGGATCCTTCTCGCCGCGCCTTTGACGATTTCCGAAATAGACTCAGAATGTGAAAAAGAGATCGTCACTGAAACGGCTATCAATTTTGATCGAAACGCGGCTCAACTTCGCTCCACAAAAAATAGACGCTTAGGCGCTGTTATTCTTTCCGAACAACGTTTGCCCGTTCCCGCGTCGGACGACGCTGCGCGTATTTTAGCGCGCGGGCTCGGATCACTTGGGGTGGCACAATGGCCCCTTTCAAAAGCAACCCGCCAATGGCGCGACCGGATTTTGTTTCTTCGTCGGACCGACAATCAGTGGCCGGATCTTTCAGACGAGATACTAGAAAAAAATGCGGAAGACTGGTTCTCGCCCTTTCTCATTGGAAAGACAGGGCTTGCCGATCTCGATGACGAGATCTTCCGCAACGCGCTCAATTCCCAGATGGATTGGCCGATGCAACAACGCGTGGAAGCGGAAGCGCCCGCCTTTTTCACCGCGCCCACCGGTAATCGTCACGCCATCGATTACGAGGCCGAGGAAGGGCCGGTTTTAGCCATTCGCGTTCAGGAGCTCTTCGGCCTCGAAGCCCACCCAAGCGTCGCGCAGGGCCGGATTCCGCTGGTGCTGCACCTTCTCTCGCCCGCCCACCGCCCCATCCAGATTACGCGCGATTTGCCCGGCTTTTGGAGAGGGTCTTGGGCCGCGGTCAAAAGCGAAATGAAGGGCCGCTACCCGAAACATGTCTGGCCGGATGATCCGGCCAAAGCCCAGCCGACCACGCGGGCAAAGCCACGCGGCACCTGAACACTCTAATAAGTAACGGGGATATGGCTGGGGCGGGAGGATTCGAACCTCCGCATGGCGGAATCAAAATCCGCTGCCTTACCGCTTGGCGACGCCCCAATGCGACTCGCGAAGGATGCATAAAGCGCCCGCTTCTTTGACGCAACCCGGAGCGAAAAATTCCGACGATCGGAAAGCCTGTGACAGATCAGCTCAACCGGAAGGCGCTTGCGAGCTGGGGGCCGCGCGGCTATAACGCCGCCTTCCCGAGGGCGGGATAAGTCGGAGCGTAGCGCAGCCTGGTAGCGCACCTCGTTCGGGACGAGGGGGTCGAAGGTTCAAATCCTTTCGCTCCGACCATTTTCCCTGACCCTCATTCTTCCGTGAGATAGCGATCCACCCATTCGACCACAGTCTCGTGTGGTATCGGCGTTTCGAAAGCGATTTCGTAACCATCGCGAGTGGTGCCAATGATCTTTGCGGGATGATCTTTGCCAAGAATGCGCAATCGCACCCGATCATTACTCCGCTCGAGAATATAGCGGCTGGCTTCACGAAACAGAGCACGGTCCGGCAAGAGCCACCTCACGATCCCGTCGAGCACAAGATCCTCTTCATCAAACAGAAGCTCCGAAACAATACAGCAGGGGCGACGATCAAGTTGGATCGGCGGCTGAGGCTTAGGAGCTTCTACTTTGTCAATACGATCTAACATGGCTAGAAAAGTCCTCTAATTTATAATGACCATCACGCGTCTGATTGGCCGTTGCGGCGACAGAAGCGCGCGAGAATGGCTTCATTCACCGCCTGACTCACAGCCGATAAATCAGGTGCCTCAACGGGTGTTGGAACATCAATCGAGTCCGGTGTCGCAGGTTTTGCTGCTGTTGTTTGCGCAATCAAAATACCGTCAAGCACGTGCGCGATTTCACTCAACCCAGTCGATAGACCCTGCTCGATATGCTCACCGAAGGCGCGCATTTCGCTGACAGGGTCGGTACCACGGTCAAAAGCCACCAGACGATCCACCAAATCCACTTGCGTAGATCCTAATCTTTCGATGCCCGACAGAAGACGTGAAAGCGATTCATCAAATGATGCCACAACTGCACCAAGGCCCGCACCTAAGCGTTCATCGACGGACGCGGAGAGCTGATCGCCAATTGTTTTCACATCAAGCGGTCTCGTTGATTCACGAACCAAGCGTTCAAGCGCAGTATTTGATTCAAGAGCCACACGGCCGCGCTCATCATCTGATTGTTTGAGCGCATACAATTCCACACCAAATGACTCAAAGCCACGCGTTGTCTGCACTTCAAGCGCGCGAACGAGACGTTCAGTCGTACAATGTTGCTCTGCGACTTGTTCCAGAGATCCCACGATCACACCGCGTGAATCTTCGATCGTTTACGATAAACTACCAACACCATGAGCATAAAAATTGGCTGAAGCACGATCTCTTAATATCTCCTCTTCACGCAAACGCTCAACCGAGTCGCTGATGACATCGAGCTTTTTGATCTGCTGAAAGATATTCGCCTGGCGAAGCGAAAGAGATTCAACTTGTTCGACGAGCATAAAGAGCGCTGCTGTTTGCATTTCCTGTCGATCCCCCAGTTTTTTCATCACTTCGGCGCTACGTGTTATCAAACCTTGCGTTGTTCTGAACGCACCGAGCAAGGTGCTCGCCAGAGTAATTACGTCTGGCTCATTAGTCGCCACACCCGGTACTGATGAAACACCCTGTCCTTCGAGCGAGCCGATGCGAATAAGTCAACCCTCAAAATCATGGCGAAGGGCCTGCAATGCACTATCAATGAAGCGCACTATCAATCCGAGAGCCAATGATCCGGAGAGACCGAAGAGGTAGGCTGAGAAGCCCGTCGTGTCAAGATGATTCGATTAACAGCTGAAGTGGGTGGAGCGGAGAGCGTCGAATTTCCCGAAGATCTTGAAGCCGATATTACAAAAATTGTCGACCGCGAACGGGAAGTCTTTTCTGGTCGTCGGCAAACTCTTTCCGAGCAAATCGGAATTTTAGAAGATCAACTGAAACAGAAATCTCTTGATCTTGCCGAAGCTAAATCGCGTTGGGCGAACACAATTGCGGAGCGTGAACTTGTTAATCGCCGCGTGACGAACCTCCACAGGCTTGCAGCAGCAGGAGCCTTTTCGACCAATGACATGATCGATAATGAGCGTTCTCTCCAACAAATCGAACAGAAATTTTCCGATCTTATTCACAAAATTCGGTGCGATGAAGCGGCGATGAGTGAAATCAATCGCAAAATGAGCGAGGCCCGGTCGCGCTTTCGTTCTGACGCCGATAAAGAACGTTCAGAAACCAAACTTCAGATCGCAAAATTGGAAGAAACAATCTTAGCGCTCAAAGATCGCAGCTTGAGATCGGAAGTAATGGCGCCGATTGAGGGCGTCGTGAACAAACTTCACGTCACAACAGTGGGCGGCGTCGTCAAATCGGGCGAGCCCTTGGGCTAGATCATACCTACCGATGCTGCCGTTGCGGTAGAAGCAAAGATTGCTCCGAGCGATCGTGGCGACATTTGGCCGAGCCAGAAGGCGGTCGTTAAAGTATCAGCCTATGATTTTTCGGTTTATGGCGGGCTTTCAGGGAAAGTCGTCGATATATCGGCTGACGCTCTGCAGGATGAGCGTGGTACGCTTTATTTTCGCGTGCGCCTTGAAGCCTAAGCTAAAGACTTCGGGCCCAGCAAACCTATTATTCCGGGCATGTTGGCTGAAGTTGATATCTTGATCGGACGCCGGACGATATTGGAATCCCTAATTCGTCCGGTCCGACAAATTCGCGATAATGCCTTGCGGCAGTGATCGGCCGCATTAGATCATGTATTGACCGCCATTAGCCGAGATCGTCGAGCCGGTGATGAAACTCGCATCATCAGCCACAAAGAAGACAACGGCGCGCGCGATTTCATCAGGTTCGCCAAGGCGTCCCGTTGGGATATGCGGGAGAATGTTTTTTTCAATAACGGCCGGATCAATCGCTTTTACCATATCTGTGGCGATATAGCCGGGGCAAATCGCATTCACGGTGATGCCGACGCGTGCGCCTTCTTGCGCCAAGGCTTTCACAAAGCCAAGGTCACCTGCTTTTGATGATGAATAGTTCACTTGGCCCATCTGGCCCTTCTGGCCATTAACCGAAGAGATGCAGATTACGCGACCGAATTTCCGCGCGCGCATCCCTTCCCACACCGGGCGGGTCATATTGAAGAGCGAAGTGAGATTGGTGTTGATCACTGCGTCCCACATATCCTTCGTCATTTTGTGAAACATCGCATCGCGGGTTATTCCGGCATTGTTGATGAGGATTTCAACCGGACCATGAGCCGCTTCGACTTTTGCGATCCCCGCGACGCACGCATCATAATTTGAAACATCCCATTTATAAGTCGGGATACTGGTTTCTTTCGTGAATGCCTGAGCGGCTTCATCATTACCAGCGTAATTGGCAGCAACTGTATAACCTGCTTTTTTCAAACCTACCGAGATTGCCGCGCCGATACCGCGCGAACCGCCTGTCACCAATGCAACACGTGCCATGTTCGACCCTCCCCTCACTTATTTTAACGGGAAGAGATGTTGATCATCTCTTCCCCGATTTAAATTAAGTCAACGTTCAACGGTCAGCGCAATGCCCATGCCACCACCGATGCACAAAGTGGCGAGACCCTTCTTCGCGTTACGCTTTTGCATTTCATGAAGCAGGGTTACGAACACACGCGCACCTGAAGCGCCGATCGGGTGACCAATCGCAATCGCACCACCATTCACATTCACTTTTTCCGTATCCCATCCGAGATCTTTGTTGACCGCAATGGCTTGCGCAGCAAAAGCCTCATTGGCCTCAATGAGATCAAGATCACCGATCTTCCAACCCGCCTTTTCGAGTGCCTTGCGCGAAGCCGGGATAGGGCCTGAACCCATAATCGCGGGATCCACACCAGCAGTCGCCCAGGAGGCAACGCGCGCGAGCGGCGCAAGGCCACGCTTTGCGGCTTCTTTCGCGGTCATCATAACAAGTGCGGCAGCGCCATCATTGATACCGGAAGCGTTACCCGCCGTGACCGTGCCGTCCTTCGAGAAGGCCGGTTTCAATTTCTGCATGCCCTCAAGCGTTGCGCCATGACGGATATATTCATCTTCGCTGACAACCACGTCACCCTTTTTCGAGCTAACGGTGACGGCAACGATTTCATCACGGAATTTACCGGCTTTCTGAGCGGCCTCAGCCTTGTTCTGCGATGAAACAGCGAACTCATCTTGCTCATCGCGGCTGATCTGCCATTTGGTGGCAATGTTCTCAGCCGTTGTGCCCATATGATAGCCTTGAAAGGCATCAAGCAGACCGTCACGCAACATCGAGTCGAGGAATTTCATATCTCCCATTTTTGTGCCGTTTCGAAGATGGGCCACATGTTGGGATTGCGACATCGACTCCTGACCGCCCGCCATAATGATCTTGGCGTCGCCATTCGTGATTTGTTGCAAGCCAACCGCAACCGCGCGCAAACCAGATCCGCAGAGTTGATTGAGGCCCCATGCGGTGGCTTCCTGCGGAATGCCCGCTTTGATCGCTGCCTGCCGCGCTGGGTTTTGGCCCTGACCAGCGGTCAGGATTTGACCCAAAATGACTTCTTCAACTTCAGCCGCTTCAACTTTCGCACGGGTCAAAGCAGCCTTGATCGCAATCGCGCCCAATTCATGCGCGGGAAGTGTCGACAAAGCCCCGTTAAATGACCCAACAGGGGTCCGGGCAGCTCCTACAATCACGATGTCTTCGGATGCCATTCTATCCTCCTAAACGCAATGTAATCCGGACTTTGCCAGGACTGGCCTTTGCTCGTGCACACAACCTATTCAAATCTACACTCTTCATCGCGATCGCATTTGCGTCCGTCAAGACAAATAGCCTGTCTTGAGCGAGCGGCTTTAGTCGTAGACCCTAGGGCGATAACGAGGGCCGTGGGGTGAATGCTTGCTTTTAAATCGTTTTTCCTGTCCAACTTGTTGAGATTACGGTATTTCGGGCCGTGACATCAAATAAGTTGAGAGCAAGGACGCGCAGACCCCATGACGACCAAAGAGCCGCCTATCGTCATTAAAAAATATGCTAATCGCCGCCTCTATCATACGGGCACGAGCACTTATGTGACGCTTGAAGATTTGGCAGCCATGGTCAAACGCGGTGACGAATTTGCTGTCTTTGATGCGAAGTCAGGTGAGGAAATTACTCGATCCGTTTTAGCCCAGATCATTTTCGATCAAGAAGGCAAAGATGGACAAAATCTTTTGCCCATCAATTTCTTGCGCCAATTGATTTCATATTACGGCGACTCGATGCAGGCTTTCGTGCCGACCTATCTCGAACACTCCATCAAGATGCTTACCGAAAACCAGGCAAAATTTCGCGATCAATTTGCAAGCGCCTTTGGCAAAGACGCCTTCGGCATGATGGAAGAAATGGGCCAGAAGAATATGGAAATGTTCCGCGAGGCCTTTGCTATGTTCACACCCTTCACAAAAATGGTGACCCCAAGCGCATCGGGAAATGCTGAAAAGTCAGCCCCTGCGAGTGATGCCATACGGTCTGATGACCTTGCGGCATTAAAGCAGCAGATTGTCGAAATGCAGAAAAAGCTTGATCAGATGGGCAGTAATTGACCTAACGTAATTTTACCTGAGGTCATCTAATTATTACGTTAACAACAAGTTAACATTCGGCTTTCCTTGTGCTACTCGCTCTCCGCGTTGTTGTGGATCGGCCTGATGAGCTGAGTTGACTTGTGACCCGCAACGCGTTGGCATTATTTTATTTTCTTGATTTTTGATTTGGACGAACCATGAGCGCCTCACAGGCAGCCAATTAACGGAAGCGCTTGAGGCATGCTGCGGTGATCGCAGCAAAGCCTGATGCTCGTTTTCTGGTTCAATTGATTGCTGGAGAACAGAGCCCCCTTACCCGTTCAGATAAAAAAACGGCGCCCCGTGAAGGCGCCGCTGCCTATTCTCTCGTTATGACTTCGGATTCGAGCGCACGCTTAGATGCGCTCGATCGCTATGACTTCGGATTCGAGCGCACGCTTAGATGCGCTCGATCGCGCCGCCTGAACTCAGGCTTCTTTCTTCGCCTTCAAAATCTGACGACCCTTATACATGCCGGTCTTGAGATCGACATGATGAGGACGACGCAATTCACCCGAGTCCTTGTCTTCAACATAGGTCGGGGGAGCGAGCGCATCAGCAGAGCGGCGCATACCGCGACGCGACGGGGATGTTTTTCGTTTCGGAACGGCCATTGGAAACTCCGTGTCGGATGGGCGTCAGGACACAATTTGTCCATGCCTGAATGAATTCGAAAGCCGGGCTTATACAGAGAACCAATCAAGCTGGCTAGACCGAACACGCCGCTGATTTCGAAAAAATCTCGGCAGCGAACCATCGGCTTGACCCTGATCCCCCCATCAGGCAAGCCGGAAGGGCAAAAGGTCAAAAACCAAGGTAAAGTTCATGACGAGTGCGCCCGATCTGTTTCAGTCCCAGCTTCAGGAAACGGGTCAAGCGGTTGAAACGCTGCTCGACACTCTGCTCGGACCAGCCCCCTTAACCCGCGAAACAACGCGTCCCGATCGGCTACTTGCGGCTATGCGGCATGGCGCGCTGGGAGGCGGGAAGCGGCTCAGGCCCTTTCTATTGGTTGAAAGCGCCCGGCTTTGTGGCGCCGCCCCTTCGGCGGCCTTGCTTGCTGGATGCGCGCTGGAACTGGTGCATTGCTATTCCCTCGTTCATGATGACCTGCCCGCGATGGACGATGATGATCTGCGGCGCGGACGCCCGACCGTCCATAAAGTCTATGATGACGCGATGGCGATTTTAGCAGGCGACGCGCTATTGACTTTGGCCTTTGATGTCATGGGCCGACCGGAGATCCATGAAGACGCTGGCGTTCGTCTTGAACTCGTTACGGGTCTCGCACGCGCGTCCGGTCTTGGCGGTATGGCGGGCGGGCAAGCGCTCGATCTTGAAGCCGAGGGTCGGTATGAGGCGGATCGTAAACCTCTCGTGCTTTCCGACGCCTCGATCCGGCAATTACAAGCAATGAAAACAGGCGCACTGCTTCTCTTCGCCGTAGAAGCTGGCGGAATTCTCGGTCGTGTGGACACGAAAACGCGGGCCGCAATCTCGTCCTATGGGCGTGCGGTAGGCGCGGCATTTCAAATTGCCGATGACATTCTCGATGTTGAAGCTGACAGCGCCACGCTCGGCAAAGAAGCGGGCAAAGATGCCGATCGCGGTAAAGGAACACTTGTTCAACGTTTAGGCTTGGATGCAGCGAAAGCCGAACGTGACCGCTTAGCGCGCACCGCTTTGGAAGCACTGTCCGGATTCGGAGTTGAAGCCGATATGCTTAGAATGACCGCTCGCTTCATTGTCAGTCGGGGACATTAAATCATGACTCATGCGCATCTTGCATTAAAGCGCGTGATCATCGGACGCGCGCGACTCTTCATCAGTCTTGGTATTGGACTTTTAGTAATAGCAGTGCTCCCGGACACGCTGCGTTTGATGACGCGTATGGTGCTCAGATGGGATGCACTCACTTTATCTTACGTTGTTTTGACGGGATATCTGATGATCAACTCGGATGTCTCGCATTGAAAACATCGTGCTTCAATTTATGACGAAGGCGATTGGATCATTTTGATTGTTACGGTTGTAGGCGCAATCGCAAGTTTTTTCGCAATCATCGCCGAACTCGCGGCAAGTAAAGCTGCCGGTCAACCTTTTCTTACAACCTTTGCCTTCACTGCCATCACCGTCGCATTGTCATGGGTTTTTACCCATATGATCTTTGCGCTTCATTACGCCAATCTCTTTTATCGCACGAATGCAAAGGGCGAACATGGCGGATTATTATTCCCCGGAGATCGTGAACCAGATTATCGCGATTTTCTCTATTATTCATTTGTAATCTCATGTGCTGCACAAACGGCCGATGTTGCCACTGTGTCACCGGCAATGCGCCGTGTGACACTGATTCACTGCATTACTGCTTTTGCCTTTAATTCAGCGATCCTTGCGCTGATGATCAACACCACAGCGGGATTGATGAGCTAAAGCATTTTGCGATGAAGTGGGAACCGATTCATAGGAACAAAATGCGTCAGGAAATGAATCATTTTGCGATGAAGTGGGAATCGGTTCATCAGAACAAATGTGTCAAAAAACAAAAACCCGTCACATCGTCGCGCCGATGGTCCAAGGCACAAATTCTGCATCGCCATAACCAAGCTCTTCGGATTTTGAGCGCGTGCCGGAAGACACTTCAAGAACTTTGGCAAAAATCTCTTTGCCCTTCTCTTCAATCGAAACGCCATCAAGAATATCACCGCAATTGATGTCCATATCGTCAATCATCTTGCGATAGATTTCGCTATTGGTGGCAAGCTTGATGGAGGGCGTTGGCTTACAGCCATAGGCCGAACCGCGACCCGTAGTGAAACACAAGATGTTTGCACCGCCCGCGACTTGGCCTGTTGCTGATACAGGATCATAGCCGGGCGTGTCCATGAATACGAAGCCTTTGGTATCAACCTTATCCGCATATTCATAAACACCGGTCATGGTTGTTGTGCCGCCCTTTGCCGCCGCACCCAATGACTTTTCAAGAATCGTGGTCAAACCACCAAGCTTGTTGCCGGGCGATGGATTATTGTTCATCTCCATCTTGTTGCGGCTTGTGTAATCTTCCCACCATTTGATGCGGTCGACGAGTTTCTCGCCCACTGCACGCGTTGCCGCGCGACGTGTCAAAAGATGTTCTGCTCCATAAATCTCAGGCGTCTCTGATAGGATCGCTGTACCGCCATGGCGCACAAGCTCATCAACGGCAGCGCCTAATGCAGGATTGGCCGTGATGCCTGAGTAACCATCTGAACCACCACATTGCAACGCGAGCATCAATTCTGAAGCCGGAACTGTTTCGCGTTTTGCTTTATTCGCAATCGGCAACATGGTTTTGACCGCATCAACACCGGCAGCGACTGTTTTTTTCGTGCCGCCCGTTTCCTGAATCGTCATCGTGCGGAAGGTGTCACTTTCAACAATGTTGTATGCTTCTTTCCAGCGACCGATTTGGAACCCTTCACAACCCAAACCAACCATCAAAACACCCGCAACATTCGGATTGGTTGCGTAGCCCCATTGCGTGCGCTTCAACACATCATAGCCTTCGCCCTTCAAATCGATGGCGCAACCACCGCCTTGTACGAGCGGAATGATGCCATCAATGTTCGGATATTGATCAAGCAATCCGGATCGATTGAGATCTTCAGCAATGAAGCGCGCGACAGAGGCCGAGCAATTCACGGAGGTGAGAATGGCGATGTAATTGCGTGTGCCCACTTGGCCATTGGCACGACGAAACCCTTCAAATGTCGCTTGTAGATTTTTTGGGAGTAGTTCTTCATTCTTTGCATCTTCGGCAAAGCGATAATCACGTTCGAAATCATGCATCACGACATTGTGTTCGTGTACCCAGTCGCCCGGCTTAATCACGCCTTTTGCAAAGCCAATGATCTGGCCGAATTTCATAATTGGTTGACCATCACTTAAAGCTGCAAGCGCCATTTTATGTCCGCGCGGAATGCGCACAGTGGCCGTCGCGCCGTAGATGACAGAACCCGGCTCAATAGGATCAACGGCGACGGCAACATTGTCGGCGGCGTTCAACCGGACAAAACGGGGCGTTGACGCGGTGGGAGCATTCATGAGGGTCTCCGAAAATGATAGAAGGCCGGATTGATCTTGTTTCGTGAAATGGCCGAACGCTATCGTGATCGAATAGAGGAAAAATCGCAAGAAGCGCGTGCCCCCTGATCACGCATAGTGCCTATTCGGAACATCGCCCCTCTCCCCGCTTGCATCGTGACCCAAAGCGCCGCAATGCTTCGCGGCAGAAGACCAAAATTCAGGGGAGTTTCCGCTATGCCCGCGCTTTCTTTATCCGCAGCCTCAACCTTGCCGGAAGACGGGTTTACCGGCGCGTTGGCCGGACGTGTATGGCGCCCCTCGCTTGAAGGCCCGTCCGTCGTCGCGATCAGGCCGAAAGGCGTGATCGATATCTCGGCGCATTACCCGACCATGCGCGATCTGTGCGAAACGCCGGACCCTGCCGCCGCTCTGCGCGCAGCTCATGGCGAAAATCTTGGTCCCCTCGAAGAACTTTTAGCCAACACACCGCCAGACGGACGCGATCCTTCCAAACCCTGGCTGATCGCGCCGAATGATTTGCAAGCCATCAAAGCAGCAGGTGTGACCTTTGCCGTCTCAATGCTCGAACGCGTAATCGAGGAAAAAGCGCGGGGCGATTATAAGGCCGCCGCTAAGCTCCGGACCGAAATCACCGCGCTGATCGGCGATGATCTCTCAAAGCTGCGCGCGGGCTCGCCGGATGCCATGAAACTCAAAGAGGTCCTCGTCGCTCAAGGGGCTTGGAGCCAATATCTTGAAGTTGGCATTGGCCCTGACGCCGAGATCTTCACCAAAGCGCCGCCCATGGCCGCTGTCGGCACGGGCGCCGATGCGGGTGTTCATCCCATTTCGAACTGGTCGAACCCAGAGCCGGAAGTGGTGATCATCGTTGCCTCGACGGGAAAGATTATCGGCGGCATGCTCGGCAATGATGTGAATTTGCGTGATGTCGAGGGTCGCTCCGCGCTGTTGCTCGGTAAAGCGAAAGATAACAACGCCTCGGCCGTCACCGGCCCCTTCATACGTTTTTTCGATCAGAGTTTCTCTCTTGATGATCTCCGTTATGCGGTGGTTACCGTCCGCGTTGACGGGCCAGAAGGCTTCTCGTTGGAAGGCTCATCCTCGCTCACCAAAATCAGCCGTGACTTAGCCGATCTCGCCGGTCAGATGATCAATAACCATCATCAATATCCGGACGGGGCGGTGCTATACACGGGAACGATGTATGCGCCCATCAAAGACCGCGATGCGCCGGGTAAAGGCTTTACCCATAAAACCGGCGATATCGTTACTGTGTCTTCGCCCAAACTCGGCGCGATCATCAATCGCATGCGTTCGACCGCCGATTGCGCGCCCTGGACCTTCGGCACATCTCACCTCATGCGCAATCTCGCGAAGCGCGGCTTGATCTAGCTGTTCAGCAATCAAAAATCTGCTATCGGACTTTCTAAATTTATCATCGCGTAAGGACTTCATCATGACCGAGCATTTTAAAAATCTCATCGCGGGCGAATGGGTTGACAGCGCAAGCGTTACAAAAAACATCAATCCGTCAGACACAAATGATGTTGTCGGCGAATTTGCACGCGCGTCCAAAGCGCAGGCCGAAGAGGCGATTGCGGCCGCGAAAGCCGCTTTCCCCGCGTGGTCGCGCACAACGCCGCAAGAGCGTTACGAGATATTGAAAAAAGCATCAGATGAAATTTTGGCACGCAAGGATGAGCTTGGAAAATTGATCTCGCGTGAAGAAGGCAAAACTCTTCCCGAAGGGATTGGTGAAGCTACCCGCGCCGGACAAATCTTTGCATTTTTTGCTGGTGAAGCGCTGCGCTTGACCGGCGAGACCGTGCCGAGCGTTCGCCCCGGCGTTGGCGTTGATGTAACACGCGAAGCAGTTGGCGTTGTGGGTATGATCACGCCGTGGAATTTCCCGATTGCGATTCCGGCGTGGAAAATCGCGCCCGCGTTCACTCATGGCAACACAATCGTGTTCAAGCCTGCTGATCTCGTTCCGGGTTCGGCTTGGGCGCTGGTTGATATTCTGCATCGCGCCGGATTGCCGAAAGGCGTTTTGAATCTTGTGATGGGTCGCGGCTCTGACGTGGGGCAAATCATTCTTGATCATAAGGATGTGAATGCGATTACATTCACGGGCTCAGTCAACACGGGGCGCAAGGTTGCAGCCGCGGCTGTTGCGTCAACGCCGATGAAGAAGGTGCAACTTGAGATGGGCGGCAAGAACCCGCTCGTTGTTCTTGATGACGCGGATTTGAAGACAGCGGTTGAATGCGCGGTCAATGGCGCGTTTTTCTCAACCGGCCAACGCTGTACGGCGTCGTCACGTTTGATCGTGACCGAAGGTATTCATGACGCATTCGTCAAAGCGCTCACTGAACGCATGCAAGGCCTCGTAGTCGATAACGCGTTGAAAGCGGGTACGCATATCGGGCCGGTTGTTGATCAAAGCCAACTTGATCAGGATCTTTCTTATGTCGATATCGGTAAGAGCGAAGGCGCGACATTGCATTGGGGTGGTGAATTGTTGAACCGGAAAACACCCGGTTTTTACATGCAGCCGGCGCTCTTCACGAATGTTGCCAATACAATGCGTGTGGCACGTGAAGAAATCTTCGGCCCCGTAGGTGTTGTCATTCGCGCGAAAAACTATGACGACGCTTTGGTAATTTCCAATGATACGGAATTTGGTCTCTCGGCCGGCATCTGCACATCAAGCCTCAAATACGCCACGCATTTCAAGCGCAATTCGGAAGCCGGAATGGTGATGGTAAACTTACCAACCGCAGGCGTTGATTATCATGTGCCCTTCGGCGGTCGCAAAGGGTCAAGCTATGGCCCGCGCGAGCAAGGCGCTTATGCGAAAGAATTCTACACAACCGTCAAAACGGCTTACACATTCGCTGATTGATCGGTTGTGACGAAACTTCTTGTTATTGGTGAAACACTCGTTGACCTCGTGCCCGGACCAAAGGGGCGCGAGGCTGTTTTGGATGGTTCGCCCTATAATGTCGCAATCGGTTTGGGGCGTCTCGGCGCCAAAGTAAGCATCGCAACATCACTTTCACATGATTCTGATGGTCAACGCTTCAAGGCCGCACTTGAAGCCGACGGCGTAGATTTGTCCTGCGTGGCCATCGTCAATAAACCAAGCCCCACAGCGCTTGTTGAAGAAGGTACAAAAGAAAGCGGGCCGCGTTATGTTTTTACACTGAGTGGTACGGCCTTTGATGAATCCGCACCACTTCCACTCCCTTGGTCTGATGATCTTGTGCATATTCATGCGGGTTCGATCGCGGCCATTCTCGGCCCCATGGCGCATAGCGTTCTCGATGCGTTTGCAGCCGCGCGTGGCAAACGCACAACGAGTTATGATCCCAATATCCGCCCGATGATCACGCCTGATCGCGATAAAACGCGCGTCGATGTCGAAGCGCGCGTTGCGCTTGCTGATATCGTGAAGGCGAGCGAAGAAGATCTTGAATGGCTTTATCCAGATCATGCACCGCATGAGTCGATTCTGAATTGGCTATCGCTTGGTCCAAAGCTCGTGATCTTAACGCGCGGGGGCAAAGGTGCCGAAGCCTTCACTGCAAAAGATCATCTGGTGGTTCCGGCACCTGCGATTACGGTCGCTGATACGGTTGGTGCGGGTGACAGCCTCATGTCCGCTTTGCTTTTTGCGATGGAACGTGATGGCGCGCTTGGTGAAACCCCTGTCGCATGGACTCAAAGCGCGATTGGGAAATGGTTGTCGTTTACTGTGCGTGCGGCTGCATTTACATGCAAGAAAAAGGGTTCCAATCCGCCACGGCTTAAAGATTTAGAGCGGTAGGTAAGTCACGTTGCTTCTCATTATCCTCCCCCTGCAGGGGGAGGTGGTTGCGAAGCAACCGGAGGGTGAATGAGCGCAAGGCCCCACCCGTCGAATGGAAACCCATTCGACACCCTCCCCTGCAGGGGAGGGAGAGAAAGATGTCATGTCTTTAGAAATTCAAATCACATTGGCTTCATGCAAAGGCTTGTTCTCAACAACACGCGCGTGGCCAAGCGCAGAGAGATCAAGCGTCTGATACGCACCGTGAATGAGCAGCTCGGCAAGGCCGCGACCAATAGCGGGGCTTTGCTGAAGACCATGGCCTGAAAATCCATTGGCAAGATAGAAATTATCATAGCCGACCGCACGACCAATGATGGCGTTATGATCAAGCGTGCAAATATCATAATGGCCGGCCCAAGCGCGACCCGGTTTGATTCTTTCAAAGGCAGGAATGCGCGTGGCCAATGCGGGCCAATAAATCTCCTCAAAAAGCGACCAATTAACTTCAAATTCTTGTGAGTCAGGATCCTCTTCGCCGGGTGATCCGCCGCAAATAAATTGCTGACCCTCAGCGCTTCGTTTGCCTTCAGGGCGGCACCATGTGCCTGTCGGATCAATCAGCAAAGGCGCATGCGTCACATCGCCTTTGCAATGAAATGAAAACACACAACGCTTCTTCGAATGAACGGGAATATCAAGACCGGCAAGTGCTGCAAAAGTACGACCACCCGAAGCACCGGCCGCATTCACCACCGCACCGCAAGCGATGCGTGATCCATCTTTCGTGATGACCGCCTCAATGCGGCCTCCGCTGCGTTCGACTTGAACGACTTCACCGTCAATATAAGTGACACCGATATGGCGCGCTTTTTTACGGAAGGCCTGCATCAGGCCCCAGCCGTCAAACCAGCCTTCGCCGGTTCGGCCCCACGAAGCAGCAACAACATCATCCGCATATAGCCATGGGAATTTTTGTTTCAGTGCGCTTTGATCATAAAGAACAATATCGGCACCGAGCGCCGTTTGTAATTTATGCGTGTTTGTTAGAACAGGTGCGCCTGGTATTGTTTCAAGATAAAGATAACCGCCTTCATGCAGATCAATGACGGCGGTCTCATTTTCAATCGATAAATACGCGCCAATATTGCGCAAAAACGAAATGCCATAGAGTGAAATTTTGATATTCACTTCGGTTGAAAATTGCTGCCTGATCGATGCGGCAGAAAGCGCAGACGCGCATTTCGTGTAGGTCGGATCCTTTTCAATAACGACAACCCGACCCTTGAAGTGCGGATCATTTGCAAGATGGTACGCAACCGATGATCCCATCACCGCGCCGCCAACAATTACAATATCGGCCGAGCTTGGTGCATTCATATCAACCATAGATCTCGACCTTTTACTCGATCACAATCTTCGGGCCTAGACGCACCACGTCACCTTCAAGACGCGTCTTCACGGACGCTGCTATATCTAGAAAGAGTTTCGCATGCGGACCATCAGGTGTTTTGGCAACAATCGGTGTGCCTGCATCAGAGAGCGCGCGAATATCCATATGCAACGGCACTTCACCCAAGAAGGGTACACCCAAACGCTCGGCTTCGTGGCGTGCGCCACCGTGACCAAAAATATCCAAACGCGTACCGCATTCAGGACACAGAAAAAAACTCATATTCTCGATGAGTCCCAGAATAGGTACTTCAACACGTTTGAACATGGTAATGCCGCGCCGCGCGTCAATCAAGGCCAAATCTTGCGGTGTTGAAACAACTACTGCTCCAGATAAAGAAACCGATTGCGCCATCGTGAGTTGGGCATCCCCCGTGCCGGGCGGCATATCAACAATCAACAAATCAAGCGTGCCCCAATTCACCTCACGCATCATTTGTTGAAGAGCAGACATCACCATCGGCCCGCGCCAGATCATCGGCGTTTCTTCTTCAACGAGAAAACCAATCGACATCACTTTGAGGCCGAAAGCCGCAAGCGGTTGCATGATTTTATTTTCGTCAATTTCAGGCTTGCGATTGATACCGAAAAGTTTCGGCAATGACGGGCCATAAATATCCGCGTCAAGAATGCCAACCTTCATCCCTTGCGCCGCAAGCGCCAAAGCGAGATTGGCCGAAACGGTTGATTTACCCACCCCGCCTTTGCCGGACGCGACCGCGACAATGTGTTTGACGCCCGGAATCATCGCACGCGCATTCGCTCCTTGCGCGCGCGGACCCGGCGCAACAGCACCGGCTTGCGGCGGACGCTCGGCCGTAAACGTCACAAGCGCTTTGTCGATGCCTTTAACAGAGAGAACCGCGCGCTCCACTTCGGTACGCAACGACTCGAGCGCTTTCACCTGATCGGGATCAGCAATCAAAGAGAGATAGGCCTTGTCGCCTTGAATCGAAACACCACCGAAAAGACCCGAACGCAAGAAAGGTGTTTTTCCATCCGGTCCTTTCAAGACCGACAACGCATTGCGGATGTCCTGTTCACTCGCCACGATTTTATCTCCATCGAAACTCTGTTTGCTTTATGAGCGCGCTGCCAAGCAGGGTCAATCGCGAGCCGCGCAAATGAGATGACTTGCCCGCGCCGCGCTGTCGGTCCATATGCTCGCTTAACTCGTAAGCGGTCGAACCAATCGGAGTGAGCGACATGGCAAAAGTAGCATTTCTGGGTTTGGGCGTGATGGGCTTTCCCATGGCGCGACATCTCGCCGCCAAGGGCCATGACGTCACAGTCTATAACCGCACGACATCGAAGTCTAAAGCCTGGGTGAAAGCCCATGGCGGGCGACTAGCCAAAACGCCGCGTGAAGCCGCGAGCGGTCAAGAAATTGTCTTCGCTTGTGTCGGCAATGATGATGATCTGCGTCAGGTGACAACAGCTCCTGATGGTGCCTTTCAATCCATGACGAAAGGCAGCGTTTTTGTTGATCACACCACAGCATCTGCCGAAGTCGCGCGCGAACTTTATGCTGCGGCCAAAGAAAAGGGACTCGCTTTCATCGATGCGCCGGTTTCAGGAGGCCAAGCGGGTGCGGAAAATGGTGTACTGACGGTGATGTGTGGCGGTGAAGCTGAAACTTACGCGCGCGTTGAACCGGTGATCATGTCTTTCGCACGCATGTGCAAATTGCTGGGCCCTTCGGGCGCGGGGCAACTCACAAAAATGGTCAACCAGATTTGTATCGCGGGTCTCGTGCAAGGTTTGGCCGAAGGCGTGAACTTCGCAAAGAAAGCCGGTCTTGACGTGGAAGCGGTGATTGAAACCATTTCGAAAGGCGCGGCGCAAAGCTGGCAAATGGAAAATCGCTACAAGACGATGAATCAGTCAAAATTCGATTTTGGTTTTGCGGTTGATTGGATGCGCAAAGATCTTGGTATTTGCATCGCAGAAAGCCGCCGCAATGGCGCGCAGCTTCCTGTTACAGCCCTTGTCGATCAATTCTATGGCGAAGTGCAAGGCATGGGCGGCGGCCGTTGGGATACGTCGAGCCTGCTTGCACGATTGGAGCGGAAGTGATCGCGTATCCGTCATTGCAAGCGAACGCGAAGCAATCCAGGTGGAGTTAAAAGAAAAGGCGCAGCGAAGCCGCTGCGCCTTAATTTAAGCCGTTAACTGGATTGCTTCTCTCGTGCTCGCAATGACGGTTGAGGTTCACAAGTAATAGTGGCCGTCTACTCACAACTCATGCGCGGCTTCTTCCAACAACCCCCACATGAAGGGCAGGAATGAACGCCAGATTTCGACGTGGAACGTATCTGCGCTCTTGCGCCAAAGCACAATTTCCGCTTTTGAAAAAATCGTGCGCGTCGCCATGCCAACGGGAAAAGCACTGATATGCAAATCAAGCGGATTGCCGGTTGCGAGGAATGTTGCCGCTTCCGCGCCTGATACATCAAAGCCCGTATTGCGATGGCTGATGTCAACAAGCGAATGGAAATGAGTGCCAAGCGCTTTCTCGATTTCATCAGCAAGCAATTGCGCGGCGCCATCTTCTGCAATCAGCAACCATTCATCGGGCCCGAGCGAAATCGCGGTGCGCGTGCCATTGGTTTCAGCTTTCAACAAAGCTAAAGGCAAGGTCACGCCAAAGGCTTTTGAGGCGCGCTGAGCCGCTTCGTGATCACCCCGAAAGGAAAAACGTGTTGCTAAAGCTGATGGCGTTGCCGAGACTTTTCCAGAAACGCCAATCGCATGAAGTCCTTCAAATGCCGAGCGGCGGGTCACTTTGAGCTCAACCATTGAGACGCGCTCCTTCTTTATCATAGAAGACGGGATCGGTGACCTTCACCGCAATATCACCACCGGGCATCGGCACATAAAGCGTCTCGCCAATGCGTGAACGACCAGCAGCGACGACAGCCAAAGCAAATGTTCTTCCGAGTACCGCGCTTTCATAAGACGAGGTGACATGGCCGAGCGCCGGTGTGCCTGTTGGCACATTGGCTTTACCGACAATCTGCACGCCTTCTTCAAGCAATGTTTTCGGATCAAGGGGAAGAAGACCCACAAGTTGCTTGCGATCACTCTTCACAAGATCAGGCCTTGTGAGCGAACGCTTGCCAACAAAATCAGGTTTTATTTTTCCGATGGTCCATGCAAGGCCCACATCATCCGGCGTCATCGTGCCATCGGTTTCCTGACCGACAATGATGAAGCCTTTTTCTGCGCGCAACACATGCATGGTTTCGGTGCCATAAGCGCAGGCATTATGTTTCTGCGCTTCCGCCCAAATCGCTTCCCACACTGCCTGACCATAATCAGCGGGCACATTCACTTCGAAACCAAGTTCACCCGTGAAGCTCATACGGAAAAGCCGTGTCGGCACACCACAGATTTTACCGAGCTTCACGCTCATATGAGGCATCGACTCATTCGAAAGATCAATGCCTTTGACAAGCGGCTTGATGATGTCGCGTGCTTTCGGACCCTGCACCGCAACCACCGCCCATTGTTCGGTCGTTGACGTAAGATGAACTTTCAAATGCGGAAATTCGGTTTGGAGATAATCCTCCATGTGATTCATCACACGCGGCGCGCCCCCTGTTGTGGTCGTCACATGGAAACGATCTTCCGCGATGCGGCCAACAACACCGTCATCCATCACGAAGCCTGCTTCATTGAGCATCACGCCATAGCGAAGACGACCCACTTCGAGTTTCGACCACGGATTGGTATAGAGAAGATTCATGAATTCGGCAGCATCGAGGCCAACAACTTCGATCTTACCAAGTGTTGACGCGTCGAAAATACCCGCTGTCTCGCGCACGGTTTTGCACTCACGCAACACCGATTTGTGCATGTCTTCACCCGCTTTCGGGAAATACCATGCGCGCTTCCACAGACCGACATCTTCAAACGCCGCGCCATATTTTTCGGCCCAAGCATGCGTTGGTGTTCTCCGCACGGGATCAAACAAATCACCACGCGAATGATTAGCCATCGCACCAAAGCTGATTGGTGTGTAAGGCTGACGGAACGTAGTGAGTCCCAACTCCGGAATCGATTTATCGAGCGCTTGAGAGGCAATCGCCAAAGCATTCATATTCGAAAGCTTACCTTGATCAGTCGCCATACCCGTTGTAGTGTAGCGCTTCACATGTTCGATCGAACGCATGCCTTCGCGTGTTGCGAGCTTGATATCCTTTGCGGTGACGTCGTTCTGGAAATCAACAAAGGCTTTGACGCGGCCCGCATCATGCGGATGGGGAACCGCACCCAAGAAGCCACCTTTCGCCTCATGCACACCAGAAACAGTAACGCTATGCAACGACGCTTTAAAGCCTACTTTGGTCGCGGCATCGCTGCCAGCCGAAAAACCGTCAGCGAAAGCATCCGACAAAGTTTCAGAGCCTTTGCATGCTCCCGCTGAACGCTCGGCTTGCACCGATATGTCCGGAATAAACACATTGCGTTCTGCATCGAATTTCAATTTGCCGCGCGATTGTGAGAAGAGATGCACGGACGGCGTCCAGCCCCCACACATCAAAATCAAATCGCACGGAATATCTTCTTCACCATCGGTATTGATTTTTGAAACGCGCGCGCTTTTCACACGCAAAGATCCGGTTGATCCGGTAATCGCTGTCGCAACATCTACGCGAATGCCTGCGGCACGCGCTGCATTTGGCAAAGCGCCATTCGCTTCATGACGAAGATCGACGATGCGCTCAATGCTGACGCCTGCCGCTTTCAAATCAAGTGTAGCTTGATAGGCGCTGTCATGCGCCGTCGCAACAACCGCACGACCGCCAGGGCGAACACCGTAGCGATTGGCAAAAATGCGCGCGGCGTCTGCGAGCATAATTCCCGGACGATCATTGTCAGGAAACACAAGCGGACATTCATGCGCACCGGTAGCGATCACGACTTCTTTCGCACGCACTTGCCACAGACGATCGCGCGGGAGTTTCTTATCAGGACTTGCGAGATGATCCGTTACGCGCTCGACAAGACCAACAAAGTTCTGCGCAAAATAACCAAAGGCCTGTGTGCGCGGCAGAAGCGTCACCATTCCCGATTTTGCACTCAACGTTTGAACCGCATGCGCAACCCACTCGGATGCTGACTTGCCGTCAATCGTCGCGTGAAGATCAGACAATAGCGACCCACCAAGTTCCGCTTGCTCGTCACACAAAATCACACGTGCACCTGACTCAGCGGCAGCAAGTGCTGCAGAAAGTCCCGCAGCGCCTGCACCAATCACAAGCACATCGCAATGCGCATAGCGCGTTGAATAATGATCGGGATCAGGAGACGTCGGTGCTGTGCCAAGACCGGCTGCGCGACGAATGATCGGTTCATAGAGCTTCTTCCACGCAATGTTCGGCCACATGAATGTCTTATAGTAGAAGCCGGCTACAAAAAGCGGCGACAAGACATTATTGATCGAGCCGATATCGAATGACAAAGACGGCCACGCGTTCTGGCTCTTCGCCACAAGCCCGTCATAGAGCTCAACTTGCGTTGCGCGCAAATTCGGCGTGTGACGTGCACCAACACCGACACTCACAAGCGCGTTAGGCTCGTCCGAACCCGCTGTCACAACGCCGCGCGGGCGATGATATTTGAAGGAGCGGCCCATAAGATGCACGCCATTGGCGAGCAAAGCGGAGGCAAGCGTATCACCATGAAAGCCTTTATAGCTTTTACCATCAAAGGTAAAAGTCAGCGGCTTCGAACGATTGATACGACCCGATTGAGTTGTGCGAAGATGAAGGCTCATCAGTTGGCCCCCTTCTCGAATTGTTTGAGATCAACGCGCGGTTCACCCGCTTTATAAGTTTTCAAAATCTTATCACTCACGGTGTCACGCACACAATTGAAGAAACGCGCGCAACCGGAAATATGGCGCCAGCGTTCAATATGGATGCCTTTCGGATTGGACCGGAAATAAAGATATTCCGCCCATTCTTCATCTGTTGTTTTCATTGGATCGGCAGGACGTGCGACATGCGCTTCGCCTGCATAGCGAAATTCAAGTTCAGGACGTTCGCCGCAATAAGGGCAAGGGATCAACAACATCTCGACTACTCCCTTAATGCGCGACAGCAGCTGCGGCTGCTTCATCAATCAAACGACCGGTCTTGAAGCGTTCAATCGTGAAACCGGCATTGATCGGATGCGGTTCATCGCGTGCAATCGTATGCGCGAAGACATGCGCGGAACCCGGTGTTGCTTTGAAACCGCCTGTACCCCAACCGCAATTCACGTAAAGCCCCTTCACCGGAGTCTTTGCGAGAATGGGTGAGCGATCCGGTGTCACATCAACAATACCGCCCCAATTTCTGAGCATGCGCATGCGGCGCGCAACAGGGAAGAGTTCGCAAATCGCGTCAAGCGTATGCGTCGTGATATGCAGACCGCCTGTTTGGCTATAGGATGTATAAGCATCGGTGCCCGCGCCAATCACGAGTTCGCCCTTGTCTGATTGCGACATATAGGCGTGGATTGTATTAGACATCACAACGCAAGGCATGATCGGCTTAATGGGTTCGGACACAAGCGCTTGCAGCGGATAGGATTCAAGCGGCATACGCACATGGGCCATTTGCATGATCACGCTTGTATGACCGGCTGCAACAACACCAATCTTTTTTGTGCCTATAAAGCCTTTGGTGGTTTCGACACCCGTTACTGCGCCATTGGCATCACGGCGAATGCCCTTCACTTCGCAATTCTGAATGATGTCGACACCCATCGCGCTTGCGGCACGGGCATAACCCCACGCCACCGCATCATGACGCGCGGTGCCACCACGGCGTTGAAGTGCCGCACCCAAAATCGGATAGCGCATATTTTTTTCAATGTTGAGAATGGGGCAGAACTCTTTTGCTTGCTCTGTGGTCAACCATTCATTGTCGATGCCTTGCAAACGGTTGGCATGAACATGGCGTTTGAACACCTGAATGTCATGCACCGTATGCGCGAGCATCATCACGCCGCGCGGCGAATACATGACATTGTAATTAAGTTCTTCGGAGAGCGTTTCCCAAAGCTTTACGGAATGCTCATAAAGGCCTTGGCTTTCTTCCCAGAGATAATTCGAACGGATGATCGTTGTGTTACGACCCGTATTTCCGCCACCGAGCCAGCCTTTTTCGAGCACGGCAATGTTGCGCATCCCATGTTCTTTAGCGAGGTAATAGGCCGTGCCGAGGCCGTGGCCGCCGGCGCCGACGATGATCGCGTCATAGGAGGCTTTCGTTTCCGGAAAACGCCATTGCTCCGGCCAATTGCGGTGGGCGCTCAGCGCCTGTTTAGCGAGATTGAGAAATGAGAAGCGCAAGTCTGGCTCTCCCTGACCGCGGAACCCGTCTCGCGGGTCCACCTATTAAATCTGAACCGGATTATCCGAAAACTACGATGATACTGCCAATGAATTCGAACAATAGGACGATTAGCCCGCACTATCGCTTCACAGCATTGATGATCCGTCATCGATCTGTCGATTGACGTCATCACGGGACAAAAGGGCGTCATAAAGCCCCGTCTTTGCGGCAAATTGCCAAGGCACTATGAAGCGCTTCGTCGCCGATCGGATTTTTCACGCCGGATAATGCGCGGCCAAGACAAGAGCAGGCGCGGTCGCAGGCCTCGATATCGCGACCACTTGACGCACAGCTTTAGGCGCAATTCTGGAAAAAGGCTGGTTCGATCACAGATGTTTTCTCGAGAGGCCCTGCAAGAGTCACGAAGACCCAAAGAAACCCAATCAGAACCGGTTGGTGAAGAAGATAGATCGGCAAAGCATAACGGCCGATCAGCGTGAGAGGTATGAAAGACGGGCGCGCCAGTAGAGTCACCAATGCCTCGCGGGCGAGGATCAGGCGTGCTATCACAATGCCGATAAGGACAACGCCGAACCATGGCAGGAGTGGCACATAATCATTGGTGCGCGGCAAGACTTGATTGAGCCCGAGCCAATACATATCCGGTCGATCGAAGAAGGGAGTTTCAATGAGTGCCGGCACGCTGAGTGCAAGCAACGCTGATACAAAAACAATAATCAAAGGCGCACGCAAAAGCAGCAAAGCCAAAAGACTCGATAAGGCTATGCAATGAAGTACACCAAAGAAAATCCATTCTTCAGGCGTCGCGAAAAAAGTGCCAAGAGACACGAACGCAGCGGCACCCGCAATTTTAAAAAAACGTTTGAGAAACGCACGAGCATTTAACTCTTTGCGATGCGCGAGGGTGAGCGAAACACCCACGAGAAAAAGAAATATGCCCGCAATCAAATGCGACAACACACGACCTTCGGGCGTGAATGAAATGTCGTAATCAATCATTTGAAAAAAGCCGAGATCCCATATGAAATGGAATCCGATCATGGCAATCACGGCAATGCCACGCAGCGTGTCAACGATTGGCCAGCGCGTTAATGATGAAGACGATGTCACTACGGACATCGTAAAAATTTTTGATTAATGACGAACAACACTACGTAAGGTTTCAATCTGCGCGAGACGCTCGGAAGCCAACCGGCGGCTATCCTCTGTCTGCGCCGATGCAAGCTCATCACTTGCAAGTTTTACTTCATGAGCGAAACGTTCGTCATTCATCTCAGTCAAAGGCACCGCCTGTTCAGCAAGAACAATCAAGCCATTTGTTGAAACATCAGCAAAACCGCCGCGCACAAACAAGACTTGCTTTTCACCCTTGGTATCTTTGCAGGAGAGAACGCCAGGACGAAGTGCTGAGATGACAGGGGCGTGATCTTTGAGAACGGCGAAATCGCCTTCTATTCCTGGAATCACAACTTCTTCGACATCACCTGAAAACAAAAGTTTCTCGGGAGAGACGAGTTCGAATGCAAATCCGGCCATGACAATCTCCGTTTAGTCAGGTGCGTCGATTATGCCGCTTCCTTAGCGAGACGTTCAGCCTTCTCGATCGCTTCTTCGATCGAGCCGACCATGTAAAACGCCGCTTCCGGAAGATGGTCATATTGACCTTCAACAAGACCCTTAAAGCTCTTGATGGTGTCAGCGAGTGCCACAAGCTTGCCCGGTGAGCCGGTGAAGACTTCGGCAACTTGGAAAGGTTGCGACAAGAAACGCTCGATCTTTCGCGCACGTGCCACGGTTAATTTATCGTCTTCCGACAATTCATCCATACCGAGAATGGCGATGATGTCTTGCAGTGACTTGTAACGCTGAAGCGTAGATTGCACCGCACGAGCCACCGCATAATGTTCTTCGCCGACAATCAAAGGCGACAACATGCGCGAAGTTGAGTCAAGCGGATCCACCGCAGGATAAATTCCCTTTTCAGCGATGGACCGCGACAACACGGTCGTTGCGTCCAAATGCGCGAAGGACGTTGCCGGTGCTGGATCGGTCAAGTCGTCTGCCGGTACGTAAATCGCCTGTACCGATGTAATCGAACCAATGTTTGTTGTTGTGATGCGTTCTTGCAACGCGCCCATATCGGTCGCGAGTGTCGGCTGATAACCCACGGCGGAAGGAATACGACCCAAAAGCGCCGACACTTCCGAACCCGCTTGCGTGAAGCGGAAGATGTTATCGACGAAGAAGAGCACGTCTTGGCCTTGATCGCGGAAATGTTCTGCAACGGTGAGACCCGTCAAAGCGACGCGTGCACGTGCACCTGGCGGTTCGTTCATCTGGCCATACACCAGTGCGCATTTCGAACCGGTGGTTGAACCACCATGTTCCTTCGGATCAACATTCACGCGTGACTCAATCATTTCGTGATAAAGGTCATTTCCTTCACGTGTACGCTCGCCAACGCCTGCAAACACAGAGTAACCGCCGTGAGCCTTCGCTACGTTGTTAATGAGTTCCATTATCAACACAGTCTTGCCGACCCCTGCGCCGCCGAAGAGGCCAATCTTACCACCCTTCGCGTAGGGTGCGAGCAAATCGACAACCTTAATGCCGGTTACCAGAATCTCACCTTCGGTTGATTGTTCAGCATAGGACGGAGCGGCTTGGTGAATCGCGCGATGCGCTTCAGCCGGAACGGGACCGGCTTCATCAACCGGCTCGCCAATCACATTAATAATGCGACCTAGTGTGCCAACGCCCACCGGCACGGCGATCGGCGCACCGGTGTCAATCACTTCTTGACCGCGCACCAGACCCTCTGTCGTGTCCATAGAAATAGTGCGCACAGAATTTTCACCCAGATGCTGAGCCACTTCGAGCACGAGGCGGTTACCACGATTAGATGTTTCTAGCGCATTCAGGATTTCAGGAAGATAAGCGTCAAATTGCACGTCGACAACGGCGCCAATCACCTGCGTAATGCGGCCCTTATGTTGAGTTGCCATGATTCTCTATCCCTTCATGCGATCGGTCAAAGCGCTTCCGCGCCCGAAATAATTTCAATGAGTTCTTTGGTGATGTTAGCCTGTCGTAAACGATTATATCTGATTGTCTGCTTTCTGATCATATCGCCGGCATTACGAGTGGCATTATCCATCGCGCTCATGCGGGCGCCCTGTTCAGACGCAGCGTTTTCTATAAGCGCGGAGAACACCTGCATTGAGATGTTACGTGGTAAAAGCAAAGAAAGTATCTCTGCCTCATCGGGTTCATAATCATAAACAGCCTGTGAGATAGGCCCCTTTACATCTCTCGACGACATCACAGCCGGAATAATTTGTTGCGCAGTTGGTATTTGTTGGATCACAGAACGGAACCGCGCAAAAAATAAAGTCGCAATATCAAATTCGCCGTTTTCAAAACGCGCTATAATATTCCGACCAATCTGATCTGCATTTTCGAAGCCGATATGACGCACGGAACGAAGATCAACGAATTCGATAATCTCTTTCGCAAATTGACGCTTCAAAAGGTCATTACCTTTTTTGCCGACACAAATAATTTTGACAGTTTTCCCAGCCGCTATCAGTGCAAGAGCCTTTTCACGCGCAAGACGCGCGATTGAGGAATTAAAACCCCCGCAAAGTCCACGCTCGGCCGTGCACACGACTAACAAATGCATTTTGTCTGTGCCGGTTCCTGCAAGCAAGCGCGGTGCCGAGGGATTTGAGATTTCGCTCTCTGCAAGATTAACGAGTACAGAATTCAACCGCGCCGCATAAGGACGCGCGGCTTCTGCGGCGGCTTGCGCGCGGCGCAGTTTTGCAGCAGCCACCATCTGCATGGCCTTTGTGATTTTCTGAGTCGCCTTGACAGTTGAGATCCGGGTCCTCAGGTCCTTCAGTGAAGGCATAGCGCGTCCCTTTTAAAACTCAGTCACGAGAAGGATTTCGCGAACGAATCAACCGCACCCTTGAGTGCCGTGGCGGAGTCATCCGAAAGATCTTTCGATGTTCGGATCGTGGAGAGAAGATCCGCATGCTGCGACTTAAGCCAATTGAGAAGACCGTCTTGGAACGCCTTCACGCGATTTACCGGCAGCTTGTCGAGATAACCGTTAACACCGGCATAAAGCACACAGACTTGCTCTTCCATTTGCATCGGCGAGAATTGCGCCTGCTTCAAAAGCTCCGTCAAGCGCGCGCCGCGATTGAGCAACCGTTGCGTCGTTGCATCTAAGTCCCCGCCAAACTGAGCAAAGGCGGCCATTTCGCGATATTGTGCGAGCTCGCCCTTGATCTTGCCAGCGACCTTTTTCATCGCCTTTGTTTGTGCTGATGAACCGACGCGCGACACCGAGAGACCGACGTTCAAAGCAGGACGAATGCCCTGATAGAACAAATCGGTTTCCAAAAAGATTTGACCATCAGTAATAGAAATCACATTAGTCGGTATGTAAGCTGACACGTCGTTCGCTTGCGTTTCAATAACCGGCAATGCCGTCAATGAACCCGAGCCTGAGCTTTTTCCGAGCTTCGCAGCGCGCTCGAGCAAACGCGAGTGAAGATAAAAAACGTCGCCCGGATAGGCTTCACGACCTGGCGGACGACGAAGCAAAAGCGACATCTGACGATAGGCCACAGCTTGCTTCGACAAATCGTCATACACGATTACGGCATGCATGCCGTTGTCGCGAAAATATTCACCCATCGTGCAGCCGGTGAACGGTGCCAAGAACTGCATCGGCGCGGCATCGGATGCGGTCGCGGCTACAACAACCGAATAATCAAGAGCGCCGTGCTCTTCAAGAACCTTCACGAATTGCGCGACGGTTGAGCGCTTTTGACCAACGGCGACGTAGACGCAATATAGCTTTTGACTTTCGTCAGTGCTTTGATTGATCGCCTTCTGATTGAGAATTGTGTCGAGCGCAACGGCAGTTTTCCCCGTCTGACGGTCACCGATAATCAATTCACGTTGGCCACGGCCAATCGGGATCAATGCATCAACAGCTTTGAGACCTGTAGCCATCGGCTCATGTACGGACTGGCGCGGAATGATGCCAGGCGCTTTCACGTCAACCTGCATGCGATTTTCAGCCTTGATCGGGCCTTTGCCGTCGATCGGATTGCCAAGCGCGTCGACGACGCGACCCAAAAGGCCCTTCCCAACCGGTGCGTCGACGATGGCGCCCGTGCGCTTTACCGTTTGGCCTTCTTTAATGTCACGGTCGGAACCGAAAATCACGACGCCAACGTTGTCGGACTCGAGGTTCAAGGCCATGCCGCGAATGCCGTTTTCGAATTCGACCATTTCACCGGCCTGAACATTGTCGAGGCCGTACACACGGGCGATACCGTCACCGACGGACAGCACTTGGCCGACTTCCGTGACAAGGGCCTCGGAGCCGAAATTCTTGATTTGATCTTTGAGAATGGCAGAAATTTCTGCGGCGCGGATTTCCATTAGCCGACCTCTTTCATCACGGTGCGAATGCCATTGAGTTTAGTGCGCAGGGACGAATCGACCATTTTCGATCCGATCTGCACGACGAGTCCGCCGATGATTTCCGGATCGACTTTAAGGTCAATCTCGGCCGCATCACCGGCCACATCCCGAAGCGCCGCTTTGATGGTCTCGAGAGCCTTTGAGGAAGGCGTCTCCGCCAGCGTGACGGTCGCGCGCGTCACGCCGCGATCTTTGTCAACCAAAGCACGGAACGCCTTCACCATCTGGCGGACGGCAAAGAGGCGACGCTTTGAAGCGACAAGAAGAAGGAATTTCTGGGCCAATCCCGCAATGCCCACTTTCGCAAGGATCGGTTCAAGAGCGCGCAATTGTTCATCTGCGCTGAAAACCGGGCTCATCACAAAGCGGGTCATATCCGCATTTGAAGTCACCAGACCGTCGAATAGATTTAAATCGGCAAGAACCGCCGAAACGACATTGGTTTCTTCCGCGAGCTCAAACAAAGCCGTCGCGTAACGTGCTGCAAAACCTGAGGAATTTAAATTTTCAGCGGCCACCGACGTTGATCTCTCAGTTCTGGGGTTGTTTGAACCTCCCCGCCTGCTCCGCCGAGCCGAAATAGCTGCCGAACACAACAAGAAAAGCCAAAAAAATTTATAGTGAAGAGAACGCAACTAGATACAAATAACCAGATAGCATAGACCCTTCGCAAGTGCAATGCGGTGAAGGTGCATTTGAGCCCCTTGACTTTGGGCCCATGAGCCAAAAATGACCCGCGGGCTGTCAGTAAAAGCTTTGTGGGTCGATATCGACCTCAACGCGGACATTTCCGGTGGGTTTTGGCGCCCGGGCGAGCCATTCCTTAAGATAAATCTGAAACGGCACCGAACGCTCGGTTTTGACCAGAATTCGGAAGCGATGGCGGCCTCTGATCACCGCAATCGGCGCTTCCGCTGGGCCCAAAACGGTCACTCCAGCGGGGGGGTCGGCCACTCTCTTCAAAGCGCGGGCGTGGGATTCGGCGGGAAGCCGCTCATTGGCCGAGATGATAAGAGATGCGAGACGGCCGAAAGGCGGCAGACCCGCCGCTTCACGCTGGGCGATTTCTTCGCGATAAAATCGCTCAGCATCGCCCGAGACCAAAGCGCGAATAACCGGATGTTCCGGATCGTAGCTTTGAAGAAGCGCACGCCCCGCCGTGTGGCCGCGTCCGGCGCGTCCGGTGACTTGTCCAAGCATTTGAAAGGTTCGCTCGGCCGCACGCGGATCACCCGATGTGAGTCCAAGATCCGCATCCACGACACCGACGAGGGAGAGATAAGGAAAATGATGACCTTTCGCGATGAGTTGTGTGCCAATCACGATGCTGAATTCACCAGAAGCCACTGCTTCAATTTCACGTCGCAATCGTTCGATGCCGCCGGGCATATCAGACGATAAAACAAGCGCACGCGCTTCGGAAAATTGTTCTGCGACTTCTTCCTGGAGTCTTTCAACGCCCGGGCCACACGCCGCTAAACTATCTTCTGTCGAACATGAGGGACATGTTTCCGGACGACGTTCAACATGTCCGCAATGATGACACATCAAAGCGCGACGAAAGCGATGTTCAACCAACCATGTTGTACAATTCGGACATTGAAAACGATGTCCGCAATGACGACACAAAGTGAGCGGCGCATAACCACGACGATTTAAATAAAGAAGAGCTTGTTCACCACGTGCGATTGTCTCTTTGATTTCGCCTACTAGTCGTGGAGATAAAAATTTGGTCTTTGCCGGCGCATCTTCACGCATATCGATAGTCGCGATAACGGGCATCGCACGACCGCCGTGACGCTCTGGTAATTTCACATAGAGATAACGCCTTGCTTTCGCATTCACACGACTTTCAATTGAGGGCGTAGCAGACGCCAAAATTACAGGCGCGTTTTCAAGGCGCCCGCGGACAACGGCCATATCTCGCGCGTGGTAATTAACGCCATCTTCTTGTTTATAAGCGGTTTCATGCTCTTCGTCGACAATGATCAAACCGAGATTCGCATAGGGTAAAAACAAAGCGGAACGCGCGCCCGCAATAACTTTCGCTTCTCCTGATGCGAGCGCGGCAAATATCTTTTCACGACGACGGCCTGAAATACCAGAATGCCATTCAGCCGGTCGCACGCCAAAACGTTTTTCGAAACGATCAAGAAATTGTCCAGTGAGTGCAATTTCAGGCATGAGAATTAATGACTGACGACCACTGCGAAGCGTTTCGGCCACTGCTTCAAAATAAACTTCTGTTTTACCAGATCCGGTGACACCTTCGAGGAGAAGTATTGAAGATGTATTTTGTTGAGCAGCATGAATCAGTGCATCGACCGCTTGGCTTTGCGCTTCAGAAAAAATTGTTTTTGTAAAATCAGGATCAGGCAAAGGCGCAACAGGCGCTTTCGGCATGGGTTCAGGCACCAATGTACCTTCATCGATCAGACCGTCAATCACCGCGGCGCTCACACCCGCTTTATCACAAAGATCGCGTTTTGAACGCAGCAACCCATCATCCAAAATCGCAAGAACGCGTTGCCGTGCGGGCGTCATTCGTTGCGGAGGCGCACCGACAAGACGAACGCCCATGGCGATGCGTTCGTTCCGTTCAATCTCAGGCGCACGCAACACCATACGCAACACAAGCCCGCGTGGCGCGAGCGTATAGCGCGCGACCCAATCAACAAATTCGCGCAAGTGAGGCCTAAGGGACGGCGCATCCGCTTTGCCGATCACGGCTTTGAGATTTGAGGTGGCAGCGCCCGTCCGTGTCTCCCACACAACGCCGATTGTTTCGCGTGCGGCAAGCGGCACATGGACGACATCACCTACCGCAAGAGTGAGCCCCGTCGGCACTTTGTAAGAATAGGCGATGTCGAGCGCGAGCGGGATCAGCACGTCGACGATCACCGTTGAGGGCGTCTCGGCATCATCAAAAAGGCTTTCGGGCGAGCGGGAATCGGCACGCATGAAAGACGAATAGCATCAATAAGGGCCTCGGGACGACCCAGCGCTTACAGCCTGTTAATTCTGCCTGTGCGAGAAAGCCTTATGTCCACCGACGCGCCGCACCCCTCTTCCCCTTTTGCCCGCTGGTTGGCCCGTTTGGCCGATGAACGGCGGCTTTCGCCTAAAACTTGCGAGGCCTATTTGCGGGATGTGACTCAATTTCTTGACTTTCTCGGCGTTGAACCGGGCGCGGGCATCGATAAACGGCTCAAAAATCTCGAAGCGGGCGATATTCGCGCCTTTCTGGCGAAACGCCGTGAAGAAGGCGTCGGCAGCCGCAGTCTCATGCGCCAACTCGCCGGATTGCGCTCTTATCTGCGTTTTCTCGAGCGGGAGGGTTTAGCAGACGCTTCGGCGCTCGCCGTTTTGCGCGGCCCGAAAGTCCCGCGCCTTTTGCCAAAACCCGTCTCAGCCAAAACGGCGCTTCGCCTTGTCGATCCCGAAGAAAGAGCGGATGAGACCCGCGCGCCGTGGATCCTCGCACGTGACGCGGCTGTGATGACGCTTCTATATGGGTGCGGGCTTCGCATTTCCGAGGCGCTCGGGCTTTTGGCCCGTGATTGCCCGGAAAGCGGTTTTGAGACTTTGCGAATTACCGGAAAAAGCGGCCGGACGCGGATTGTGCCCGTGATTGGCCCCGTGATCGAAGCGCTTGCGGCCTATCGTGAGCAATGTCCGTATCGGTTGGAGCCAAATAAGCCGCTGTTTCGCGGCGCGCGCGGCGGAGTTTTATCCCCGCGCATCATCCAGCTCGCAATGGAACGCCTGCGCGGAAGTCTGGGCCTGCCCGACACAGCCACGCCCCATGCGCTCAGACATTCTTTCGCGACGCATCTTTTGACCCGCGGCGGCGATTTGCGCGCGATCCAGGAATTACTCGGCCACGCCTCGCTTTCAACGACACAAATCTATACGGATGTTGATGACGCGATGCTTCTCAAAGCCTTTGACGAGGCACATCCGCGCGCCCGCGTCCCTTAGGCTTGGCTCATGATTGAAGATAAATCCGCGCTTATCCGCGCCCATACGGAGTGGCTTGCCGTGCCGCATACGCCGAAAATCAGCCTTTATCTGGCCGATGAAATCACGGAAATCTGGAAAAAGACCGAAGATGACCTCGAAAAAATTGGCTTACCGCCCCCGTTCTGGGCCTTTGCCTGGGCAGGAGGCCAAGGCCTTGCCCGCTATATTCTCGACCATCCGGACACCGTGCGCGGTAAGAAAGTCCTCGATTTTGCCGCCGGTGCCGGGCTTTTGGCGATTGCGGCCTCCAAGTCAGGAGCCCGCTCCGTCGAAGCCAATGAGATTGACGACTTTGCGCTCGCAGCCATTGCCTTGAACGCAAAAGACAACGGCGCCGAAGTCTCGTTGCGCAGCGGCGATCTTATCGGCCAAGATGAGGATTGGGATATCGTCTTAGCCGGTGACATTGCCTATGAGCGCGATATGGCGGCGCGGGTTTTTGCGTGGCTTCATCAGCTTGCGAAACGCGGTACAACCGTGCTGATCGGCGATCCGGGGCGGGCCTTTTTACCCAAAACGGGTTTGCAAGAATTGGCCGAATATCGCGTTCCCACAACGCGCGAGATTGAAGACACCGAGATCAAGCGGACGAAGGTTTTTAAGCTTTTGCCCGGCTGATTTTCATCGCCGCCCATGGTAAAAGCCGCGCATGGATAAACAGGATCACACGCACGAGCACGCTCATGATCATCATCATGAGGGCTGCGCGCATGAGTCAGCCCATGCGGCGCGCGCGCTCGAAGCGCTGGCCGCAGCCGAGGCGCATTGTGCGACTGAAGGATTAAAGCTCACGCCGATACGCCGTGCAGTGCTCGAAGCGCTTTATTCAACGAATCGCCCGATGAGTGCCTATGAAACGATCGATGCGCTTGCGGCAACAACCGGCAAACGCGAAGCGCCGGTTACGATCTATCGTGCGTTTGATTTTCTGCTCGCAGCCGGTCTCGCGCATAAGCTTGAAAGCCGCAACGCCTATATCGCCTGCCCCTTTCATCACATGTCCAATGAACCCGTGATGTTTTTGATTTGCGAAAGCTGCGGCGGTGTTGACGAAACAACGTCCGAATCGCTCGCGCGCGCTTTGACCGGACTTGTACAAGCGCAAGGCTTTAGTCCGCGTGCGCAAGTAATCGAAATTCAGGGCCTTTGCGCCCATTGTCGTACAACAAGTGAATGACGCCCATGAATGATATTTCCTGTCTGCCGCAACCGATCGAAGCCGCGCCGTTGAAGCGCCATAAAACCGTTGCGTTGAAAGTGGGATCCATAACGGTTGGCGGTGGCGCACCGATTGTTGTGCAATCCATGACCAACACGGACACGGCCGATATTGACGGAACTGTTCAACAAGTGGCGGCGCTCGCGCGGCAAGGTTCAGAAATTGTGCGCATCACGGTTGATCGTGATGAAGCAGCAAAAGCCGTGCCTCATATCAAAGAACAACTTTTGAAACGCGGCGTCACCGCACCACTCGTCGGTGATTTTCATTATATCGGTCACAAACTTTTGGCGGATCATCCCGCTTGTGCAGAAGCGCTCGACAAATATCGTATCAATCCCGGCAATGTCGGTTTCAAAGACAAGAAGGATCGGCAATTTTCAGCCATTGTTGAAATGGCGATCAAGCATAACAAGGCCGTGCGCATTGGCGCGAATTGGGGTTCGCTCGATCAGGAACTTCTTACACATTATATGGACATCAATGCGAAAAGCGTTGCCCCACTTGATGCGCGCGCGGTGACGCGCGAAGCGCTTGTGCAATCGGCTTTGATGTCGGCTGAACGCGCCGAAGACATCGGCTTACCGAAAAACAAAATCATTCTTTCGGCAAAAGTTTCAGGTGTGCAGGATTTGATTTCCGTCTATCGCATGTTGGCGAAGCGCTCTGACTTCGCGCTTCATCTTGGATTGACCGAAGCGGGCATGGGCTCAAAAGGCATTGTCGCATCATCTGCGGCGATGGGTATTTTGTTGCAAGAAGGAATTGGCGACACGATCCGCGTTTCACTCACACCGGAGCCCGGTGGTGATCGCACGCTCGAAGTCAAAGTGGCGCAAGAGATTTTGCAGACCATGGGCTTTCGCACTTTTGTGCCGCTTGTCGCCGCGTGCCCCGGTTGCGGCCGCACAACATCGACCGTGTTTCAAGAACTCGCGCGTGACATTCAGGATTGGATTTCCACTTCAATGCCCGAATGGAAAACGCGTTATGTCGGCGTTGAAAATTTGAACGTCGCGGTGATGGGTTGCATTGTGAATGGACCGGGTGAATCAAAACACGCCAATATCGGCATCTCTCTGCCCGGCACCGGCGAAGCGCCCACCGCGCCTGTGTTTATCGACGGCCAAAAAGCCGCGACCTTACGCGGGCCTACGATTGCCGCTGAATTCAAGACGATGGTGGCGGAGTATATTGAGAAAAGGTTTGGGTGAGGCGTTTGCTTTGTCGGTCGGCAATCGATTAGTCGTCATTGCAAGCGAACGCGAAGCAATCTAGTTGATAATTATTATTGAGGCGCATCGGTTGTCATACGCCTTTTCTTTTGACTCCACCTAGATTGCTTCGCGTTCGCTCGCAATGACGGTTTGTGTGCCCAGCTCCCGCAGAAATATATTGCTCACATTTTGCTAAAATGCACCTGTTCGATTTAAGCGCGTTGCATCTTCTCCTCAATAACGTCTGCTCTCCGCGTTTTAAGCGCCGGGGACGTTGCGTTTTGGTCGAAGGTTTGCTTTCGTTTTTCTTAGGTCATGTATCCACATGGCCTGGGGCCTGAGAAACCCCCACTCAAGTCGGCAGTGCCTCTGCCGAGACCAAACGGCCCTGACGCTCACACGTCGGGGTGGCGGCGTTATGTCCAGGCTGCAAAGCTAAAAGCGCTGCGGCCAAACTTGAATGGCTTTCTTAGCACCCCGACTCCAGTGCGCGGCACTGGAGTCGTTTCGCTTTCTGGGACCTGCACCAGTGCGTTGCACTTGTGTCGATTCACCAAAAGAGGTGCGCGATGCTGTTGAAAGACATTCCTGAAAGTTTATAATTAAATTATTCGGTTCATGTTTTGGCGCTGATGCTGCAATCCATTCTGATTCGCGCCGAGGAGATGATCGATCAGCAGAATGTTGACTCGGATGCCGATAAAACGCGCGCGCTTCATAATCTCACAGAGATTCTTTCAACTGCTCTTCGCGATGCCGAGTCCTTGCAGAAGCGGATGATGAATTAAGGGTGGTGCGCTTAACGCGTCGCCATATATCCCGCCACAACGAGTTCGGCAGTTGAAGGGTTGTACGCCATCGGGATGTTATATACAAGCGCAAGTCTTGGGAGCGCTTTCACATCGACATCATGCGGATGCGGTGACAGCGGATCAACAAAAAAGACAAGCCCATCGATGCGCCCTTCCGCAATCAGCGCGCCGATTTTTTGATCGCTGCCCAGCGGGTCGCTTTTCATGCGCGTGATCTGAAGCTCTGGGCAGCGCTCTATGATGCGTCCGCCTGTTGTGCCTGTTGATACAATATCGCATTGCACCAATTGCGCGCGATGTTTTTCAGCCCATTCGATCATACGATCTTTCATCTGGTCATGAGCAATAAGCGCAATACGAGATTTGGCCATGATGAGAGTCCTGTTTTTATGAACAATAACAAAAGTGGCGCGGTCTCAAAACGTTTTCCCTTCACCGCTGTTCGCCAAGGCCTGTAATCCCTCCCGATAAGTGGGATAGAGAAATTTCACACCCAGTTCCTCGCGGATGAGGCGATTTGAAACGCGTTTGTTGTCTGCGTAAAAACTTCTCGCCATTTCACTCATCACTGCCTTTTCAAACGGGATTTCTGGTGGCGGATCAACACCCATCAATTCAGCGACATAAGTTAACACATCTTGCGGCGGGGCGGGTTCGTGATCTGTGACATTATAAATCGCCCCCGCGCGTGGTTTCGCAAGCGAGGCCAAAAGCGTTTGTGCGATATCGTCAACATGAATGCGATTGAACACTTGTCCCGGCTTGATGATCCGTTGCGCGCGCTGTACGAGATTAAGGATCGGATTGCGACCGGGGCCATAAATTCCGGCAAGGCGGAATATATGAACCGCTTTCTTCGCGGAAGCTCCAAGCGATAACCATTCTTGTTCGACCTTCACCCGCATATGCGTGCGTTGATGGCTGGGCGTTGGCGGTGTTGTTTCATCAACCCACCCCCCTTGCGCATCGCCATAAACACCGATGGTGGAGAGATAACCGATCCACGTGATCGCTTTGGAATTTTCAATTTCACGCGCAAAGCGCCGCAACACCGGATCACCTTTTTCATCCGGTCCGATTGAAATCAAAACCGCATCCACTTCTCGAAGCGCGTCAAAAATTTTCGGATCTGCATATTCGTCATTAAACACACAGGCATGGCAATAATCATTGGTGAGGCGCATAGCTTTTTCTGATGACGTCACCGTTGCCGTGATGTCTAAAAAGCGATCGGAGGCGAGATCAACAAAGGCTTTCGCAGAAAATCCGAGACCGAATACAACGAGTTTCATCCAAGAACCTTTCCGAGACGCCATTCCTCGCGCACGGTTTCATCGGGCTCATGAGTCAAATGATGCGTGCGAAATTTTTCAAATTCTGCATCAGATACGAGTTGAGCCAGCGCCCAGATCGCTACACCTCTCACCAGAGCTGAGCTATCTTTTAAAAGAGGCTTAATCGCGCTGATCATGCTTTGATCGTCCGAATTTCCCATCGCGATCAGAACGTTGCGCAAAAATCGATCCCGCCCTGTGCGTTTAATCGGTGTGCCGGCAAAATATTTTCGAAACCGTTCATCATCAAATGTCGATAACTCTTTTAACGCAGGAGCGCTTAAATCATCGCGCAGAAAGGGGCGTAAAGCAGCAGATTGTTTTGCGAAACGATTCCACGGACAGACCGCAAGACAATCATCGCAGCCAAAAATACGGTTGCCCATTTTCGGACGCAACGCACGATCAATCGGACCCTTATGTTCAATGGTGAGATAGGCGATGCATTTTGTTGAATCGAGTTGATAGGGCGCAGGGAACGCATCCGTGGGACAAATCGACAAACAGCGCGTACAAGAGCCACAATGATCGTCATGCTTTTGATCGTCAGGTATTTCAAAATTAGCATAGATTGCGCCAAGAAACATCCACGATCCGTGCGCGCGTGAGACAAGCACTGTGTGCTTTCCTTGCCAGCCGAGACCTGAGGCTTCAGCGAGCGCTTTTTCCATCACCGGTGCTGTATCGACAAAGACCTTCACGGCCGGTTCTGTTTCGCGTTGTGATGGCGATTGATCTTTCGCTTTTGTTTCAATCATAAAGCGCGCGAGGCGTTTGAGCTTTGCTTTTATGAAATCGTGATAATCGCGCAATTGTGCATAGGCTGAAATCACACCACGATCTTTTTTGGCGATATATTCAAGCACATTATGATCGGGTGCGTAAGAAAAGCCGAGCATCACAATGGATTTGACATCAGACCAAAGTGTTGAAGGTGCTGCGCGCTCATCAACACGCTCTTCCATCCAACTCATCGAACCATGAAAGCCCGCTTCAATCCATGAACGCAAACGTGCTTCAGCTTCGGGGATAGCATCAGGCTTTGTCACACCAAAAGCATCGAAGCCTTCGGCTTTTGCGTGATCGGCGAGCGCCGCTTTGAAATCTGGCGGGCTCAGAAATCGAGATCCACATAATGCACGGTCGGATCCATGCCGGGAACACGATCGGCGAGAAGAGGGCGAAAGGACGGCCGCGATTTTATTCTTTGATACCAATGTTTCGCCGTCTCATGCGACGACCACGGCACGTCGCCGAGATAATCAGCCACCGAAATCTGGGCTGCGGCCGCAAGATCCGCATAAGACATTTTGGTTCCTGCAAGCCAATTCCGATCGGCGAGCAGATAACCGATATAAGAAAGATGATATCGGATATTAGTTCTTGCCGCGCGGATCGCGGCCATATCCGGCGCACCGCCGCCTTGGTCGGCGGGCATGAAGCGCTTGCTGATCTTCTCATGCACGAGATAGCCCGTGACCTCGTCAAACATTTTGCCATTAAACCAATCAAGGAGGCGGCGAACTTCGGCGCGCTCGGCGGGTTGGTCGAGCAATAAACGGCGGTCGCCCATGCCCAAGCCACGCGTTTCATCGAGATATTCGGCAATCACGCTCGCGCCGGAAAGCGGCAAATCTTGTTGTTCAAGAAAAACAGGGGTCGTCCCGGCCGGATTAAGCGCAAGGAAATCACGGCGACGCTCCCATACACGCTCCTCAACCAAAGTCGGGGTAATGCCCAACTCTCCGAGAACCAAACGCACAAAGCGTGACTGCGGACAAAAAGCGTCGTGATAAAGCGTCGTCATGAAAATTACAAAATCCACATCCATCCGATGCGAAAGGCATCGATGTTAAACCCTAACGCTCCAAAAATCGGCCCCGCCGGCGATTCCGGATGGCGACACAACCCGGACCCATATAGAACCGTGACCGACGCGAAACAATATGATTCGGACAAGCCATGGACCCTATGATCCTCAAAGCCGTCCTCCTCGGAATCATCGAGGGTCTTACCGAATATCTACCCGTCTCCTCAACCGGCCATCTTCTCCTCGCTAAACATTTTTTGGGCCTGAACTTCGAAGACGCAACGCTTGAGAAAACTTTTACCATACTCGTGCAGCTCGGCTCAATCCTCGCGCTTGTACTTGTCTATATCAGAAAGCTTCTGCATATTTTGCTCTCCGCCCATCATGACAAACAGGCGCGAAATTTTATCCTTGGTGTTCTGATCGCTTTTTTACCCGCAGCCCTTGTTGGCGCTTTGTTGCATGGCTTCATCAAAGGCGTTTTGTTTAATCCTTTGATTGTATGCATCGCTTTGATTGCAGGCGGCTTCATCCTTCTCTTGGTCGATGAATTGCCGCTTGAACGCAAACATAATGATGCAACACGATTCCCGCTTGGTATGGCGTTCAAAATTGGGATCCTCCAATGTCTCGCCATGATTCCTGGTGTATCACGTTCAGGCGCAACAATCGTCGGGGCGATGATTTTGGGGGCGGATAAAAGAGCCGCTGCTGAATTTTCTTTTTTTCTGGCGATCCCCACAATGGTCGGTGCTTTCACTTATGATTTGATGAAGAGCTACAAAGATCTAACCCTCGCAGGCACCGGCTTAATTGCGGTTGGATTTATCGCGGCCTTCATTTCAGGTTTAATCGTCGTGTCAAGTCTGTTGCGTTATGTGTCACGACATGGTTTCGCACTCTTTGCCTGGTGGCGCATTATTGTTGGCGCTGCAGGCCTTACCGGGCTTCTTGTGTTTGGATAAAGTCAATCACTCATTCGGTTGTGATTTAGGTTCAAACCGACAAAAATCCGCAATCGGGCACCGCCAGCATTCAGGCTTTCGCGCTCTACACAAATAGCGTCCATGCAAAATCAACCAATGATGGGCGTGCATTCCGAAGGCTGCAGGAATAATTTTTTCCAATCCCGCTTCAACTTGTTCAGGCGTTTTACCGAGTGCTAAGGGAATTCGATTGGAGACACGAAACACATGGGTATCCACCGCCATCGTCGGATGACCGAACGCCATATTCAAAACAACATTAGCGGTTTTTCGACCAACACCCGGTAATTTTTGTAAGGCATCACGATCATCGGGCACTTCGCCTTTATAATCGCGGATCAAAACTTCTGAGAGAGCAATGACATTTTTTGCTTTGGTGCGAAAAAGCCCGATGGTTTTGATATAGTCGCGCAGCTTTTCTTCACCGAGTGCGATCATTTTTTTCGGTGTATCAACACGTTTGAATAAAGCACGCGTCGCTTTGTTTACACCAGCATCTGTCGCTTGTGCTGACAACACAACCGCTACAAGCAACGTGTAGGCATTAACATGCTCAAGCTCGCCCTTCGGCTCCGGCTCGATCTTATGGAAGCGACGGAACACCTCTTCAACAGAAGCAGACTCGATCGGCTTGATCCGCGCACGCGATTTTTTCGCCGCCGTATTTTTGGTCGTTGCCTTTTTAACCACCGGTTTTTTTACCGGTTTTGGTTCGGCGCGGCGCGAGGACGCAGGTTTTCTCGGGAGCGGCTTTCTTGTCATGATGCGAGAAATATAGTTTGCTCTCCGCGTAGCTCACAAGCTGGTTTATTCAAAAAATGACCCTGGGTCCCGACCATCCTCTCCTTTCGGTTACGTTGCGACCGCATCGGTCTTTGACGCCGCAGGGCCTGTGGTTGGTTGTCATATGCGTTGGCCTTGCCAGTCTTGTTGCGGCTATTCCCTTTGTCGTTATGGGTTTTTGGCCTGTTGCCGGATTTTATGGGCTCGATGTCGCGCTATTGGCTTTTGCCTTCCGTGCCAGCGTGAATTCGGGAGCGATGACGGAGGAAGTGGCATTGACCCCGGTAGAGCTTCACGTCCGACGGAAATATGTGAAAGGCGCAATGGAAGAATGGCGCTTTAATCCTCTCTGGACACGGCTTCACGTTGATCGTCACGAGGAATTCGGCATTTCCAAAATTACGCTTCGTTCGCGCGGAACATCGCTCTCAATTGGCCAAAGTCTCGGGCCTGACGACAAGCAGAAATTTTATACGGCATTGTCCTCCGCACTCTGTCAGGCCAAAGCGGGGCCGGTCTTCGCGCCAGACGAACGGGAATAGAAAAGATTTTCGCGATACCATCGGAAACGGGTGTCTAATAGCGCCGCGGGCGATTAAGTGTTGATTACATTCATCATCAACGGCAGATTACGCCCATGCTTCACACCCTCCCAATCGACGAACTACACGAGCCCGCCTCGAGTGATTATGATCGCGTGCGGAAGGCTATTGCCTTTATCAGTCAAGAATGGCGTCGCCAGCTTAGCCTTGATGAAATTGCGGAGGCTGTAGGCATTTCGGCTTCGCATCTTCATGCCGTCTTTCGCCGCTGGTCGGGTCTTTCTCCGAAAGCTTTTTTGCAAGCCGTGACGCTTGATCATGCGCGGCGGCTTTTGAAAGACGACGCGTCACTCCTTGATGCGTCGCTCGAATTGGGGCTTTCGGGACCGGGCCGCTTGCATGATCTGTTCGTGACCTATAAGGCGATGTCACCGGGTGAATGGAAAACCGGCGGGGCGGGACTTACGTTGTCTTACGGGTTTCATCCCTCACCTTTTTGCGAAGCGATTGCGGTCGTCACCGAACATGGGCTTGCAGGATTGGGCTTCGTTGATTACGGGGACCGTGAAGCTGCCTTGGCCGATATGACCCGTCGCTGGCCGAAAGCGCGTTTCGTCGAGAATGAAAAACTGACGGGACCTGCCGTCGAGCGGGCCTTCACGCCCGATCTTTGGCAAAAAGGCCAGCCTCTCAACATTGTGATGATCGGCAGCGACTTCGAAATTCGGGTCTGGCAAGCGTTGTTGTCGATTCCCTTCGGCCGACTTACCACCTATGGCGATTTGGCTCGATCGCTCGGACAACCCAAAGCCGCGCGCGCGGTGGGCGCTGCCGTCGGGCGAAACCCGATTTCCTTCGTTGTGCCCTGTCATCGGGTGATTGGGAAAAGCGGAACGCTTACAGGTTATCATTGGGGCCTTAGCCGCAAACAAGCCATTCTCGGCTGGGAAGCCTGCCAGCTGATGGGCTGAATCTGATAATTGCCGGCCAATCTGTGTAATTTCTTTGCCGTTGAAGGGGCCCCATTCTTGAAGCCCCTCCTTCACCCCCCTATATAGCTCCCGGAATGGGGCCTTCGCAGCCCCTTTATTCGGGAGATCGGCCTTCCCCCGTTTTCTTCAATCGGACGGCAGGCCTTTGTCGGGATCGCTTCGGGACCTGATGATCGCGCTCACGGAAAGGGATTAATTATGGCAAAAGTTATTGGCATCGACCTCGGCACCACCAATTCCTGCATCGCGGTGATGGATGGCAGCGCACCCAAGGTTATCGAGAATGCGGAAGGCGCACGCACGACGCCTTCAGTGGTCGCTTTCACCGATTCAAACGAACGTCTCGTCGGCCAGCCGGCAAAGCGCCAGGCGGTCACGAACCCGGAAGCAACTTTCTTTGCGATCAAGCGTTTGATCGGCCGGACCTATGCCGATCCGATGACGCAAAAGGACAAGGGTCTTGTTCCTTATGAAATCGTCAAGGCTGACAATGGTGATGCATGGGTAAAGGCCCGTGACACAACCTATTCGCCTTCGCAAATCTCCGCTTTCATTCTTCAGAAAATGAAAGAAACCGCTGAAGCCTATCTCGGCAACGGCGTTACCCAAGCGGTGATCACGGTTCCTGCTTATTTCAACGATGCACAGCGCCAGGCGACAAAAGACGCCGGTAAAATTGCCGGTCTTGAAGTTCTACGTATCATCAATGAACCTACAGCTGCCGCGCTCGCTTACGGTCTTGATAAGCGCAAGAATGGCACAATCGCGGTTTATGATTTGGGCGGCGGCACATTCGACGTTTCAATTCTTGAAATCGGCGACGGCGTTTTCGAAGTGAAGTCAACGAATGGTGACACATTCCTTGGTGGTGAAGATTTCGATATGCGTCTCGTCGAATATCTCGCAGACGAATTCAAAAAAGAGCAAGGCATTGACCTCAAAAAAGACAAGCTCGCTCTGCAGCGTTTGAAAGAAGCCGCTGAAAAAGCGAAGATCGAATTGTCTTCTGCGGCGCAAACTGAAATCAACCTGCCCTACATCACTGCGGATGCTTCAGGTCCGAAGCATTTGACGATGAAGCTGACGCGTTCGAAGTTTGAATCGCTCGTTGATGATCTCGTACAGCGTACGATCGAGCCGTGCAAAAAGGCATTGGCTGATGCGGGCATGAAGCCTGGTGAAGTTGACGAAATCATTCTCGTCGGCGGCATGACGCGTATGCCGAAAGTCCAAGATGTTGTAAAAGGCTTCTTCGGCAAAGAGCCGCACAAAGGTGTGAACCCTGATGAGGTGGTTGCGATCGGCGCGGCTGTGCAAGCAGGCGTGTTGCAAGGCGATGTGAAAGATGTGTTGCTCCTCGACGTAACACCGCTCTCGCTCGGCATTGAAACCTTGGGCGGTGTGTTCACGCGTTTGATTGATCGTAACACAACGATCCCGACCAAGAAGAGCCAGGTCTTCTCAACCGCTGAAGACAATCAGACCGCTGTGACAATCCGAGTGTTCCAAGGCGAACGTGAAATGGCGGCTGATAACAAGCTTCTCGGCCAGTTTGATCTCGTGGGCCTTCCTCCTGCACCGCGTGGTGTTCCTCAAGTTGAAGTCACATTCGATATCGATGCCAACGGCATTGTGAATGTGTCGGCAAAGGACAAAGCGACGAACAAAGAACAGCAGATCCGCATTCAAGCATCTGGTGGTCTTTCTGACGCCGATATCAAAAAGATGGTCAAAGATGCCGAGGCGCATGCGGCTGAAGACAAAGCCCGTCGCGAAATGGTCGAAGCGAAGAACCAAGCCGAGAGCCTCATGCACTCGACAGAGAAATCGCTCGCAGAACATCACGACAAGGTTTCTGCTCCTGACAAGACAGCAATTGAAAGCGCCATTGAAGCATTGAAGACCGCTCTTGCTGGTGACGATGCCGAAACCATCAAGGCACGCACAACCGACCTCATGCAGGCATCAATGAAACTCGGCGAAGCGATGTACGCCGCGCAACAGAATGAAGCTGGCGCGGCTGAAGGTGCAAAAGCCGATGGCGCGGAAGAAGATGTAATTGATGCCGATTTCCGCGAAGTGAATGACGACGACAAGAAGAAACGTGCGTGATTCTCATATTGCGTAAATGAATATAACCCGGCGCGTTTATTCGCGTCGGGTTTTATTGTAAAAGATATTATGATTCATTGAGATGAATGTGGGCTGGAAAACGACATGAGCAAACGTGATTATTACGAAACGCTCAGTGTCTCTAGATCAGCAAGTGAAGCTGAACTTAAATCGGCTTTTCGTAAGCTCGCAATGAAGCATCATCCGGATCGCAATCCCGGAAATGCTGAGGCAGAAGTTAAATTCAAAGAACTCAACGAAGCCTATCAAATTCTCTCAGATCCGCAAAAGCGCGCGGCTTATGATCGCTTCGGTCACGGTGCGTTTGAACAAAATGGCGGTGGCCCTGGAGGCTTCGGGTTCCAAGGCGATTTCGGCGCGTCGATGGCCGACATATTCGAAGATCTCTTTGGTGGACTTGGCGGAGGTCGCGGACAAAGACGCCAACCTGATGGACGAGAGAGAGGCGGTGATATTCGTTTCAATCTGCAAATCTCACTTGAAGAAGCCTTCAATGGAAAAACTGTAACCATCACTTTACCGACTGCCGTAACATGTGAGCCTTGCAGTGGTTCGGGTGCGACGGCAGGCTCGAAGCCAAAGCCCTGCCCCACATGTAACGGCTATGGCCGCGTGCGCGCGAGCCAAGGATTTTTTGCAATTGAACGCACATGTCCGAAATGTCACGGCCGCGGACAGATTATCGAAAATCCATGTCGTTCATGCAGCGGCGAAGGACGCGTGACAAAAGAGAAAACTTTGTCAGTTACGATCCCTACGGGCGTTGAAGAAGGCACGCGCATTCGCTTGGCAGGTGAAGGCGAGAGTGGGTTTCGCGGCGGTCCCTCAGGCGATCTTTATATTTTCCTTTCAATCAAGCCGCATCGCTACTTCCAGCGCGATGGCGCGGACCTCTATTGTCAGATTCCGATCTCTATGGTCACAGCTTCGCTGGGTGGTGATATCCGCGTGCCGATGATCGATGGCGAAGCGCGCTCGGTTGCGATTCCTGAAGGCACACAATCGGGAAGACAGATTCGCATTCGCGGCAAGGGCATGCCTGTATTAAGATCGCGCGATCACGGTGATCTTTATATTCAAGTCTCGGTTGAAACGCCACAAAAGTTGACACCGCGCCAGCGTGAATTGCTGAAAGAATTTGAAAGCGAAAGTTCGCGCGAAACACATCCCGAGAGCATGGGCTTTTTCTCGAAGATGAAAGAGTTCTTTACAGGCAACGACGAAACGTAAAACACCGGATTGTTTACGCGTGACCATCAGGGCTTGGTGGTCAGATGAGCGCTCTCACAGAATTTTCTCACTCGCTTCGTTTGATTGCAACCGCAACACGCTACCCTTTAAAGATGGGTGCGATCTGGCCCTCCAGCCCCGAGCTTACGAAAGTAATGGCTGATCAAGTGGATTCGCAGATCAAGGGTCCAATCATTGAGCTTGGAAGTGGCACAGGTCGTATCACGAAAGCCTTGATCGAACATGGCATTGATGAGTCGCGGTTGATCCTCATCAAAAACCAACCCGATTTTTATCACGATCTTTCCATGCTCTATCCAACTGCACAGTGTTTTTGCGACGATGCTTTTGCACTTCAAAAAATTGCTGAACGAAATGATTTTCCAAAAGTAGCTGCGATGATTTCCGGTTTACCGCTTCGTATGCAAAACAAAACCCAAAGGCAAAATCTAGTTCGTACAGAGCGCTACAGCTCCTTATGCCGGGGGCGCCCTTTATTCAATTCAGCTCTGGGTTCGATCCGCCTGTTGCTAGACAGGGGCTCAATACTGAGCCGAGAGCGGTCAAAACAGTATGGAAAAACATACCACCCGCACGCATCTGGATTTATCGCTCACCTACGCATTCCAGTTGATTTGCAGGCAAGAATCTGGGACGCACAACCCGTTTAGACCGAACATCAGGAAACGGACAGCGTGATGTCTCACATTTCAAATCAAGATCGATTGATCGTTGCGCTTGACGTGCCGCATGTCAAAAAGGCCGAAGCCTTGGTAGAGCGTCTTGGTGACCATGTCACTTTTTATAAAATCGGCATGGAGCTTGTTTACGCGGGTGGTTTGGATCTCGTGCGTACCCTTTCAAAACAGGGCAAGAAGATTTTTCTCGATCTCAAGCTTCACGATATTCCAAACACCGTTGAACGCGCTACAGTGCGGCTTGCAGATCTCGGTGCAACCTTCCTCACCGTCCATGCCTTCCCACAAACCATGAAGGCGGCGAAGGCAGGAAAGGGCCAAAGCGGCCTTAAGATCCTCGCCGTGACGGTTATGACCTCTTATGATGACAAAGATCTTCATGACGCGGGTTATGGTTGCTCCGTGCGTGAACTTGTGAAACGTCGCGCCGGACAAGCCAAAGAGATCGGCATTGATGGTTTGATTCTTTCACCAGAAGAAGTTGGCGAGATACGCACTCAGCTTGGATCGGGCATGGCGCTCGTAACGCCGGGCATCAGGCCCGCATCAGCTGCCAAAGGCGACCAGAAGCGAGTGATGACACCCTCTGAGGCGCTCCACGCGGGCGCGGATCATCTCGTCATCGGTCGTCCGGTGACAGCGGCTGAGGATCCCGTGGCCGCAGCCATCGCGATTCAACAAGAAATTGCCGCCGCTCTCGGTTGACCGCACAAGCGCAATCGCGTTTTGTGCCGCTTAGTCAATTTTTTCAAAACCGGATTTGGAAACTCCTCCATGATCGATCTCAAAGTGATTGTTGTTGGTGCGGCTGGCCGTATGGGCCGGATGCTCATCCAAACCGTTGCTGCCACCGAAGGCATGCATCTTGTGGGCGCTATTGAGCGCGAAGGCGCGCCGACGCTCGGCCAAGACTCAGGACTTTTTTCTGGCATAGGTGCCAATGGCGTTTTGATCAGCGCCGACCCTTTGCCGCTCTTTGCCAAAGCGGATGCGGTGATCGATTTCACAACACCGGCTTCGACCACTCTTTTTGCAGCACTGGCAGCACAAGCGCGCATTGTTCATGTAGTTGGTACCACCGGCATGCAATCGGAAGATCTCAAGAAACTTGAAGCCGCTGCTCGTCACGCTGTGATCATTCGTTCAGGCAATATGAGTCTGGGGGTCAATCTTCTGGCGGCACTCGTCAAACGCGTCGCCGCGACGCTTCAAGAAGATTTCGACATTGAGATTCTTGAAATGCATCATCGCATGAAAGTGGATGCACCTTCAGGCACAGCGCTTCTTTTAGGTGAGGCTGCAGCGGAAGGACGACAGATTTCACTTGATGATGCCAATTCGGTGCGTGTGCGCGATGGTCATACAGGTGCGCGCGAAGCAGGACGGATCGGTTTTGCCTCATTGCGCGGTGGCTCGGTGGTTGGTGATCACAGTGTGATTTTTGCGGGTCCTTCTGAACGCATCACACTGTCGCATCACGCCGAAGATCGTGGAATTTTTGCTCGCGGTGCTGTGCGTGCGGCTTTATGGGGACGTGGTCAAAAGTCAGGTCTTTATTCAATGATGGATGTGCTTGGCTTGGGTGATGTGTGAGTTCGGATTTTTCAGTTCGCCAACGCAAGCCTGAAAATATGATTCGATAGGAGATAAACTATGGAGCGGTTGCTCGTTCTTGTTCGCCATGGTCAAAGCGATTGGAATCTTAAAAATCTTTTCACCGGCTGGAAGGATCCGGATTTGACGGAGAAAGGTCAAGCGGAAGCGAAGGCGGCTGGTCAACGTTTAAAAGCCTTGGGTCTTAATTTTGATATCGCTTTTACCTCCGCGCTTACGCGCGCGCAGCACACGTGTCGTTTGATTTTGAATGAATTGGATCAGAATGATCTCAAGATCATTCGCGAACAGGCTTTGAACGAACGCGATTATGGTGATCTCTCGGGCCTCAACAAAGATGATGCCCGTGCAAAATGGGGCGAAGAGCAAGTGTATGTTTGGCGTCGCTCTTATGATGTTCCGCCACCGAATGGTGAGAGCTTGAAAGACACTGTCGCACGCGTGTTGCCCTATTATTGTCAGGAGATTTTGCCGCGCGTTTTACGAGGCGAAAGGGTGATTGTTGCGGCGCATGGTAATTCACTGCGTGCGCTTGTGATGGTGCTTGATCGGCTGATGCCCGATACGATTCCGTCAATGGAACTAGATACGGGCGTGCCGCTTGTCTATCGCCTGAATGCCGATTCAACAGTTGAATCGAAAAAGGTCTTAACCACTTGATCAATATTCGTATTCTTGACGGTGACGACGCGCATCGCCTTATTGATGCGCTTGCTGCGATTCTTCACGACTCTATCATGAAGGGAGCTTCCGTTGGCTTCATGAAACCGTTCAGCATGACGGAGGCGGTGACGTTTTACACGGAAATTGCCGCGCGGGTTCAACGAGACGAAATTATTCTCTTCGCTGCCTTCAATCATGAGTGCGTGGTGGGCACATGTCAGCTAATCCCTTCCAAAAAGCCTAATCAAATATACCGCGCCGATCTCGTAAAATTGCTCGTTCACTCAAATCACCGCGACATAGGCATTGGCGCCTCATTGCTTGTTGCTGTTGACAATGAAGTAAAGCGGCAAGGATTTAAACTTGTAACCCTTGATACTGGATTAAACACCGCAGAAGCTGTTTATGAGCGAGCGGGGTATCAACGCGCGGGAATCATTCCAAAATATGCGTTGTTCCCAGATGGTACCTATTGCGACACAGTCTTCTTCTACAAATGGTATGATTGATAGTGCAGCGATGACACGCATCGAGATTAAACCCGGCGTTATTTATTTTCCAACGCTCCTAAATCGTGAAGAGCAGGAATCGTTGCGTGATGAAATTTACGTTGCGATCAATGCTGCTCACTTATTTCAATCGACAATGCCGCGTTGGGGCAATCCCATGTCAGTGAAGATGCTGAATCTCGGCTCGCTTGGATGGGTCTCTGACAAATCGGGTTATCGCTATCAAAAGAGGCATCCGGTAACGGGCGAAGCATGGCCGCCGATCTTTCCGTCTCTTTTAAAATTATGGGGCAGGCTCACAAATAATTACGCCGAGCCTGAAGCGTGTCTGATCAATTATTACTCGTCGACCGCGAAAATGGGTTTGCATCAAGACCGCGATGAAGAGGATTTCAACGCGCCGGTTGTCTCACTCTCTTTGGGCGATACCGCACTCTTTCGCATCGGTACAAGTGAGCGTAGTGGACCAACACAATCGATCAAACTTCAATCTGGTGATGGATTGATTTTTGACGGTCCAGCTCGACTCGATTTTCACGGCATTGATCGTGTCTATAAAGAAACGTCCACGCTTCTTAACGAAGGTGGACGTTTCAATCTCACAATACGCCGCGTGACAAAGCCGGTGATCGCGGCTCCTTAATCAGGCGCTCGTATCAACGCCGGGCTTCGGGCCGCCCTTCGACACGCCGACAAGAGCAGGGCGCAAAACGCGCTCGCCAATTACAAAGCCAGCTTGCACGACTTGCACAACAGTTCCTGTGGTCACATTTGGATCTTCGACTTCGAACATCGCTTGATGGAGATTGGGATCAAAACGCTGACCTTGCGGATCGATCTGTTTGATGCCGTATTTCTCAAGCGTCTTCAAAAGATCACGCTCGATCAATTCAACGCCTTCAAGCAAAGTTTTCAAAGCACCGTCCGCTGAGGTGCGCTGTTCTTGCGGAACGCTCTCAATACCGCGCCGCATATTGTCAGCGACCGTCAACATATCGCGCGCAAAAGAGGAAACGGCGTAGGTGCGCGCGTCGGCAACTTCTTTTTCGGTGCGACGGCGAAGATTCTCCATATCCGCCATGGTCCGAAGCGCCTTGTCTTTCAGCTGCGAATTTTCAGCATTCAACGCGTCGATAATCGCAAAAACATCGACTTCTTTGCCAGAAGCTGGCTCGGTCGAATTTTGGGCCGCATCGTTTTGGTGGTCCGGGGTCGCAGAGTGTTCGTGCTCGCTCATGGCTCTCAATCGATTCACATAAAAAGGAGATATGAATAGGATATCGGTCGTCCGAGAGAGAAAATCAAGTTTCCTCAGACCTGTCAGAACCAACGAAGGGCCTCTTAGGCGGCTTCCCGCGCACCAAAGAGATCGAGCAGCGTTTTACGAATGGTGGCCTGCCGAGTCAGGTGGTTCACTTTACCGCCTGTCAAATCCGTCACATAGAAAACGTCGACCGCCTTTTCGCCGAAGGTTACGATATGGGCGGAAGCAATGTTAAGGTTGAGCTTCCCGATCGCGGTCGTCAATTCGTAAAGAAGCCCCGGTCGATCGAGGCCTGATATTTCAATCACCGTAAAGCGATTTGAAAGACTATTATCGACAACGACTTCCGGCACCACCGAAAAGGTTTTCGCGGCAACACCCCGTTGCGGCGAACGCGCGGCGACCGCTTCCGCTATTTTGATTTCCCCCTTGAGCGCTTGTTCGATGCCGCGCGCCACCCGGGCCGCGCGACGCAATTCATCGTCATCTTCATCAAAGGCGCGGGAGATAAAAATCGTATCAAGCGCCATGCCATCCGTTGTTGTAAAAATCTGCGCGTCGACAATATTGGCACCTGCCGCCGCGCAAGCGCCTGTGAGGATGGCCAAAAGACGTGGATGATCGGGTGCGGAGACGGTGAGCTCCGTCACGCCACGAAATTTGTCAGTTGCGACCTCCGTTGCAAAAGATCGCATTTCACGCGCAGCACCATAAAGAAATTGCGCATGTTTGACACGACGAGCGAGATCAACCTTCAACCAATAGGCTGAATTATGGCGAGCGATATAGGTATCAAGCTCGTCATCGGTCCAATTCGGGAGCGCGCGACGCAATTCATCTTGCGCAACACGAACACGATGTTCGCGATTGATCAAAGAGTGACCACCGGCAAGAACAATCTCGGTTTCCCAAAACAATGTACGCAGCAATTGACCTTTCCAGCCATTCCACACGCCGGGGCCGACCGCACGAATATCGCATACCGTCAAAACGAGAAGCATACGCAAGCGCTCAAGTGTCTGAACGCTTGTCACAAAAAAATCAATGGTTGCAGGATCTGAAAGATCGCGGCTTTGCGCGATGTTTGACATATCAAGATGATGTTCGATGAGCCAAGCCACCGCTTCGGTTTCGGCTTCATTCAAGCCAAAGCGCGGACAAAGTTTCTTTGCCACCTTCGCGCCGGCAATTGAATGGTCCTCGGGGCGCCCTTTGGCGATGTCATGAAGAAAAAGGGCGACGTAGAGAATCTTACGATTACGGATCATCGGTATGATTTCATGCGCGACCGGTAATTCAGCTGCGTGTTGGCCCGCTTCAATTTGAGCAAGCACACCTATGGACCTCAAGAGATGCTCGTCAACCGTATAGTGATGATACATGTTAAACTGCATCATCGCGACCACACGGCCAAATTCCGGAACAAATTTACCGAGCAGTCCTGCTTCATTCATTCGACGAAGCGTGATTTCTGGCGAATTCCGTGATATCAGAATTTCTTTAAAGAGATCATTGGCCGTTTTTGATGAGCGAAGAGCCTGGTCTACAAGACTTAATGACTGCGTCACAAGCCGTGCAGCATGAGGATGGATGGCGCGATTTTGTTGATCAGCATAATAGAAAAGACGAAGAAGATTAATCGGATCACGGCGAAATACTTCATCATCACTGACCGTCAACCGCTCATTTTCAACAATGAAATCCGTTATATCCGTTGTCTTCTTTTCGCGTCGGCGTAGTTTCCCAACAAAGCGATTAAATCCGGTAACGGGCTTCTGATGACGCGCTTCAAGTGAAGCGCACACAATCGCAGTGAGATCACCAACATCTTTAGCAATCAAAAAATAACGTTTCATAAAACGTTCAACGCCAGATAGTCCACCATGTGAGACATAGCCGAGCTTTTCGGCAAGAACGCGTTGAAAATCAAAAGAGAGCCGCTCTTCCGCACGACTGGCTGCAAAATGCAAATGACACCGCACACGCCACAGAAAATCTTCGCAGCGGCGAAAGAGAGCATATTCTTCGTGACTGAAGAGACCAGCTTCGATCAAATCTTTTGCGTCTTTGATGCGATACACATATTTCGCAATCCAGAACAATGTATTGAGATCGCGTAAACCGCCTTTACCATCTTTGACATTGGGCTCGACAAGATAGCGGGACGAACCCGCACGCGACACACGCGTTTCGCGCTCGCTAAGTTTTGCGGCAACAAATTCAGACGCAGTGTCCGCGACAATTTCATTTTCAAATCTTCTTGTGAATTGATCAAAAAGATCGCAGTCACCGGCAAGATGTCTTGCTTCAAGAAGCGCGGTACGAATGGTAATATCTATTTTGGCTTCACGGATACATTCGTCAACCGTTCGAACCGAGTGACCAACCTTTAACTTCAAATCCCACAGAGCGTAGAGAATGGTTTCAACAACACTTTCGGACCAGGGCGTTGCTTTGTAAGGGAGTATGAACAATAGATCGATGTCGGAACCCGGCGCTAACGTGCCTCTGCCATAGCCGCCAACCGCTGCAACCGTTATTCTTTCCCCTGTTGAAGGATTGTTCGAAGGATGAAAAATCGTTGTTGCCAATTCATGCAAAGAGGAAACAATAAAATCCATACTCTGCGAGAGGAAGTTGACACAGGCAAAGCCATCTTTGGTGTCGTTTAATATCCACTCGGCTTCACTGCGCGCAGCCTGATATGCTTCTTGAAGAATGGCCACCACAGATTTTCTGCGCGCGGCAACATCGCCCGCTCGGGTTGCTGCTTCTTTCAATCTCTCACGTGATACGGAAGACATCGTAGCCATTAAGCGTAGACTTTCGCCTGAATCACATCCCAGATTTCAGCGGCAAGATCAGGCCCGCCGACTCTTTTGATCGCGCGCAATCCTGTGGGTGATGTGACATTAATTTCAGTCAGGTGGCCATCAATTACATCAATTCCAACAAAAATGAGACCCATCTTTTTCAATGTGGGGCCTATCCGCTCGCATATTTCTTTTTCGCGTGGAGCCAATTGCGTGGCCTCAGCTGCGCCGCCCCGCACCATGTTAGAGCGAATATCATCACCACTCGGCACGCGATTGATCGCGCCACGCGCTACGCCATCGATCAGAATGATGCGCTTATCGCCTTCAACAACCTTCAGCAAGAATTTCTGAATGACCCAAGGTTCGCGAAACGTCACAGAAAAGAGATCATAGAGTGAACCAAAATTTGGATCGCGTGTCGAGAGTTTGAAAACAGCTGCGCCGCCATTTCCGTAAAGTGGCTTCATTACAACTTCGCCATATTCTTTTCGAAAAGCTTCGATTTCGGCTCTGTCGCGCGTAATCAATGTGGGTGGCATGAGATCCGCAAATTGCATCACAAGAATTTTTTCAGGCGCATTACGAACTGATGCGGGATCATTCACAACAAGAGTCTGCGACCCGATCTGCTCAAGCAGATGCGTTGTCGTGATATAGGCCATATCGAAAGGCGGATCTTGGCGCAGAAGTACAACATTCATTTTTGAAAGATCACGGCGCTCAAAGGGATGAAGCGTCACGTGATCGCCTTTGACATCGCGCAGGTCGACCTTAGCGACGAATGCTGAAACAACACCATCGCGCAAAGCGAGCGTGTCAGGCGTATAATAAAAAAGCTCGTGGCCCCGCGCCTGCGCTTCCAGCATCAAGGCGAAAGTCGAATCGCCCGTGATGTTGATTTTTTCGATCAGGTCCATCTGAACCGCAACGGTTAATTTTTTCACGCTGGCTATCCTCATTCGTTATCGCTGCCTTTTTAGTCCAAAGGCAATTCAAATGCATCCTCGATATGGCGCGGAAATCGCTAGGTTACAATGTTCACAGCGTCACCTCGGAAATCATGTCCATAAGGCGGTTGATGGCGGAAAATCCAGTCTTCAATGGCCTTGCCGAGGCGGCAACTTTTTTTTCATCTATCGCTTCAAGCGCGGCATCAAAATCGCTGCGGGCTTTCACTTCAACGAAGGCAATCAATTTTCCCCGTGCGATGAAGAGATCAATCTCGCGACCCCGCGCCCCATAGCGCCGCTTTAGAATTCGGTATCCTTTCATGATCAACCAGAAAGCCGCGATTAACTCCGCATAATGACCCCATCGATAGGTCTTTTTGCGTATTTGAGCCTGCAACTTCAATCGACATCGCCTTTGGCAAGAGCGACCGCACGCGCATAGACCTGTCGACGCGGCAACCCTGTTTCCTCAACCGCGACAGCCACGGCATCCTTAACCGAGAGATGAGTGAGATGTTGCCGCAAGCGACCATCGAGGCCCTCTGTCGCTTCATTGAGTTTATCAGAGGTGACAGTAGCGCCGATCAGGACAACGATTTCACCTTTGGGACGGCTCGCTGCTTCAAATTCACTTGTGAGATTTTGAAGTGTACCACGCCGCACTGTTTCGTAGAGTTTTGTCAATTC
>Ga0194116_10000625_pt1 | contig 59421 bp, 66 predicted proteins | sample TA2MahsurfametaG_4_FD_148617 | JGI IMG/M metagenome (GOLD analysis project Ga0194116, IMG submission 148617) | Freshwater microbial communities from Lake Tanganyika, Tanzania - TA2015008 Mahale S9 surface | ecosystem: Environmental > Aquatic > Freshwater > Lake | place: Tanzania: Lake... | reverse complement strand
GCCGCGCTGATGGCCTACTGGCTGTTGCGTCTGGGCCTGACCTACGGGCTCGGCCTGAGAGAGTTCCCGGGGTTCCCGATCAGCCCATGAATCCCAACAGCTGGCTGCTGCTGTGCCGCACGGTGCGCTTCGGAGAAACCGATGCCGCTGGGGTGATGCATTTTCAGCAGCTGCTGCGCTGGTGCCATGAGGCCTATGAAGAAAGCCTCGAGCGCTTTGGGCTACCCGCGAGCGAGATCTTCCCAACCCCCGACTCCACGCCCGAGGTGGCGCTGCCGATCGTGCATTGCAGCGCTGACTTTCGCCGCCCCCTGGTGTGCGGCGCACCCTTAAGCATCGCCCTGAGCCCTCAGCGGATCGACCCCAGCTGCTTTGAGGTGCGTTACACCTTCCAAAGCAACGAGCTGGAGGTCGCCACGGGACTTACGCGCCACCTCGCCATACGCACTGACGGTCGCCAGCGCTGCGAACTGCCCGGGGGTATCAACCGTTGGCTGGAGGCCTCGACCCTTCAGGCGGGGATTCAGCCCCTTTCGTAAGCACACTCAAACTCCAGAACAGGGCTGCCAGCTGCAACGGCAGCAGGCTGGCGGCCATGGCGAAAGGATGCACTCCATCGCCAGGAATGGATCCAAACAGGGTGACGCTCACGCAGGCCGCCAGGGGCAACAGCAGCGTGTGCGCGGATCTCAAAACCACTGCTTCTCGGCCTGCATGTAAGTGGCCTCAAATTCAGCCGGTGTTTTGGTGAGATAAATGATTCCCTCGATCACACCAATCACGCCCATCACAAATCCAGCCAAACCGCAGGTCAAAACGGTGGCCAGCAACATGATCAGGCCGGCTGTGTTGTAACCGAGCACGAATTTGTGAATGCCGAGATAACCCAGGAAGATCGCAAGCAACCCCGCGGCGAGTTTCTTGTTGCTCGCCTCAGTGAGGTTGGCATCGGTCATGGGTGCAGCATTCGCCTCAGATCGCTTCTAGCAGCGATAACCATTGGTGCCAATGCTGGCGCTCCCACTTGCCCATGGCATTGCGCTGCAGGGCGGGGCACTCCAGCCAGCGCCGAGGCCTCTGGGCGGGAGGCAGCTGCTGAGCAAGATGCTGGAGCTGCGGCTCAAGTGCCGAAAAGGGCGCCCCATCCAGGGGACGCACCAACGCCGCCAAGCGTTCTCCCCAAAGGGGATCGGGTTCAGGCAGCAGCAGCAGCTCCTCCACGGGCAAGCCTTGGCTTTCGCAGAGCAGCAACACCTGGGCCTCCACCTGATCTGGGAACACCGTTTCCCCACCGCTGTGGATCGCCCCATCCAGGCGGCCCAACACCTGCAGACCATCCCGCGTGAGCTCGGCGCGATCTCCACTGCTCCACCAGCCCTGATCCAAGGGCAACGGTTGCCAGCGGTCCACCTGGAAGCGGGCTAGGGCCAGGCTCGCGCTGCGCACCTTCAGGCCTGAGGTCGAAGGATCAAGGCGCAGTTCGGCATGGGGCAGGGGATGCCCGCAGCCCGCCACACCGCACAAAAACTGATCCGGTGGCAGGGCCGTGACCATGGCCGCGGTCTCGGTGCTGCCGTAACAGGGCGCCAGGCGGATTCCCCATTCCCTGCAGCGCTGCGCCTGGGAGTCGTTCAACGCGGCCCCGCCAACCCACACCAATGCAAAACCCTGCAACCAGCGCACGCCTTCGGGATGCCCCAGCAGGCGCTCCAACTGGGTGGGCACCACCGACAACAGGGCCGCTCGATCAGCCGCAACTGGCTCCTGCTGCGCCAGACGAACCGGATCGCGCATGCGCTCAGGAGACAGACAACGGAGCGCCGCACCCCATTGCCGGGCCCGAACCCAGGGCATCACCCCACTGATGTGATGCAACGGCAGCGGATCGAAGAGCTCGCACTGGCTTGGATCAAGGCCGATGGCCTCCAACCATTGAGCCGTGGCCTCGGCCGCCAGCCTCAACTGGGCCAGGGGCTGCAGGCACCACTGCCGGCCTCCACGGCTGCCTCCACTCCCGAGCACTAGAGCTGGGCCCTGCAGATCCAGCGGCAGGTCCGCCTCCAGCACCGGCCGCAGCGCGGCCCTCTCCTGGGGTGTGATCACGGCCACCACCGCTCCAGCGGCCAGGGCGTGCTCCAGCGCCTCCAGCACGGTGGAGCGCTCACCCTGATCGCTGAGCACCTGCAGCGTCATCCCCGAGCCGCCTCCCACACCTGCTCAGGATCGCTGCTGAACAGAGGACCCTGCGGACTCCAACCCGGAGCCAGGCCCGGTGCGGTGGGTGTTGGTCCCTGGGCCTGCAAGCCGGCCAGGTGATGCAGGAAGCGCAAGCCGATGCCGGTTTCAAAGGCTGTGCTCAGCATCAAGCGGGGCTCCCCGGCCTGCAGGCGCCGCAGCAGGGGCCGGGGATCCGCCGCCGCCGCCGGACGATGCACCTGCCAGCCGGGCCAGTCCTTCAGATCAGCGGCAGGGACGGCGCGCAGCGATTCATCCAGGGCGACCGGTAGCCGCTGGGCGAGAGCAAGCAGCCCGGCGTGATCCTCCGGAGGCAGCGGTTGCTCCAACCACTCCAGCCTCGGCTCCCCCTGCAGTTGATCGGCCCAGAGGGCTGCGGTCTGGCGGTCCCAGGCGCCATTGGCATCGAGGCGGAGCCGGGTATGGGCCGGCAGCAGCTGAAGCAACTGACGCAGCAGATCGCGCTCCTGTGCATCGGGCTCAACACCCACCTTCCACTTCACCGTGCCCAAGGCCTCCGGCCGGTGCTCCCGCACCCGATCCAAGGCCGCCATGCCCGCCGGCAGCAGCTCCGCCGAGGCGGGGGCAGGCAACCAACCCGAAGCCCCAAGACCATCCAGTTCCGCCAGGGCCAGCCCCAGCCCAAAGCCGAGGGCCGCGGGCAGCTGCTCCAACTGGCGTTCCCACTGCTCCGCAGGTTGGGCACGGGGCAAGGCTTCCATCAACGCAGCCAGCGGCCGATCGTCCAGGCCGGGGGTGCGCCAGCTGGCGGGCAGGTCGGGCACTTCACCCCAGCCCACCCGTCCATCAGCAGCCTCCAGGCGGAGCAGCCAGCCGCGGCGCTCGAACCAACGCCCCTGGGCATTCACCAGGGCACTGGGCAGCGCAAAGCGATAGGGCCGCCACTCCAGCTGCATCAGCCCAGCAGCGGCCCCAGGGCCAGACCCAGCGCTAGACCCAGGCCATTGAGGGCCTGAAAACGCAGCGCCAAAAACTTGCTGCCGATGATCCGCTCAGGCTCGCGGTGATGCTCCCGGAGCAGGCGAATCAGCGCCTGGGCCGCCGGCAATCCAGCCACCCCCAGCAGAGCGGTGAGGGGCCAGTGCCCCACCAACACCGGGGCCCACTCCAAGGCGAGACAACCCGCCACGAACCAGGGCACCAGGGCGGCCGCACGCCCCGTTCCCAGGCGCACCACCGGTGAGCGCTTGCCGTGGCTGGCGTCTTCTTCGACCTGGTGGAAGTGGGAGCAAAACAGCACCAAGGTGGTGGCCAGCGCAGGGCCACTGCCCAGTTCCAAGGCCGCCCGCCAGGGCACAAGGGCCTCCCCCGCCGGCGCCAACGCCATCAGCGCAGCGGCCGTGGCGAAGGGGCCAAAGGCCAGCCAGCAGAGGGGCTCCCCCAACCCCCGGTAGCCCAGGCGAAAGGGCGGGCCCTGATACACGTAACCGATCCCGCAGCAGGCCAACACCAGAGCCAGCACCAGCGGGCTACTACGCAAGGCCACCAGCGCCATCAGCGCCAGGCCCGCCAGCAGCGCTCCATTGGCGATCACCGCCACCCGATCGCGGCGTCCCGTGAGGTTCACCACGGAATGGGGTTTCCCCGTGGCATCCACGCCGGTTTCGGCGTCAAAGACATCGTTGGCCAGGTTTTCCCAAGCCAGCAGCAACACCGCCGCCAGCAGGAAGAGCAGCAACTGCTCCAACCTCACCCCCTGGCCCTGCTGCAGACGCCAGCCGGCCGCCAGCAGCACCGGCATCACCGCCACCGAATACATCGGCCACTTGATCGCCGCCTTCCACAGCCGCCGGCGTTCCGCCGCGGTGGCATGAAGGCTTGCGACGACCTGGGGCTCGGAAGCGGACGGAGCCAACTGGGGGTGCGGGAAGGCCCATACATTTGAGCAGCCGCATCGGCCCGTCTCGGTTGCAGGCTCCACCCAGCGTCACAACCAGCTTCAGCGAATTGCTGTCGGCGGCGGCCGAAGGAGAGCGCCTGCTTGAGGGAGAGGGCGTGCTCAGCCTGGCCATGGCCATCCCGGGGCGGGACCCCATGGCCCTGCTCAGTCAGCTGGAGGAGGGCGATCGCTTCCGCTTCCTCTGGGATAGCGCTCCAGGGCTCTGCCTGGCCGCCAGTGGACGCTGCAACAGCCTCGAACTGAGTGGGCCCAGGCGTTTTGAACTCGCCCAGCGCTTCAGTGCCGTGAGCCTGGGCCGCCTCGCCGCACCCCAGCCCTGCCCGCCGCTGGCCAGGCCGCGGGTGCTTCTGGCCTTCTCGTTCTTTGACAGTCCCCTGCAGGAGGGCGAGGGCGTGCCCGGCGTGCAGGCGGTGCTGCCCCGCTGGCAACTGAGCCGCCAGGGGCGTCATTGCTGGCTGCGGCTGCAGCGCACCCTGGGGGGCGAGATCAGTGCGCGATCGATCGCCGAAGAGCTGTGGGAGCAGGCCCAGCGGCTGGGAGCCCTGCCCTCAGACCCCAATGCCGATCAGGGCCATGCGCCGGGTCCGGCCATCGCCGGCCGCTCCGCCTGGCAGGAGGGCTATCGCTCGGTGGTCCAGCGCGGGGTAGAGCTGATTGAGCAAGACCGCCTGCGCAAGCTGGTGCTGGCGGTGCGCCAACAGCTCCTGCTGGAGCGCCCGCTCGACCCCCTGCAATTACTGGCTCAGCTGCGCCAGCGCCAACCCGGCAGCTGCCGCTTCCTGTGGCAGCAAGCCGATGGCCCCGCCCTGCTCGGGGCCTCCCCGGAACGGCTGCTCACGGTGCGCCAAGGCCAACTGCGCAGCGATGCCCTGGCCGGCACAGCTCCGATCGGTCCCCAGGCCGAGCAGCTGACGCGCTCCGACAAGGATCTCCGCGAGCACGAACTGGTGGTGGAAGCGATCACCGAAGTGCTGCAGCAGGCGGGATTGGTGACGCGACGCCCACGCCATCCGCGCCTGGCCCGCCACGGCCAACTGGTGCATCTGCACACCCCCATCAGCGCCGCCCTGGCGGATCAACAACCCCTGGCCCTGGCGGCGGCGCTGCATCCCACTCCAGCGGTGGCGGGCCTACCGAGGCGTGAAGCGATGGCCGCCCTGCGCAGCCTCGAGCCCTTTGAGCGGGGTTACTACGCGGCGCCCATTGGCTGGATCGACAGCGAAGGGGACACCGAGCTGCGGGTGGCGATCCGCAGCGGCACCCTGCACGGGCAGCGGCTCGAGCTCACCGCCGGCGCCGGACTGGTGCGGGGCTCGGATGTGGAACGGGAGCTGGCGGAGGTGGCCCTCAAGTTGGGGGTGCTGCAACAGCAGCTGGACATCACCCACGCCCGAGCGCTTTAGGCGTCAGCCAGCAGCCTCTCCATCGTCTGATCCGCCAGCGGGATGCCCCCGAGGCGTTCCACCTCACGCACGCCGGTGGGGCTAGTGACATTGATCTCACTGAGGCGGCCATCGATCACATCGATGCCCACGAAGAACAAACCTTCGGCTTGTAAGGCCGGAGCCAGCTCGGCACAGATCCGGCGTTCCTGGTCATTGAGCTCACAGGCTTCCGGCTCACCCCCCACCGCCAGGTTGCTGCGGAATTCACCCGGGGCCGGTTTGCGATTCACAGCGCCCAGGGGCTCACCGTTCACCAGCAGGATGCGCTTGTCGCCGGCCGTCACCGCCGGCAGAAACGCCTGCACCATCACCGGCAGGGTTTGCTGGTTGGTGACCAGCTCCAGCAGCGCCTTGAGCCCAGGAGCACCGGCATGGCTGCGCACCACCCCCTGACCGGCGCGCCCGCCGAGGGGCTTGAGCACCACATCACCGTGGTCAGCTGCAAACGCGGCCAACTGTTCAACATCGCTTCCCACCAGGCTGGGGGCCATCAGATGGCTCCAGCGCAGGGCTCCAAGCTTCTCGTTCCAGGCCCGCAGCGACGCGGGGCGATTGAGCACCCGCACCCCCTGGCGTTCCGCCAACTCGAGCAGATGGGTGGCATAGAGATAGGCCTCGTCCACCGGGGGGTCCTTCCGCATCCACACCCGCGGGAAGGCACTCAGCGGCAGCCAACGAGGCTCCTCAGCTTCAAACCAGGGATCGGGCAGATCCCAGCCCTCTGCAGTGGGCCTGATCTCCGCCAGACGGATCGGCTGGGCCAGCACCATCGGCTCATGGGCGGGATCCGAGCCGCGCACCGCCAGCTGCGCCGGCGTGCACACCCAAACCTGCTGCCCGGCCCGCTGAGCGGCCTGCATCAAAGCAACGCTGGAATCTTTCGTGGGCCGCAGACGCGTGATCGGATCGATCACAAAGAGCTGTGAGTGGGCGCTCAAGCTCAGGCCCCCAGCAGCGCATCGAGCTGCCCGCTGCGCTCAAGGGCATGCAGGTCGTCGCAGCCACCCACGTGCTGCCCGTTGATGAAGGTCTGGGGCACACTGCGGCGGCCGCCGCTCTTGGAGGCCATCACCGCGCGAGCGGCCTCATCGCCATCGATGGCGTGCTCGGTATAGGCCACGCCTTTGCGATCCAGCAGCGCCTTGGCCCGAATACAGAACGGACAAGCGCGCCAGGTGTAGATCTCAACGCTTGCCATCAAGGCCCCAGCCGCAGCCTGAATCCTAGAAGCGGCCCCCCGTGCTGCTGCTCGCCATTCAGTACGGTCGACCCAACGTTCAACACCTGCCGGTGCTCGACCTCACCGACTTCAAGCGCGATCTCTCTGAGCTCACTGACCGCCTGGGCAATGCCCAGGACTGTCTTTGACGTCCCTGCACTGAAAGCACGCCAGCAGGATCTCGAGCAGCTCGCCTCCCAACCCGACTTCTGGGACGACCAGAAGCAGGCCCAGGCCAAGATGCGCCAGCTCGATGAGGTGAAGGCCCAACTCGAGCAACTCAGCCAGTGGCAGGGCGCTGTGGCCGATGCCGAGGCCACCGTTGAGATCTACGGGCTCGAGCCCGATGAAGAGCTGCTGGGCGAATCCAACGAAGCCCTGCAGAAGCTGCGGGCTGATCTGGATCGCTGGGAGCTGGAGCGCCTGCTCAGCGGCACCTACGACAAGGAAGGTGCCGTGATCAGCATCAACGCCGGTGCCGGTGGCACCGACGCCCAGGACTGGGCCCTGATGCTGATGCGCATGTACACCCGCTGGGCCGAAGACCACGGCATGAAGGTGACCGTGGACGAACTCAGCGAGGGTGAGGAGGCAGGCATCAAGAGCTGCACGATCGAAATCGAGGGCCGCTACGCCTACGGCTATCTGCGCAACGAGAAGGGCACGCACCGCCTCGTGCGCATCTCACCGTTCAACGCCAACGACAAGCGCCAGACCAGCTTCGCCGGCGTGGAGGTGATGCCCAAGATCGAGGAGGAGGTCAAGCTCGACATCCCCGATAAAGACCTCGAAATCACCACCTCACGCTCCGGTGGTGCCGGCGGACAGAACGTGAACAAGGTGGAAACGGCCGTGCGCATCCTGCACATCCCCACCGGCCTGTTCGTGCGTTGCACCCAGGAGCGCTCGCAGCTCCAGAACAAAGAGAAGGCGATGGCACTGCTGATGGCCAAGCTGCTGGTGATCGCTCAGGAACAGCGGGCTGCCGAGATTGCTGACATCCGCGGTGACATCGTGGAAGCGGCCTGGGGCAACCAGATCCGCAACTACGTCTTCCACCCATATCAAATGGTGAAAGACCTGCGCACCCAGCACGAAACCACCGACGTGCAGGGCGTGATGGATGGCGACCTTGATCCCTTCATCCAAAGCCTGCTGCATGCGGGCGTTGATGTGGCCGGAGGCTCCAGCGATGACTGAGGAGAACCCGAGCTTCACCAAGCTCGCCATGCGCAACATGGTGCGCAAAGGCAAGTTGAGCCTGCTGCACTTCGGCCTCACAGCCCTGGGCTTTGTGGGCTTCATCGTGCTGGTGGCCTGGTTGGGCCGGCCCCAGCTGCCGGGGGCCTGAGGCCATGGGCAACGAGCCGGATCTCGACCTGGCCTTTGAAGCAGACGACACGCTGGAGGCGGCGTTACTGGAGGTGGGCGGGGATCTTGCCGATCCATTGCAGGGGGCCGAGCTATGGCACGAGCACATCAGCCAATGGTTGGCGCAGCTGCAACCGGAACTTCCCGAGGTGCTCAAAGCACCGGCCTACAGCTTGGGGCTGAGCCTGGTGGGGGATGCCGAGATCGCCGAGCTCAATGGCGATTGGCGTAACAAAGCCGGCCCCACGGACGTGCTGGCCTTCGCAGCCCAGGACGACGGCCTGGATGACGCCCCGCCCATTCCCATGCCCGACGGCGAGGAGGAGGCGCTCGAGTTGGGGGACATCGTGATCTCCCTGGACACCGCAGCCCGTCAGGCCCCGGAGCACGGCCACAGCCTGCAGGAGGAACTCCTGTTCCTGGCCAGCCACGGTCTGCTGCACCTGCTGGGATGGGATCACCCCGACGAGGCCAGCTTGGCGGCGATGCTCCAGCGACAGGAACAGCTTCTCGCCAGCGCTCAACAGCGGTAGGGTGCGGCCAAGGCTGGAGTCGAGACGGCTTGCCGATGCTGGTGCCCCAGGAATCGAATGCGAACCAGCGACGCGATCGGTTGGAGAGCGCCGAAACAATGGCGCCGGCCAGTGGGAAGGTGAGACGCCTGGGGGCCTGGCAGGTGGCCAGTGATCTGCCGTCGAGCTTTCGCTATGCAGCCCAGGGCCTGAGTTACGGCTTCCGCAGCCAGCGCAACTTCAGGATTCACGTGTTCACTGGAGCGGCGGTGTTTGCTCTGGGGCTGTGGCTCGAGCTGCCTCTGGCCCAGCTGGCGGTGCTGGTGCTCACGGTGGCGGCCGTGCTGGTGCTGGAGCTGATCAACACGGCGACGGAAGCCGTGGTGGATCTGGCGATCGGACGGCAATTCCATCCCCTGGCCCGGGTGGCGAAGGATTGCGCCGCCGCTGCTGTGCTGGTGGCCGCCATCAGTTCTCTTGTGATCGCGGCCCTTCTGATGCTGCCGGCCCTGCTCGCCCGTCTGGGCGTTTGAATGGGCGTCTGGCTGCAGGGCTGATGCTTCTCGTTCTCGACAACTACGACAGCTTCACCTTCAACCTGGTGCAGTACCTCGGTGAGTTGGCAGCCGATCATCCGATCACTGAGGAGCTGAGAGTTGAGCGCAACGACGCCCTCAGCCTCGAGCAGATTCGCGCCTTGGCGCCTGACGCCATCCTGATTTCACCGGGCCCCGGCGATCCCGATCAATCCGGGGTGTGCCTCGATGTGCTGCGGGAGCTCAGCCCCAGCATCCCCACCCTGGGGGTCTGCCTGGGCCACCAGTCGATCGCTCAGGTGTACGGGGGCAAGGTCGTGCGAGCCAAGGAGCTGATGCACGGCAAAACCTCTCCGGTGCTGCATGAGGGCCAGGGGGTGTTTGCGGGATTGCCCAATCCGCTCACGGCCACCCGCTACCACAGCTTGATCGCTGAGCGAGAGTCTCTGCCCGACTGCCTGGAGATCACCGCCTGGCTCGACGACGGCACGATCATGGGGCTGCGGCACCGCCGCTATCCCCATCTTCAGGGGGTGCAGTTCCACCCGGAGAGTGTGCTGACCCAGAACGGGCACCAGCTGCTGGGCAACTTCCTTGCCCAGGCTGCAGCGGGTTAGGGTTCGGCCCATCTCCCTCTGCCCCATGGCCCTGCCGATCCGCACCCTGGCTGCCATGGCTGTGGCCTTGCCCCTGGCGGCCAGCGCCAACACCGGCGTGACGATCACCAGCTACGGGCATAGCGCCCTGCTGATTCAGGGGGGCGGAGCCACGGTGCTGCTCAATCCCTTCAAAGCGGTGGGCTGCGCCGCCGGCTTGGCGGAGCCCCGGGTGAGCGCCAACGTGGTTCTTGCCAGCAGCCTGCTGCTGGATGAGGGAGCATCTGTAGCCAGCGGGCGACTGCTCAGCAAACCGGGTTCCTACCGCCTTGCAGGTCTCAGCATCGAGGGCATCTCAGCCCCCCACGACCGCTTCGGAGGCCGCCGCTTCGGTCAGGCCACCCTCTGGCGCTGGAAGCAGGGAGGCCTGGTGTTCGCCCATCTCGGCGGCACCGCAGCCAAGCTCAGCCCGGAAGATCGGGTGCTGCTGGGGAAGCCTGACGTGCTGATCCTTGGGGTCGGAGGAGGAGCCAAGGTCTACGACGGTGCTGAAGCAGCGGCCGTGGTGCGGGAGCTCTCCCCCAAGCGGGTGATTCCGGTGCAATACGTCAGCGGCACTACCCCGAAGAACTGCGACCAGTCGAGCGTTGAGCCCTTCCTGGAGGCGCTGAAGGGCACCAGCGTCAAGCGCGTGGGTCGGGTGCTGAGCCTGCCCGGCAAGCTCAGCGACACCACCCAAATTGATGTGATGCGCTAGGCGCTCAGGCCCTCCAACCGGGCATAGGCCGACCAGAACTGCTGCATCTGACCCGTGGTGCCGATGCTCACTCGCAGGGAGCCATCGATCAGGGCCTTGCCACTCATCGCCCGCACCAAAATGCCTGCCTCGCGCAGGGCCGCATCCAGATGGGCGGGGTCCTGGTTGGGCCACACCAACAGATAGTTACCTCCCGCCACGTGGTGGCGCACCCCGGCTGCCTTGAGCTGTTCGGAGATCCAGGAGCGGGCCCGCAGCACCTCGGCCACATAGCCATCCACATAAGCCTGATCCTTGAGGGCGGCGAAGGCCGCCGTCACCGCAAAGCTGTTGATGTCATAGGGCCCAGTCACGCGACTGATGCGATCCACCACGGCGGCATGACCGATGGCAAAACCGATGCGCAGACCCGCCAAGCCGGCGGTCTTGGCCAGGGAGCGCAGCACCAACAGATTGGGGGTGGCCGTGAAATCGGCAAGGGGCATCACGCTGTCACCGGTGAAGGCCTCATAGAGCTCATCCACCACCACAAGGGTGTTGGGTGCGGAGGCCGCCAACTGCAGGATCGGCTCCGGCGCCAAGCGAGTGCCCGTGGGGTTGTTGGGGTTGCAGATCAACAGCAGGCGGGGCTGGAGTTCGCTTAAGCGCTGCTGAAGGCGTTCCAGGGGGAAGGCGAACGTCTCCCCCTCGTAGGGCAACGCCTCAATCGCCATGCCCTGCATCTGGGCGCAGGGTGTGTAGTAGCCAAAGGTCGGCGTGGTGGTGAGCAACGTCTCACCGCGATCGCCGTAGGCATGAAACACGGCGTGGATGGCGGCATCGACGCCGTTGAACAGGCCCACCTGTTCCGGGCCGAGATCGAGGCCAAGGTTGGCGACCACCGCCTCCCGCAGACCGTCGTATTCGGGATAGATGGCGATGTGATCGGCGGGAATGGAGCGCAACGCCTCCACCACCTTGGGGCTGGGGCCCACAGTGTTCTCGTTGAAATCCAGGCGCAGCAACGGCCGTCGCCCCTCCAGGGGTGCGCTGTAGGCGTGCAGGTTCTCAACCTCCGGTCGCGCTGTAGGCCAACCCTGCTCCATCACATCCGCTCCAGGGTGGGAATTCCCAACAGGCCCAAGCCCAGTTTGAGGGTATCGGCGGTGAGCCGGCAGAGGGCGAGCCGTGACTGGCGTGCGGCACCGTCAGACTTGAGCACAGGCACCTGGTCGTAGAAGCGGTTGAACACCTGGCTGAGCTCAAAGAGGTAAGTGCAGAGACGATTCGGCAGCAACTCCTCCTCCACCTCGGCGATCACCGCATCGAACTTGAGCAGTTCCCGCACCAAAGCCCATTCCTGAGGCTCACTGAACTGCAACGGGGCCGTGCCTCCCGCCTCCAGATCACCCCCCTTACGGGCAATCCCGGCGATGCGCACCACGGCGTAGAGCAGATAGGGAGCCGTGTTGCCCTGCAGGGCCAGCATCCGATCAAAGCTGAACTGGTAGTTGGTGATCCGGTTCTGGCTGAGGTCGGCGTATTTCACAGCGGCGAGCCCCACGGTGGTAGCCACCTGCGCGATGAAGGCCTCGTCTTCCTGTCGTTCCTCCTCCTGCAAACGTCGCCGCAGATCCGACTCCGCCCGTTCCACCGCCTCATCCAGCAGATCCCGCAGCCGCACGGTGTCTCCGGCACGGGTCTTGAGCTTCTTGCCGTCTTCCCCCTGCACCAAGCCAAAGGGCACGTGCTCGAGCCGGGCTCCATCGGGAAGCCAGCCCGCGCGGCGAGCCACCTGGAACACCCCGGCGAAATGGTTGGCCTGGCCGGCGTCGGTCACGTACACCACCCGGCGGGCCCCATCCCCCTGGGGGGACTGGCCAAAGCGATAGCGAATCGCCGCCAGGTCAGTGGTGGCGTAGTTGAAGCCACCGTCGCTCTTCTGAACGATGACCGGCAAAGGCTTGCCGTCCTTACCGCTCACCCCTTCGAGGAACACGCAGCGGGCGCCGTCATCCACCACCAGCAGCCCGGAGGCCTCCAGATCCTTGACGACTCCCTCGAGGTAGGGGTTGTAGAAGGATTCACCGCGCTCGCTGAGGCGAATGTCGAGGCGGTCGTAGATCTTCTGGAACTCACGGCGACTTTGATCGCAGAGAAGACCCCAGGCCTTCAGCGACACCGGATCGCCACCCTGCAGCTTCACTACCTCCTCTCGGGATGTGGTCTGGAAGGCTTCGTCGTCGTCAAAGCGTTGCTTGGCCTGGCGGTAGAAGGCCACCAGATCGCCGAGATCCACCGCATCAGCGGTCTCTAGCGCCTCCGGGGCCACCTGCTTGAGATGGGTGATCAGCATCCCGAACTGAGTGCCCCAGTCGCCCACGTGGTTCAGCCGCAGCACGGGGTGACCGCGGAACTCCAGAACCCGCGCCAACGAGTCGCCAATGATCGTGGAACGAAGGTGCCCCACGTGCATCTCCTTGGCGATATTGGGGCTGGAAAAATCCACCACCACCGGCGCCGCCTGCTCCACCGCCGGCACCCCCAGGCGAGCATCCCCCAGGCGGGACTGCACCTCCGCCGCCAGCCGCTCGGACTTCAGGGTGAGGTTGATGAAGCCCGGGCCGGCGATCTGCGGCTCAAGGCAAAGCTCACAGAAGGTCGGATCCGCCTTGAGCTGCTCCACCACCGCTTCAGCGATCTTGCGCGGCGGTTGGCCCAGCGGTTTGGCGAGCGGCAGGGCCCCATTGGCCTGGAAGTCGCCGAATTCCGGCTTGCTGGCGGGCGCCAGCTGGGGGTCGAAGCCCTGTCCTGAGGCCGCTGCATCTGGGAATGCCCGTTGCATCGCCGCCCGCAGCTGGGTCTCCAGGGATTCAGCGATGCGGAGCATGAAGGAGACGTGACCTCCTTCCGATCATCCCTCTCCGCGGGAAAAGCGCATGCTGAGATCCAGCCAGGGAGCACGGGTGATCGGAGCACTGGTGGAGATCAGATCAATTCCGGTGGCGGCGTAGGCGCGCAGCTGCGTGGGCTGAACCCCCGAGGCCTCGAGCACCACCGCTCCTGGAGCCAGAGCGCGCAAGTGAGGCACCAGATCGGCCAGGGCCGCGGGGCGGAATTCATCGAGGAGCACCCCGTCGGCACCGGCGAGAACAGCCGCCTCCGCTTCGGCGGCAGTCTCTGCCTCGACAATCACCCGAGCCGGCCAAGGAGCCGAACCGCGCACGGCCGCGATGGCCGCCTCGATCCCGCCAGCCCAGGCGAGATGGTTTTCCTTGAGCATCGCCGCGTCATCCAGGCCCAGGCGATGATTAACGCCACCGCCGCAGCGAACGGCGTACTTCTCCAGCACCCGCAACCCGGGGGTGGTCTTGCGGGTGTCGGCGAGCCGCACGCCCGTTCCCTCCAGTTGGGCCACGAGATCGGCCGTGGCCGTCGCAATGCCCGACAGGCGCATCGCCAAGTTGAGGGCCGTGCGCTCGACGGCCACCAGAGCAGACGCCTGCCCCTCAAGCTCCAGCAGCACCTGACCCGGGCTCACCGCAGAACCCTCAGCCACTCGCACCTGCACGTGGGCCTGAGGATCCAGGCTGTGGAGCAGCGGCTCCAGCAACACACCCCCGCAGAAGCGCCCCGGCGCCTTGGCGATCCATTGGGCCTGTCCCCGCTGATCCTGCAGCGCTGGCAGGGTCAGATCGCCGCGGCCGAGGTCTTCCGCCAACCAAGCCAGGAGCTGAGCCCGCAACGGGGGCGTGATCTGCAGATGAGCCATGGGGGGCAGTCTGCTCGGCAACTATTTGCCGATGCAGAAGCGGGAGAAGATGCGGTCAAGCACGGCCTCACTCACTTCCGCTCCGGTGATCTCTCCAAGGGCACGCACCGCCGCCCGTAGATCAATGGTCCAGAAGTCCCAGGGCAACTGCTGCACGGCGGCATCAAGGCTGCCCTGAAGGCTGGCTGCCGCCTGGGCCGCCAGGTCCTGCTGGCGGCGGTTGAGAGCCACCTGCAACCCTTGCTCTCCGCTGTGCCCGCAGCAGATCAGCAGCTGCTCAACAAGCTGATCATGGCCAGCACCCGTGAGGGCGCTGATGCACAACTGGGCCGGGGTCTCGCCCGGGGCGGCAACCTGATCGGCCTTGTTGGCCACCACCAGACGGGGCAGTTCTGCGGGGATCGAATCGAGCAAAGCCTGATCTGCCGGCGTCCAGCCCTCAAGCAGATCAAAGAGGAGCAGCACCACATCCGCGGATTGCATGGCGGCGCGGCTGCGCTCGATGCCCAATTGCTCCACCCGGTCGTCGGTGTCGCGAATCCCAGCGGTATCGAGCAGGGTTAGCGGCACGCCGTTGAGCACCAGTTCGCTCTCCACCAGATCGCGGGTGGTGCCAGGCAGATCGGTCACGATCGCCCGATCGCTGCGGCTGAGCAGGTTCAAAAGGCTGCTTTTGCCCACGTTGGGGCGCCCCAGGATCGCCACCTTGAGGCCATCGCGCAGCAGCTGGCCCCGCTGCCCATCCGACACCAACTGCCGCAGCTCCTGCTGCACCTGCTCCAGCTCCGCGGCCACGGCGCTTCCATCGAGCGGGGGGAGGTCGTCCTCGAAATCGACCCGCGCCTCCAGCTCCGCCAGCTGATCCAGCAATCGCTCGCGGAGGGCACCGATCCGGCGCTCCAACCCTCCATCCAGCCCCGCCATCGCCAATTGGGCGGCCCGGCGGCTGCGGGCGGTGACCAATTCACTGATCGCCTCGGCGCGGGTGAGATCGAGGCGACCATTGAGGAAAGCCCTCTGGCTGAACTCCCCGGGCAGGGCACGGCGCGCACCGGCAGACAACACCAGTTCGAGCACCCGCTGCACGCTGATCAGGCCGCCATGGCAATGGAGCTCTACGACGGTTTCGCGGGTGAAGCTGCGGGGCGCCCGCATCAACAGCAGGAGCGCCTCATCGATCCGCTCACCGCTCTGGGGGTCGCACACGTGGCCGTAGAGCACCCGGTGGCTCTCCCAACACTGGTCACCGGGGGCCTTGAACAGGCTCTGACCAATGCGCTCGGCTTCCGAACCGGAGATCCGCACGATCGCCACGCTGCCTTCGCCGGCGGCGACGGCCGTGGCTACCGCTGCGATGGTGCCTGAGGACATGCCTCCAGTGTCTCAAGCCCTCATCCGGGCGGGAAGCCTGGGCAAACCATCAGGTCAATGTGACCGCCGGCGGGATGGCGCCACTCGCGGAACTCCTCCGCCAGAGCGCGATGGGCCAGGGGGGCCTGGATTTCCAAATCGATCAGTCGCTGGTGCACCAGATCAAGCGCGTCATCGATCAGTTGGGCGGCCTGCTCGGAAGTCATGACGAAGGCTGCTGCGTGGCCCCCGTCGTAGGCGCTGCAGCCCCCGCGAGCTGTAGTGCAGGCCACCGGTCCCGGCTTGTGTGGGCGGATCAGCACCGGGCGGTTTGACCCTGGGCCTCATTCCAGGTGCGGCCTCGCCAACGCTCCGCCAGGGAGGTGCTGATGGCACTGGCCAGCAGCAGCGGCAGCAACAACTGCGGATCCCCCTGGAGGGTGAACACAAACAACGCGCAGAACAGAGGCGTGCGATTGGCGGCGGCGAACAGCGCTGCGGCCCCGATCGCGGCGAGTTGACCGCGGGCTTCCACGGGCAGAAACGTGAGCGGGCTGGCCAACAGGGAACCCAGGGTCATCGTGTCGTGCATCAAGCCGCCCGGAGCTCCGGCAGCGATGCTCAGCAAAGAGGCTGCAAAGCGCCAGAGCAGGGTCGCGAGCGAGCCCCCGCCATCCCCCTGCAATGCCGCCGCCAGGGAGAGGGAGCCGTCGTTGAGGCTTAGGCCACCACTGAGCACCGCCAACACAGCCAACAGGGCGGCGACACTGAGCGCCGTGAGCAGTCGTCGCTGCCTCAGGCGCTGGCCAAGCCAGGCGGCCAGCGGAATCAACAGACGCACAAACAGCGAACCGAGCACTGCTCCCGCCAGGGTGATCAGCAGGGCCCAGCCCCAAAGGTCCGGGCTGAGGCCCCCCAACTCCAGCCCCGCGAGTCGAGCAGGCTGCCCCAGCTTGGTCGCCACGGCCGCCCCGCTGCCCGCCAGCAGCAACGTGGGAAGCACCAGCGAAAGCCCCTTGTCACGGCTGAGCTCTTCGATGGCATAAGCCGCACCCAACAGCGGTGATCGGAAGGCGGCACCAAGGCCAGCTCCGCCGCCGATCGCTGCCACCAAGGGCAACGGCAACGCAGACCACGCCCTCAGCTGGGGCCAACGCCGCCGAAAGGCCAACAACAACGCAGCCCCCAGCGCCGCCGAAGGAGATTCCACGCCAACGCTGAATCCAGCCACGTGGGTGAGCACCAGCAACGGAAGCCGCCGCAGCTGGGTACGCAGATCCAGGTGGGCGAGAGGGGCCTGGGACTCAGGGTTCTGCTGCAACTGCAGTGCCGGTGTCAGACCACCGCCGCGGCCGGCGGCGAGAGGCCCCCAGGCCAAGAGCAGCAACACAACGCCACCCCCGAACACCAGGGATACCCCCAACCCAACAGGCGCAGCTGCTTCAAGCCACAAACGCTGCTGCAGCTGGAAGCCCAGCTCGGAGAGGAGCTGATACGGCCACTCCGCCAGACCGAGCAGCAGCCCAAGCCCGAGCCAGACCAGGAGGGTCAACAGCATCCGCTTAGGGACAGGTCTTCAGGCCTGCGAACACGCAACCTGCTCTTAACCAATCCCCGTGCGGGCGATGTCGAGCACATCGGCCATCGAGCGGATCTGATCCATGGTGCTGTGCAACTGATCAGCGCTCAGCAGCTCAACACGCAACTCAATGCGGGCGGGCTTGCCAGGGTTCGTGCGAACCCGCGCATCACTCACGTTGATCCGGTGATCCGACAGGCGCGTGAGGATGTCCTTGAGCACGCCAACGCGATCGAGCACCTCGATCCGCAGCTGGACGGGGTAGCGGCGCCGTTGCTCGTCGGGAAGCTGGGGATTCCAGCGCACCGGCAGGCGACGTTCCGCCGGCACCGACGTCAGGTTGGAGCAGTCCTGACGGTGAATGGTGATGCCGTGGTTACCGAGCGCCACAGTGCCGACAATCGCCTCGCCCGGCAGAGGACTGCAACAACCCCCCAGCCGATATTCCAAACCCTCCAAGCCCAGGATCGGGCTGGCTGCGCCATGGCTTGTGAGCTGGGGTGTCGGGGCAGCCTGGGCCTCCACCTTGCGGGCCAGCTCTTCATTGCTGAGCACCGGTGCGGAGGCTGCAGTGGCGAGGCGGAGCTCCTCCCGCAGCCGATTGAGAACCTGGTGCAGGGTGACACCACCGAATCCGATGGCAGCCAGCAGGTCTTCGGTGCCGATCAGGTTGCAACGGCGAGCCACCTTCGCCATGGCCTCGCCATTGAGCAGAGCATCAAAACCATCACGGCCGAGCTCACGCTCGAGCATGTCGGTGCCGCGCTGGATGTTCTCCTCACGGTGGCTCTTCTTGTACCACTGGCGAATGCGATTGCGCGCCGTGGGGGTGGCCACGAAATTGAGCCAATCGAGGCTGGGGTGGGCTGACTTCGAGGTGAGGATCTGAACGAAATCCCCGTTCTGCAGGGGAGTGGCCAGTGGGCAGAGGCGGTCGTTGATGCGCACCCCCTGGCAGTGATTGCCGACTTCAGAGTGGATGCGATAGGCAAAGTCAACCGCTGTTGAGCCATTGCGCAGGCCAACGACATCACCACCAGGGGTGAAGACATAGACCTCCTCGTCGAACAGGTCTTCCTTGATGGAGCGCAGGAAGTCTCCGCTGTCTTCGCCGACGCCATCCTTCTGCCAATCCACCAACTGACGCAGCCAGTTGAACCGCTCGGCATCAGAACCTGTGGCGGCAGGTGATCCGCCCTCTTTGTACTTCCAGTGGGCGGCGATGCCGAACTCGGCAACCCGATGCATCTCGGCGGTTCGGATCTGCACCTCGATCGGCCGATGCCGACCGATCACCGCCGTGTGGAGGGATTGGTAGCCGTTTGGCTTGGGTAGACCGATGTAGTCCTTGAAGCGACCGGGGATGGGACGGAAGGTGTCGTGCACCACCGCAAGCGCCCGGTAGCAGCTCTCGACATTCGGGCAAATGATCCGCAGGGCCGCCACATCGAAGATCTCGTGGAAGGCCTTCTGCTGGCGCTGCATCTTGTTCCAGATGCCGTAGAGATGCTTGGGCCGGCCGCTGACTTCGCAATCATGCAGGCCCACAGAAGCGAGCTTGTTGCTGAGAATTCCGGCTGTGACCCCGAGCCTCTGCTCACGGTCACTGCGCTTGCTGGACACCTGCTGCTGAACGTCGCGGTAGGCCTCCGGCTCGAGGATCTTGAAGGCGAGATCCTCGAGCTCCCACTTGAAGCGACCGATGCCGAGGCGGTTGGCCAAGGGGCCGTAGATCTCGCGGGTCTCCCGGGCAATACGCAGCTGTTTCTCGGGCTTGAGAGCACCGAGGGTGCGCATGTTGTGGAGCCGGTCCGCCAATTTCACCAGCACCACGCGGATATCGCTGGCCATGGCCAGAAACATCCGACGCAGGTTTTCGGCCTGGGCCTCGGTTTTGTTGGTGAAGTGCAGGCCACCCAGTTTGGTGACCCCCTCCACGAGACCACGCACCTCAGCTCCGAAGTGCTGCTCGATCTCCTGGGGCGTGACCTCGGTGTCCTCCACCACGTCGTGGAGGAAGCCGGCGGCGATCACGCCGGCGCTGGCCCCGATGTCCCGCAGCAGATCCGCCACCGCCACCGGATGACAGATGTAGGGCTCACCGCTGGCCCGCACCTGACCGTCGTGGAGCTGGAAGGCGAAGTCGAACGCTGCTGACAGCAGGGCCTCGGTGTCGGTGGGGCAGCTCTCTCCGGCCCCGGGGGGCACATGTTCGATGCAGGTGCGCAGCCACTCCGGCAGTGGAATGCCGTAGTCCTCAGGGCTGTGGATCTCCCGTCGCCCCAGGGTTTGAGGCGGTGTTTGCCCAGGCGCACCAGCAGTTGCCGCATCCCTAGCGGTCTGTTCTGCCGTGCCGGGCACCGCCTGGAGCATGGAGCTCTGCGATTTGCTCCATCGTATGCAGTGGCCGTCACAAACCAGCCTTGGGTGAGGGTTTGCCGGTAGAACACCTGTGAGCCCTGGCTCGACCACCGCAACGCTTTCGATGGCCGATCCCCTGGTGCTGCAGCTCGAGCAACTGCGGGTGCTGTACCCGGGGGCTGACACGCCCACCCTCAACAACTTCAGCCTGTCTCTGGCGGCCGGGGAGCGGCTGGCCCTGGTGGGCCCCTCCGGCTGCGGCAAGAGCACCGTGGCCCGCGCTGTGCTGCAACTGCTGCCCCCTGGCAGCAGTTGCAGCGGAGAGCTCAGGCTCTGCGGGGAAGACCCCCGGCGACTGAAACGCTCCGCCCTGCGCCGCCTGCGCGGCGAAGCGGTGGGCTTGGTGTTTCAAGACCCGATGACCCGGCTGAACCCGCTGATGAGCATCGGCGAGCACCTGGCGGACACCCTCAGCGAACACCGGCCCGGATGGGAGCGCCGTCAGATCCACGAACGAGCGGAATCCCTGCTCCAGCGGGTGGGCATCTCCAGGGATCGCTACAGCAGCTACCCCCACGAATTCAGCGGGGGGATGCGGCAACGCCTGGCGATTGCCCTGGCGATGGCCCTCAAGCCGGCGCTGGTGATCGCCGATGAACCCACCACCAGCCTGGACGTGGCCGTCGCGGGACAAGTGATGGCGGAGCTGTGTGAACTCTGTGGGGAAACCGGCAGCGCCCTGCTCCTGATCAGCCATGACCTGGCCATGGCCGGCCGCTGGTGCCAGCAGATCGCCGTGCTCGATCGAGGGGCCCTGGTGGAACAGGCGCAGGCCACCCGCTTGCTGACGGCTCCCCAGTCCGATCTGGCCAAGCGGCTGGTGGGAGCGGCCCGGGCGAGGGAAGGCAGCACCACTCCACCCCCCGCCAATGCAGCCCCCCTGCTGGAGCTGCAGGAGCTGCGCTGCTGGCATCCTTTACCTGGCCTGCCCTGGCAACGGCGTTGGTACCGGGCCGTGGATGGGGTGAGCCTGCAGCTGCGGCATGGCGAAACCATTGGCGTGGTGGGGGCCTCCGGTTGCGGCAAGAGCACCCTCTGCCGAGCCTTGATGGGGCTGGCCCCCATGCGAGGCGGCAGCGTGGTGCTGAAGGGGCAGAACCTGATGCAACTGCGGGGCGAGGCGCTGCAGAAGGCCCGCCGGCGCATTCAGATGGTCTTTCAAGACCCCCTGGCTTGCCTGAACCCAGCGATGCGGGTGGGAGAGGCGATTGCCGATCCACTGCTGATCCATGGTCTGGCCTCCCCTGCGGCGGCGCGGGAGCGGGCGCGGGAGTTGCTCAGCGCCGTGGGATTGAACCCACCGGAGGCCTTCGAAAACCGCCTCCCCCGCCAACTCTCCGGCGGGCAGCAACAGCGTGTGGCCATCGCCCGCGCCTTGGTGCTCGATCCGCAGGTGCTGCTCTGCGATGAGAGCGTGAGCATGCTGGATGCCGAGGTGCAGGCAGAGGTGCTGCAGCTGCTGCGGGATCTCCAGGAGAAGCTCGGTCTGGGCCTGATCTTTGTGACCCATGACCTCTCGGTCGCCAGTGGCTTCTGCCAGCGGGTGATCGTTCTCGATGGAGGGCGGATCGTGGAGGAAGGCCCAGGGGACCAGCTGCTGAGTCACCCCCAGGCCGCGATCACCCGAACGCTGGTGGAGGCGTGTCCACGCCTGCCCGCTGCCGCAGCAGCCTGAGCAGTTTCTCTATGACCTCGGGCAAGGGTGCCTCAAACAGCATCCGGTCCTTGTGAATCGGGTGGTCCAGGCCCAGCTGCACGGCATGCAGGGCTTGACCCGGCAGGGCCATCGGCAGCTTGCGGCAACGGGAGTACACCGGATCCCCCACGATCGGATGGCCGATGTGGGCGCAGTGCACCCGGATCTGGTGGGTGCGGCCCGTATCGAGCTTGAAGCGCATCAGGGCGTAGTCGCCCAGGCGTTCCAGCAGGGTCCAGTGGGTGCAGGCATGGCGACCGGAGCCGTCATGCACCACCGCATATTTCTTGCGATCGGCGGGGTGGCGACCAATCGATCCCACGATCGTGCCGTGGTCCCCCGCGGGGGCCCCATGCACCACCGCCAGGTATTCCCTCGAGGCGATCCGCTTCTGGATCTGAACCTGCAGCTTCACGAGAGCCTCCTGGCTCTTGGCGACCACGATGCAGCCGGTGGTGTCTTTATCGAGGCGGTGCACGATGCCGGGACGCATCTCCCCGCCGATGCCCGGGAGATCAGGGCAGTGATGCAGCAGGCCATTCACCAGGGTGCCGTCCTTGTTGCCAGGCGCTGGGTGCACCGTGAGGCCGGCGGGCTTGTTGAGCACGATCAGGTGCTCGTCTTCAAACAGCACATCCAGGGGGATCTCCTGCGCCACCAGGTAGGGCAGGGGCTCAGGTGGTGGCATCCACAGCTCCACCGTGTCGTTCTGACGCAAGGGGGTCTTGGCCCGACCGGTGACGCCATTGACCCGCACATACCCGGCGTCAATGAACTTCTGGATGCGGGCGCGGCTCTGCTCCGGCCGCTGTGCCACCAACCAGCGATCAAGCCGCATCGGCAGAGGCTTGGGGTAGCTGAGCGTGACCAGCTCACCCTCTCCCTCACCGAAGTCGCTCACGGCAGCTCCAAGGCAATCGGACCGAGCATGCCCCGCCGGAAATCATCAAGAAACCGCTGGGCCATGCGTGTGGTGTCGCCACTGGTGTGCCGCTCAGCCGCAGCCCGCAACCAGCCATCGGCATCGGGCGGGTGGGCTTCCACGGGCACCCCATAGCGGCCCTCCAGCAGACCGGCTTTGACCCCCGAGCCCGGCTGGGCCTCGAGGCCCGAGAGCAGTTGAACAAAGGCCATCGCCACCGCCTCGCCGTCGTAGGCGGCCTGGCCGATGTCATCGCAGAGGGCGAGATGCAGTGCCGCCAACTGGTCGTCGAGACGGGGCGGCAGCACCCCTGGTGCATCGAGCAGATCGAGGTCCTGCCCCAGCCGCACCCAGCGCAGGCTGCGGGTCACGCCGGCGCGGCGGGCACTGTCCACCACCTTCTGGCGCACGAGGCGATTGATCAGGGCCGACTTGCCCACGTTGGGGAAACCGAGCATCAGGGCCCGCACCGGCCGAGGCTTCATACCCCGATTTCGGCGGCGTTCATTGAGGGAATCACCGGCCCGAATCGCGGCTTGCTGCAGCTGCTTGACACCAGTGCCGGCCTTGGCATCGCTCCACCAAGGGGTTTGCCCCTGGCTGCGGAACCAGGCGTCCCAGGCCTCGCGGGCCGCCACCGGGATCATGTCGCGGCGGTTGAGCACGAGCAGGTGCTGCTTGCCGGTGATCCAGCGCTGCAGGCGCGGGTGCCCTGTGGCGGTGGGGATGCGGGCATCGCGCACCTCGATCACCAGATCCACTTTGGCCAGGTTCTCGGTCAGGGCCCGCTCCGCCTTGGCGATGTGGCCTGGGTACCACTGGATCGATGGCGCCGCGCTACTCAGCAGCTCAGTCACGGCACGACCATCACGGGGCAAGGGGCCAACTGAATCACACGGGAGGCCGTGCTCGGAGCCTCCTCCGATTCGACACTCAGGCCAACACTCAAGCCTCGGGTTCCCATCACGATCACATCGGCATTGATCTCATCGGCCACGTCGCAGATCACAAACGCGGGCTTGCCCTCGCGCTCGATTACCTCACAACTCACCCCCTGCTCGCTGAAGCGGCTGCGGGCCTGCTCCAATAACTCCGCCACTGCAGCCGGATCGTCCTGCCCGGGCTCCACCACCGAGAGCACCACCAATCGGCTGTCGTGCTGCTGGGCCAATTTCAAGGCGAAGGAGGCAGTTTCCGCCGCCTGCCGGCTGCGGTCGATGGGGAACAGAACGATCTCAAACATGGCCGGCGGGCCGGTGCCCCCACTGTCTAGCGCCGACCACTGAGAGGTCCAGTGACCCGTGGGGATCGCCGGCAGGGTGTGGAGATCTTGACCGGCCCGCTAAATTCGCCCGACCTTTCCCCTTGCCCTCCACCATGGCGAAGCGCTCCCTGGCCAGCCTCAGCGCTGATGAACTGCGCGGTAAGCGCGTGCTGGTTCGGGTCGACTTCAACGTGCCCTTGAACGATGCCGGCGCCATCACCGATGACACCCGCATCCGCGCCGCCCTGCCCACCATCAACGACCTCACCGGCAAGGGCGCCAAGGTGATCCTCTCGGCCCACTTCGGCCGTCCCAAGGGTCAGGTGAACGAAGGCATGCGCCTCACCCCCGTGGCTGCCCGCCTGAGCGAGCTGCTGGGCAAGAGCGTGGTGAAGACCGACAGCTGCATTGGCCCCGACGCTGAAGCCAAGGTGGCCGCCATGGCCGAGGGCGATGTGGTGCTGCTTGAGAACGTGCGCTTCTTCGCTGAGGAAGAGAAGAACGAAGGCGATTTCGCCAAGCAGCTGGCAGCTCTGGCTGATGTGTATGTGAACGACGCCTTCGGCGCCGCCCACCGCGCCCACGCCTCCACCGAGGGCGTGACCCAGTACCTGAGCCCCAGCGTGGCCGGCTACCTGATGGAGAAGGAACTGCAGTACCTGCAGGGCGCCATCGACGAGCCCAAGCGCCCCCTGGCCGCCATCGTGGGTGGCTCCAAGGTGAGCTCCAAGATCGGCGTGCTCGAGGCCCTGCTCGACAAGTGCGACAAGATCCTTGTCGGCGGCGGCATGGTCTTCACCTTCTACAAAGCCCGCGGCCTGGCCGTTGGCAAGAGCCTGGTGGAAGAGGACAAGCTCGAGCTGGCCAAGGAGCTCGAGGCCAAGGCTGCGGCCAAGGGCGTTCAGTTCCTGCTGCCCACCGATGTGGTGCTGGCCGACAACTTCGCCCCTGACGCCAACACCCAGATCGCCAATGTGAATGCCATCCCCGACGGCTGGATGGGCCTCGACATCGGTCCTGATTCCGTGAAGGTGTTCCAGGACGCCCTGGCCGACTGCAAGACCGTGATCTGGAACGGCCCCATGGGCGTGTTCGAGTTCGACGCCTTCGCCGCCGGCACCAACGCCATCGCCACCACCCTGGCCGACCTGAGCGGCAAGGGCTGCTGCACGATCATCGGCGGCGGTGACTCCGTGGCTGCTGTGGAGAAGGCCGGCCTGGCCGACAAGATGTCGCACATCTCCACCGGTGGTGGCGCCAGCCTCGAGCTGTTGGAAGGCAAGGTGCTGCCCGGCGTGGCCGCCCTCGACGAAGCCTGATCTGAGCAGCGCTCAGCGCGTGATGGCCCCCTAACAGGGGCCTTTTTTGTAGCTACGCGACCGGAGAAGGCCGCCTCATCAACGCCACTGGCGATCAGGCGTGCGCTGGTGCATCACCGGCAGGTTGTAGCGCTCCCGCAGGGCACGAAGCTCTTGCTTCCATTGCATGCGCTGGGCGACCGCCTGGCGCTGTTGCTCCTGCACGCAGCTGTTGCCCTGAGAGCGCACGCTCAGGCAAGCCTCTAGGCGGCTCAAATCGGCCTGACGCCGCATCGACCGGCGGCGCTCCAACGCGCGCAGATCGTTGAAATAGGTGCGGCGATCAGAGCCGGTGAGCTTGGCGAGGGCCTCGGCCTCACGCTCCAGGAAGGCCGGGCCACGGCCAGCAAGCGCTGGGGCGGCAGCAACGCTCAGCACCAGACCAAGGGGCAACAAGCTCAGAAGGCGGGGCATTCGGGTGAAACGGCGACCCCCTCAGGCTGCGACCACCGGCCCGATCAGGTGTGACTCGAGCCAGGGCCAGCTGTGACTGAATCTGACTGCAGCGAGCGGCCGTGCAGGATCACCCCAAACCCCAGGGAGCCGTGGCCTGGCTCAAGACCGCCGCCATGGCTCGCGGCCACCCGAGCGGCAATCGCCAGGCCGAGTCCGCAATGGCCGCGGCCTCCCCGGGCCGGGTCGAGACGCTGAAACGGCAGCAAGGCCCGTGACCAGGCCTCAGGCGGTATGCCAGGACCGTGGTCCCACACCTCGATTCGGAAACCATCCGTTCCCTCGGGCCGGAGCCGCACCAGCAGAGGGGGCTCCCCATGGCTGAGGGCGTTCTCCAGCAGATTGCCAACGGCGCGGCCCAGAGCCACCGGCTGCACGCTGGCCTCCATCGGTGTGAGATCAAGCTCAATCTGCTCGGCTGGGATTGGCCCCGTCAGCTCCGCTAACCACTGATCCAACGGAAGCTCAACCGGAGCCTCGGCCTCACCGCCACCGGCAAACAGCAAGAACTGACTGGTGATGCGTTCAAGGGCATCCAGATCCGCCTCGGCCTGCCCCTGATCTGGGCCAGCGGCCCCGAGACCAAGACGCAGGCGCAGGCGCGTGAGGGGGCTCTTGAGGTCATGGGCGATGCCCGCCAGCATCGTCGCCCGATCCCGCTCATTGGCAGCGAGGCGATCCACCATCGCGTTGAAGCGTCCGGTGAGGGAGCGCACCACTTCGGCCCCCTGCTCCGGCAGGGCGGGAGCGGCGCTGGCGGTGCGGCCCACCGATGCCAGAGCCTGCTCCAGCCGCTGTAGAGGGAACTGAACCTCCCACCACAGGAACAGGAGCGAGGCGGAAATGCTGCCCGCCAGCAAGGACACCCCCAGGAGCAGGGGATCGGGGGGCCAGCGGAGTGGAGGCGCCACGGGGGTGAACAGCCACACCGGCTCCAGGGGCGACAGCAGCTCCACCCAGAGGCCAGGGTTAGAGCCTGCCGCAGGCAGCACGGGCGGGCAGGGCTTGAGGCGGCGGCACAGCTCCTTTTGAAGCTGTCCGGCCTGACGGCGCAGACGACCGTCATCGCTCACGGGGGGACGGGCACCCACCCGCAGGGGCAGTCCACTAAGCCGGGAGATGGCCTGGGGCGGAAGTCGGTCGAGCGCCAGCTCCCCGAGCCGCAGGTTGAAGGCCACCTCCGGCCCCATCTGGCTGATCTGGGCCCGCTCCAGGCGTTGGGCCAGCAGGGTCTGCAGCAGCACCAGACAGAGCCCTGACAAACCGGCCCCAGCCAGGACGTACTTAGCGGGTGCGTGGTTGGCCATCAGGCACGAACACATAGCCATAACCCCACACCGTCTGCAGGTAGCGAGGACGACTGGGATCCGGCTCCACCAGCTTGCGTACGCGCGACACCTGCACATCCATGCTGCGGCTATCGGTGCCCGACTCCGGACCGCGGGCCAACTCGATCAAACGCTCCCTGGAAAGGGGGCGATGGGGGTGCTGCACAAAGGCGGCCAGCAGGCTGAATTCACCGCTGGTGATCACCTGGGGCTGGCCGCCGCGCTCCAGGCTGCGGGCAGCGAGATCCAGGCGCAGATCCCCAAATTCCACCACCTGACCCTCCGCCAGTGGTGCCCCAGCCGGCAGGCTCACCCGGCGCCGCAGCACCGCCTCAATGCGGGCTGTGAGCTCCCGGGGCAGGAAGGGCTTGCCCAGGTAGTCATCCGCTCCCTGCTCGAGGCCAATGATGCGATCCACCCCATCCCCCTTGGCGGTGAGCATCACCACCGGCAGGTCATCGCCGCCATCGCGCAGGCGGCGCAGCAGGGTGAGGCCGTCTTCCCCCGGCAACATCAGATCCAGCACCACCAGATCCGGCCGCTGACTCTCCAGACGCACCATCAACTGCTCGCCGGTGTTGAGGCAGCGCACGTCATAGCCCTGATCGGTGAGATAGGTGCCGAGCAGGCGACGCTGCTCCGGATCGTCATCCACCACCCAGATCCGCTGGGGGCTGCTGCGGACCGTTAAGGCCATCGAACGGCAGAGCTGAGCGCTGCATCGACTGTATGGAGATCAAGCTGCAGAAAACAGCGGGGACAGATCTGGTCACACCTTCAGCGGCCCAGGGGTAACCGGCAAGCCTCATCGGCTCCATAGCCTGAGGCGATGAGGCTTGCAGCCCTGACGAGGATCAAGACACGGCATGCCCTGGCGGTGCTGTGGCTTTGGGGCGCCGCCGCGCAGGCCCAGACACCCCAGGAGCTGAAGGCCTACGAACAACGCCTGCAACAGTTGTTCCAGCAGCTGGATCGCAACAGCAACCAACGCCTGGAGCGCCAGGAAGTGCAGGGGCACCCCTACCTGGAGCGTCACTTCGAGCGCCTCGATCAGCAGCAGCGGGGCTTTCTAGCCCCGGCTGATCTCAAGCCCGGTCGCCCCAGCGCGGAGGAGCGCTCCGAGCGCTTCCTGCGCAAGGCCGACCAGAACCGTGATGGCCGCGTCGATCGCCAGGAAGCGCAGCGCTTCCCCTGGCTGCAGAGGCAGTTCAACGCTGTTGACCGCAACGGAGATGGCAGCGTGGAGCGCAGCGAGTTGCAGGAGTGGGCCCATCAACGCCGTCAAGCCAACCCATCCGGCAGCGGGCAACGCTGAGCAGCCGCCACGTCTGGCCTTTCTGGGTCTCGGCGCCCTGGGGTCACCGATGGCCCAGAACCTGCTGAAGGCGGGCTACGCCCTGACCGTGTTCAACCGCACGGCCAAGCGGATGGAGCCCTTGCTGCAGGCGGGGGCCAAGGGCTCCACTGATCCCGCCCGTGCGGTGCGCGATGCGGATCTGGTGTTGGTCTGCCTGAGCGATGACGCCGCTGTGACGCAAGTCTTGGAGCAAGCCCAGGAGGCCCTGAACGCCGGCAGTCTTGTGGTGGACTTCTCCACCATCAGCCCCGCCACCAGTCAGCAGCTCGCCGCAGCGCTGGCCCAGAGCGGATCCGCCTACATCGATGCCCCGGTGACCGGCGGCACGGAGGGAGCGAAGGCCGGTGCTCTCACGGTGTTGGTGGGGGGCAGCGCCGAGCATCTGAACCGGGCCAGGCCGGTGCTGGAGGTGATCGGCGGGAGCATCCACCACTTCGGAGCGGTGGGTGCAGGCCAACAGGCCAAGGCCGTCAACCAAGTGCTGGTGGCCGGCAGCTACGCAGCAGTGGCCGAAGCCCTGGCCCTGGCGCAACGGCTGGGCCTACCCCAGGAGCAGCTGGTGCAGGCCCTCAAGGGGGGCGCCGCCGGTTCCTGGGCCCTGGAGCACCGCAGCCAAAAGATGATTGATGACCACTACCCCCTGGGCTTTCGGCTGGCCCTGCACCGCAAGGACCTGGCCATTGCCCTGGCCGCCGCAGAGCAGAGCGGATTGAAACTCCCCGTGACCGCTCAGGTGGCGGCCATGGAGGACGAGCTGATGCAACAGGGCTGCGCTGATCTCGATGTCTCCGCCCTGGCCCGCTGGTTCAAAGCTTGAGGTCAGCCTTGCTAGCCACCACCCGCACCTGCTTGGAAGCGGCGACGATTCCTTTCGGATGCACCAGCAGCACGGCCCAGGTCTGACTGCCGGGCTGGAAGGGAGCCTGAACGGTCTTGAACAAACCCCCACCCCCTAGGGCCTCGAGCTGCAGATCGGGAGCCTGCAGACGCAACAGCTCACTGACGCTCACGGGCTTGATCGCGCCAGCCACCACAGCCCCGTTCAGGGGGTCATCGAACACCACATCGAGGTCGTAGCGCTGTCCGGTCAGCACCGCATCCGGGATCAACAGGCTCACCTTGAGGTTGGGATCACCACTGCGCAGGGTGGAGCTCTCCTGGATCACGTCCTGACTGTTGAAGTGATCCCCACTGCTGCCCAGCACAAGGGTTTGGATGGCCTCAAAACGAAACTTGTAAGGCCCCTGTTGGCGGCTGCCGCGCACACTCACCTCGGTGGTGGGGCGGCCATCCTTGAGGGTGGATCCAGGTGCGACTTGCCAGCTGGCGTCGGGGAACTGGGCCCGCAACCAGTCGCGGCGCTGCAGCACCACAGCTGGATCCAGACCAGCCCCCGGCTGCAGAACGGCTTGCAGGGCGGAAGAAGACTCACTGTTGAGGGCGCTCTGGAGAGCCTCAAGGCTGGGGGCTGCCCGCAGCGGGGAGGCCATCACCAGAGCGGACAGTGCTGCGGCGGCTGAGAAACAGGAGCGCAACAGCACGGGAGCTCAAGGGGGATGTGACCCTTAAGTTAGGCGCGCTCATCAGCGCTGCCCATGTCTCGCCTGTTGATCGCTGCCAGCGGGACCGGCGGACATCTGTTCCCTGCCCTGGCTGTGGCCGAGGCACTGCCGAAGAGCTGGAGCATCCACTGGCTGGGGGTGCCGGATCGGCTGGAAACGGAGCTGGTACCAGCCGAGATCCCGCTGCACACCGTGAATGCGGGCGGGTTGCAGGGAAAAGGGCTGCAAAAACTGCTCAACCTGCTGCGGTTGCTGGGCTCCACCGTGGCGGTGCGGCGCCTGATTCGCCGCGAGCAGATCCGGCTGGTGTTCAGCACCGGGGGCTACATCGCAGCACCGGCGATCCTGGCGGCCCGCTGGTGCGGGGTGCCCGTGGTGCTGCATGAATCGAATGGCGTGCCCGGAAAAGTGACACGGCTGCTGGGGGGCCTCTGCAGCCAAGTCGCCGTGGGCCTGCCCCAGGCGGCTGAACGGCTCAAGGGCTGCAGCCCGCGGGTTACCGGCACCCCCGTGCGCAAGGAATTTCTGCAACCCGCAGCGTTACCTGATTGGGTGCCAGCCGGCGATGGCCCCCTGCTGCTGGTGATGGGCGGCAGCCAGGGGGCCGTGGGTCTGAACCGCATGGTGCGGCCCGTGTTGCCGCGCCTGCTCGAGGCCGGCTGCCGCGTGGTGCACCTCAGCGGCAACAACGATCCCGAGAGCGGTCAGCTGCAGCACCCCAGCTACGTCGAGCGCCCCTTCAGCGATGAAGTGGCGGCCCTGCTGCAACACGCCGATCTGGTGATCAGCCGCGCCGGTGCCGGCAGCCTCAGTGAGCTGGCGGTGTGCGGTAGCCCGTCGATCCTGGTGCCCTTCCCCCAGGCTGCCGACAAACATCAAGACGCCAACGCCGGTGCCGCCGCCGCCCTGGGTGCCGCGGTGATCGTGTGGCAACACCCTCCCGAGCACCACGCCCTGGAGCAAGCGATCTGGCGCCAGCTGGGTCCACGCCTGCGGGGCTGCGATCCCGCCATCGATCCGCTGCTGCAACTGCGCGCGGGGATGGAACGCCTGGCGGTGCGCGATGCCGATCAACTCCTGGCGGGGCTGCTGATGGAGCTCAGTGCCTGAGCGATCAGTCCGTGGGGGTTAGGCCTCGGAAATTCTCATCTCCAGGTCAGCCAGACGTGCTTCCAACTCCGCCAACACCGCTTCCCGGGGCGCCGGCAAAGAGAACGGCCCCTCCTCATAGCGGGCCTCCACCGCAAACACCTGGAGCTTCAGAAACGTTTCAGGCAGTGCTTCGTTCAACAACAAGGCCAGATCGAGCAGCTCATGGGTGCGTGGAGCGGGCTGATCGCGCAACACCAGCTGGGCCTTGAGCAGCTTTTGCAGAGCCTGCTGGGCCTGAAACCCCCATTCCTCATCCGGATACTCCGGATCAAGGTTGAGGCGCATGGCCTGGAGATGGCGACGCACGATGCGCAGCAGTAGGGCAGCGTCTTCAGCGGGAGACATAAAGCACCTGCCCTTCCCTGGCGACATCACCCATCACATGCCAACGGGAGCCCGCCAAGCGCTCGGCATCAGCCGCACCAACCACCACAAGATCCACCCCGCAACCCACAGTCCCCAGCAGCTGGCGATACTCAAAACTGCGCTGGGTTTTCTGCTCGGGGGTGAGGCTCGGCTCAACGCAGATCACAACCAGATCGAGATCGGAGTCAACCTGCGCCTCTCCGCGAGCCCTTGAACCAAAAGCAACCAGGGCCTGCACCTGCGGCTGCCTGCACAGCAGGGAAAAACCTGTCATCAACTTCGAGTGGTCAAGCCCCTCACCCAGATCAAGCTGAGCCACCAGCGGCTGCGGCTGCAGCCAGGGAATCGAAGGAGCGATGAAGCTCGTCATCCCTCAAAACTAACGGCGCTGCCTGGAGAGCTCCATCCGCATCGCCCGAATGATGCGCCGGTTGCCGCGGCGGCTCTGGTAGCCGAGGCGCAGCCAGCTCTCCCCCAGCCCAGGGAAGGAACGGCAGTCGCGCAGCAGGATGCGATGGCGCGTTTCCAACGCCTCCCGCAGGGGCTGCAAAGACCACGGCTTTCCGTCGTGTTCCCCGCGAATCAAGAGGTAATTGGCGGCAGACGGCAGCGGTTGGATGCCTGGCAGACGTGCCAACTGGTGCGACAGCCACTGCCCTTCCTCAGCGCACCAGCGCTGCACCCGACGGCACCAGAGGCGGTAAGCCCGTGGATCGTGGAGCACCGCTTCCGCAAGAGCTGAGGCGAAGGCATTGATGGGCCAAGGGTCTCTCCAGGCCGCCCAACGCTCCAGGCGCGGCTGTTGTGCCACCGCATAACCCAGTCGCACTCCGGCAATGCCGTAGAGCTTGGTGAGGCTGCGAATCACCACCAGGTTGGGGTGTTGCGCCACCAGAGGAATCAGCGACTGCGCTTCGCCGTTGGGCACCAAGGGCAGAAAGGCTTCGTCGCAGATCACCAGGCGATAGCGCTCAAGAAGGGGCTCAAGGGAAGCGCGGCTCCAGAGCTGGCCAGTGGGGTTGTGGGGGTTGGTGATCCAGAGCACATCCCCGGATCCGCAGTCGGGCAGGGCCTGGGGGAATGCCTCATCCCACTGCAGGGGAAGCGAGAAACAACGCATCACCCCGTCCCAGCAGCGCAAGCCGCGGCCGTAATCGGCAAAGCCAGGCTGCGGAAGCACCGACAGACCGCACTGGGAAGCATCGCGAGCCGCCCAGGTGAACAGCTCAGCGGCTCCGTTGCCCGGCAGCAGCAGATCAGGCTCGATCTGATGGAGCCTGGCCAGCAGAGTTCTGAGGCGCTGGCTGCGGCGGTCGGGGTAAGACCGCAGATCCGCTCGCAACAGAGCCCAACGGGCAGACAAAGGCAGGCGAAAGGGCACCAGCGAAGCGCTGGCATCGAGCAGCTCAGAGGGCCGGCAACCCAAACGCCGCGCCGTGGCCTCCAGGTTTCCGCCATGGGCTTCCATCCCTCCAGCCTGATCGACGACGCCAGCCCCCGCCGTTAAAACGGCGCCAGCACATCCGCCGTTGCCCATGGGTCTTCACCGCCTACGCCTTGGCGTCTTGGCCCTGGCCCTGAGTGGTCATGCCGCGCTGGCGGCGAATGATGCAGCGGTGATTCGCACCCTCGAGCAGCGCCACTGTGAGCGCTGCCAACTGCAGGATGCCGACCTGGTGCATGCCGATCTGCGGGATGCCCAATTGCGGGGCGCGGCGCTGCAGCGCGCCAATCTCAGCGGTGCACAACTGGATGGAGCCGATCTCAGAGGCAGCAACTTGAGCTTCACCAGCCTGGCGGGAGCGTCGCTACGGGGAGCGGATCTGCGCGGTAGCCAACTGGAAGGCACTGACCTGCGCGGCAGCGACCTCTCCGGGGCCCAGCTCGATGCTGGGGCCCTGGAGCGCGCCCATTGGCAGGGTGCACGCGGCATCAGCCCGGCGGCGCAGAGCTACGCGGAACTCCACAACGCGGGGGTGCGGGCAGCGGAAGCGGGCCGGTTCCCGGAAGCGGAGGCGTTCTTCAACAGCGCGATTCAGCGCCTCCCCGATGCAGCGGTGAGCTGGGTGGCACGCGGCATGAGCCGCGCTGAGCAGGGCAACCTGAGCCTGGCGGCGCAGGACCTGCGTTATGCGAGCAAGCTCTACGGAGCCATGGGCGATGAAGCGCAGGCCAAAGCGCTGGAGCGTGCATCGGAGCAGCTGCTGGCACCGAGCAAAACGGCGAAGCGCGGCAACGGCATGGGCTCAGCGCTGCTGGGTGGCGCCATGGCCGCCTTCAAGATGATTGCCCCGATCGCCGCCAAGGCGATGCTGCCAGGCGCCCTCTAGTAAGGGGCCGGTGCGGCAGAGCCAGAGAGGAACTGACGGGCATCCGGCGTGGCGGCTTGATAGCCGTAGCCGTAGGAGCCGCCATCGTCGTCACGAATGATGCGCGGCGACACCATGATCACCAATTCACGTTTCGCGCGAGAGGTCGTCGAATCCCGGAAGAACTGACCCACAAAGGGGATATCACCGAGCACCGGCCATTTGCGCACCACGGATTGATCCACATCTGAAATCACACCGGTGAGGATCAGGGTCTGTCCATCACGCACACGCACCTCACCGGTGTCGAGTCGTCGGGTCGTCAGGGTATTCACCAGACCGCAACCTTCCACCCGCACATCGGTGGCAATCACCGCCGAAATCTCCGGTGACATCGAGAAGGTGACAAAGCCGTTGTCATCAATGCGGGAGACCCGAGCACCAAAGGTGAGACCGGCGGTGCCGAACTCGGGCTGACAGCTGTTAGGCGCTCCGTTCTGCCCTGCCTGCACCGTGTAACTGACGATCTCCTGCGCCCCCACGGTTACGAACGACTCGTTGGAGAAGGGTCGACCAATCGAAGCGGTGTTCAGAGCCGCCTGTCCCCCACCACCCACAGAGACCGCAGCGCCGGAGGTGATCGGCTCGGCATTTTCACTGATGATCAGGGTGGGTGAGGCAAGCACCTTGGTGGAGTTCGATTCAATCAGCGCCTTCACGAAGTCGAAATAGTTACTGCCGGATGGATTGCCATAGGCAGTGCCCGGATTCACCGGTGCCGGGTCAACAGGCTCAATCCTTTGCTGAGCAACATTTGCAAGTTCTCCAGTGGCCGTTTGCACCTCAACTTTGGCGCTTTGTGCCCCACCGGCAATCGCATTGAAGTTAGCATCATTGGGAGGCAGATATTGACCAAATGCGCCCAGCAGCTGCCCGCGATCACTCACCACAAAATTGCTGCCAGAGCGGAATGCAAACGAGTTCGAGATAGCCGTGTCATTGTTGAGAGTGACATCGAGAATCTTCACCGACAACGCCACCTGCCGCTGGCGCAGATCGATCTGCCTGAGATAGTTCTCGGCAACAGCAACCAGTTGCGAATCACCCACCAAGGTGATCGTGCGCAGGCGCGAATCCGTGGTGCCGATCAACCCCTTTAAGGGCCCGGTTGTCGAACCGTAGGTTTCGGTGGTGGTGATCGTTTCCTGCTTGGTCTGCTGGGTCTGGGAAGCACCGGCCACCTGATTGGACTGGGGCTGACCGCTGCTCACCACATTGGTGATCGTGGCCACCTTGGTGATGCGCGCCCCGAGGCTCGCCAGATAATCCGCCGCCGATCCAGCTGAGGCCTGATTGAGGCGATACACCTTCGAAACCTGCGTGCCGAAGGTCTTACCCAACACGGATGGCCCGGCCATCAGCATGTTGCCCTCCATCCGGCCCTGAAGACCTGAGGCCAGCAGCACCGCATTCAAGGCACGGGCATAGCTTTCACCGCGAAACGACAACGACACGGTGGGCCCCGACGGAGGAGGCGTTGCCGAGGAGCCGCCCGCCGGAGTCTTGGTCTCATCGTCGACATACACAAAGCCGTAGCCACCCATCTGGGTGAGAGCCATCAGGGCATCCTTGGCCGGGGCATTGCGCAGGGTCATGGTGACCGGCGGTCCGCTCACGTTGAGGTAACTGCGGTTGCGCAGCACCATCGTTCCCACTGCCATATCCCCCAGCGGCGGAGCGACCGCCCGGGGCTGCAGCGGCGGGGCATAGCTGGGCTGCGGCACCACACCGGGTTGGCGCAGGTTCGGCTGGGCCGTCTGACTGCGCTGCTCCGGAGGAGCGGCAAAGCTGAGGATCAGATTGCGTCCATCGGCACTGACCACCGGCTTGGCAGCGGGTGCACCAGGCAGCGGAATCACCTGGATGCGGTAGTCCTGTCCGCTGCCCTCCAGACTCACGCGCTGCAGGCCCGCCTCAGGAATCGCCATCGTCTGCGGCCCCATCCGCAGGGCCGATGGGCTGCTCAGTTGCAAACTGCCTTCCCAACCCTGACTGGTCTGCCGTTGCCGCAGCACGGGGGCAGGGCCCGTGCCTTCAATCACCACATCGAGAGTCTGATCCGATCGGCGCAGCCGTAGCACCACATCCCCACTGGCCTGGGCCGATGTCTCCCGCGTGGTTGACGTTGCAGGCGAATTGGCAACCGCAGGAGAGGCGATCGCAGCAGCAAGCAACAGGGCCGAGATCGAACCGCGCCTCCAACCCACACTGCCCCTGCCAGATGGGCGGATGGTATCGGCGCTTAAGGAGCCTTTCCAGGCTGATCGGCGTCGCTGTGATCTTTGGCGTAAAGCCCCAAGTTCAAACGCAACTGCGTGGGCTCCAGCTGCGGACGGCCATCTTTGTCTTTGGTCACCGTGCCGGCTTTCAAAGAGAGATCGCTCTGCACCACCAGCAGGCTGAGCCGCTCCAAGCGCCGGAGGAAATCCAGCAGCTGGGGACCACTACCGCGCGCCGTGAGCAGCACCGAGGTTTTGCTGAGCCCCGGGGCCAAGAGCGGATCCGGTGGGGGCGCGGGTGTTTTTTCCTTCCCGCCCCCCTTGGGCGGCGGCGTGGCGGCGATCGGTTCATAGCCATCGAGCTGCACCCCGCTGGAGGCCGCCTGCTGGCTGAGCTGGGCAAGGAAGGTGTTGAGATCTCCGCTGCCGGCAATCAGGCTGATGATCTGCCCGTTGCGAATCTCTGCCTCGGCGCGCTGTTGCTCCAGGGTGTCGAGCTGACGCCGCAGCAAGGGCAGGCGCTGCCTCTGGGCCTCCAGCTGCTCCAGCAACTGCTGGTCCCGTTGCACCTGCTGCCAACGGGGCAGCAGCACCGCTCCCGTGAGTGCAGCCGCCACCAGGGCCCCCAGCAGAGCAGGAGCTGCCAACAGCACAGTCTCTCGGTTCAGCCAGCGCGGGCCTGCCGCGGCCTGGAAGTTGGTCATGGCAACACCCCCGCAGCCTGCAGAAGGCGCAGGCGCCTGGCCAGGCCATCGGCCTGCAGGGCCTGAAGCACCTGCAGCATCCGAGGCGCAGGCAACGCTGCAAACCGGGCTGAAAGCTCCCAGTTCACACCGGAACCCGCTTCCCCATCCCGTTGCAACTGCACCACCTTCACCGAACGGGGCTCCACCAGGGGTGACTGGGCCAGCAGCAGGCTGAGGCTGTTGACCCGGCGGAAGGCCTGGGGATCGAGCGCCAATCCCTTCAGCACCAAGCCATCACCCTGAGCGCGCACCTCCGTGAGTTGCACCCCATCCGGTGTCAACGCCATCAGCTGGGTGAGCAGTGCGGAACCCGACGACACGGCCACGAGCCCTTTAGCGAGACCTTCACTGCTGCGCTGCACCTGCGCTTTGCTCCTCCGGGTTTTGGTCACCCGGGCTTCCAGGGCCTCCACCTCAGCGCTGATGCCGCGTAGACCCGCCAGGGCCTGAGCGAGCTGTTGCTGGCGCCAGGCCAGCCCCAACGACAACAACAGCACCACGGCCACCAGGGCGGAGCCGATGGCGGCACCCCCCAACAGCAACTGCCGCGCGGGCCGCAATCGCGCTGGGACGGGAGGCAGCCCCCTCTGCCGTCGCCGCTCCTGCAGCAAATCGAGGGGCAGGGAGGGTCGGGTCATGGCGCCAGCTCCGCAGCCGCCAACCCCCACAGCAGCGCTGCCGACACCGCCGTGGGCTCCGGCCGCCCATCCAGCAACCAGCTGGAGGACAACGGGTCGGTCACATCGACCCGCACCGGCAAATCCTGCTGAAGCTCCAGCGCCAGTGCCTGGGGCTCCAGATCCGCCCCCGCGGCCACCACCAACTGCAGGCTGCGCAGTTGGGGCCAGTAGGCCAGGCAGGGGATCAGGGCCTCCACGAAAGACTCACAGGGCATGGCCGCTGGCAAAGGCCACTGCCACTGGGGAACACCGGCCTGGCAACGCAACAGGGTGGAGCCTTGCGCTTCCACCAGCAGCACCAGCTCGGCATCCACCGCTTGCGCAGCGCAGAGAGGGGCGGCTTCGAGGCGATCCAGAGGCAGAGCGGCCAGGGCAAACACCTCAATCCAGCTCTCCAGCAGAGCGCTCTGGGCCGCCACCAACAGTGAGCGTCCCGGGGCATCCTGCAGGGGTTGCGCGATCAGATCCAGGGGCTTGTCCTCGGCCCAGGGCAGCTGCAGCAGATCCCGCTGGTCAGCGGCCAACGCAGGATCCCCCTGGAGCAGCCGCACGGCCGTGGCTTGAGAGGGCAGCACCGCGCGCACCCGCGCCCCGCCGAAGCCCCGCTCCAGCAGCCAGTCACCGAGCAGATCCCCCAGGGCATCCGGGGCCATGGGATGGCCAGCCACGCAGGTTCCTGCAGGCAGAGGCACCCGCTCAAGCCAAACCAGCTGGCGGCCATCGAGGGCCATCGCCGTGATCGCCGTGTCCTGCAGCTCGAGGTAAACCCGCTGCGGGAACAGCCAGGCTTGCAACGGCGCGAGGCGGTCTTGAACTCCTGAGAGCACCACCACGGCCTGCTTGCTCTACCCGCAAGCTATCCAGGATTCAGCTCCAGGGCACCCCACTGCCCACCGCTTCGCCGATGTTTCGGAAACCATGGCGATCGAGTTGGCCACTGAGCCCCTCGAGAATCTCGGGCACCAGAGCTGGCCCGCCATAGATCCAACCGGTGTAGAGCTGCACCAGAGAAGCCCCGGCGGTGATCCGCTCCCAGGCCGCCTCCGGGGAATCAATGCCACCCACGCCAATCAAGGGAAGCCCCGGACCAGCGGTCACCCGCAGGCGCCGGATCACCTCCAAAGCCCGCTGCCGAAGGGGAGCACCGCTCAATCCACCGGCCTCCTCCGCCAGGGTTTTGCCGGTCTGGGCAAGGCGACGCTGCTCGAGACCCAAACGGTTGAGGCTGGTGTTCACCGCAATCACCCCTGCCAAACCCTCCTCGTAGGCCAGGCGAGCAATGGCATCAATGGCCTCATCCTCCAGGTCGGGGGCAATCTTCACTAGCAGCGGAGGGCAAGCCGGCAGACGGCGCAGACGTTCCACCAGACGCCTCAGCAGCACTTCGTCTTGCAGCTCCCGCAGCCCCGGGGTGTTCGGGGAGCTGACATTGATCACGGCGTAGTCCGCCAGAGGCGCCAGCAGCTCGAGGGAGGAGGCGTAGTCATCGGGCGCCAGCTCCAGGGGGGTGATCTTCGATTTGCCCAGGTTGATACCGAGCACGGCGGGGCGCTGACCGGCCGGCGGCAGGGCCTGGCGCTCCAAGATGCGGCGCACGGCCTGGGCGCCCTGATTGTTGAAGCCCATCCGATTGAGGGCAGCCCTCTCCTCCGCCAGGCGGAACAGGCGAGGGCGGGGATTGCCCGGCTGGGCGTGCCAGGTGATGGTGCCCAGCTCCGCGAAGCCAAAGCCAAACAGATGCCAGATGCCGGCAGCAACGGCGTTCTTGTCAAAGCCTGCCGCTAAACCCACGGGGTTGAGGAAGCGGCAGCCGAAGAGCGTTTGCTCCAGGCGCAGATCCTTGCGTTGCAGTTCTGCCCCCAGTCCCGCCAGGGAACTGCTCACCAGGGGCCAGTTGCGGCGCAGGGAGGCCTGAGCCAGGGCTTGGAGGGTGAGCTGGCTCAGCTGCTCGGCATCTGCCCCGTCATCCCGGCTGAGCAGGGGCCCGACAAAGCGTTGGTAGAGCGATCCCGTGCCGACCTCAGCCATCCTGCCGATCCTCGCCTTGGTCCTGCCCCGATCCTGGCGCCTCTCGCCGCAACTGCCAGCGCCCATCGCCTACTGGAGAGACCTGCCAGTCGCGCCAACGCCAGGACGCGTCGCGGGCCTCCAGGGTTTTCAGCGGCATCTCCACCAACTGCGCCAACTCCGTCAGGCTGAGGCCATAGCCGCCTTGCGCCAGGCGATCCGCCAGTTCCAAGCGACTGAGGAGCTGCTGCAACGCAGCGGGCGCCAGATCCACAGCGGGAGCCGGCTCGCTCACCATCAGGCCGCCGTAATCCCCCTGGGCCAGTTGGGGGATCTGCCCTTTGGAGAAGGCCACGGCGATCGCATCACAGCGATCGTTGTCGGGATCACCGCTGTGCCCTTTCACGTAGGTGAGGGGAAGACCCTGGATACGGGCCGCATCGAGGGCTTCCCAAAGATCGCGATTCAGCACAGGACTGCCGGAGGCGGTGCGCCATCCCTTGCGCTTCCAGCCGTTGATCCAGGTGCTGAAGCCGTCGATCAGATATTTCGAATCCGTGCGAATGCTGAGGCCCGGATCGCGGGGCAACACCGCCAGCTGCTCCAGCAGGGTGAGAGCTGCGGTGAGCTCCATGCGGTTGTTGGTGGTGTTGGCCTCCGCTCCCCCAAACTCCCGCACGCTGCCGTCCGCGAAGCGCAGCAGAGCACCCCAACCACCGGGGCCCGGATTTCCGCTGCAAGCGCCATCACAGGCGGCCGCGACCACCTTGGGGCTGTCACTCGACACTGGGCTGGCCCCTCAAAATCCGGTACAACGCACGTCTGATCAGCAGCCCCGGAGCAATCCCATGCAGCGAAGTTACCTCCCATGGGTGGGCCTGGCGCTGCTGGCGGCCGGCCTGGTCAGCTCCCAGGCTGATGCGGGCGTGTTCCGGAGCAAGGGACTCGATCAGGAGCGCTTGGTGGTGCTCGGACAACCGGTCGGACGCAGTGATTGGAAACTGCTGGTGCTCGAGCAGATCACCGCGGCCCCGAAGTGCTGGGAGCAGCGCCCCGACGGCCTGATCGATCCAGCCCTCAACCGCTTTGATTTCACGGGGATCTGCAGCCGCTACATCGACAGCAACGGCTATTCCCTGCGGGTTGGCGAGGAAGACATGGCCCCGCGGTACCGCCTGCGCCTCGAGCACCAGGGTGAACGCCTGGCCCTGTTGGCCATGTCCAGCAGCCAACCCACCGAACTGCTGGTGGGGCAGGGCAGCGTGCCCCGGCGGGATCGCGATGGCTTTGTTGAGCTGAAACTCGAGCCGGGCTGGCAGCTGGAACGCCGGATGTATGGCGAGCGCAGCCTGAGCCACGTGTATTTCGCCAACACCACCCCCATGGCCACCCTGATCGCCCGAGCCTCGGGCGGTGGTCAGGACCGTCCGCCTCTGCGCCCTTTGGAGAGCGCTCCCCACCTCCGCGGCAACGGCCCGATCGCCCTGCAGGTGATCCCCTACAGGCCCTAGGCCAGTTGAGACAGCGGCCCGCCCTGCTTGCTGGCGTTTTTCCTCTGGCGGTATGGTCTGTGCGTGTGAGGAGTGCGGAACACCACTTCCGGGGTCGAAACGAGGACAGACTCCCAGAAGCGTTCCGAACTCAAAGCCCTGCCTTCGGCGGGGCTTTTTTATTGCCGCTCTGATCTGAGGCACAAAAAAACCGGTCCCGAAGGACCGGTGTGGAGCTGAAGGGGTGCAGGCCGCCAAAAGCGACCCGCAGCGGGATCACTTGAGGGTGACCTTGCCGCCGGCCTCTTCGATGGCCTTCTTCATGGCCTCGGCATCAGCCTTGGACACGCCTTCCTTGACAGCGCAAGGGGCGCCTTCCACGAGGGCCTTGGCTTCGCCCAGGCCGAGGCCGGTGGCTTCGCGGACGGCCTTGAGGACCTTGATCTTGGCAGCTGCGTCGAAGCCGTCGAGCATGACGTCGAATTCGGTCTTCTCTTCAGCGGCTTCACCACCACCACCAGCGGCGGGGGCAGCCATCACGACGCCAGCAGAAGCGGCGGCGGACACACCGAAGGCCTCTTCGATCTGCTTGACAAGCTCAGAGGCTTCCAGCAGAGAGAGCGACTTCAGTTGCTCGAGAATTTTGTCGGTAGTAGCAGACATGGTTGGGAATCAGCAACAGATCTGTGAAAACAGTCGGATCGGAGAGCTTCAGCAGAGCCGGCCTCAGGAGGCCGAACCCTCGCCATCGGCGTGCTGCTTGAGCGCCCGAGCAAGACCGGAAGGAACTTCGTTGATGCCCACAGCCACCTTGGTGGCCACGGCGTTGATCGCACCGGCGATCTGGGCCATGAGCACCTCCTTGGAGGGCAGATCCCCGATGGCCTTGATTTCGGACTGGGAAAGGAGTTTGCCTTCGAAAAGGCCACCCTTCACCTCAGACTTCTTCGTGTCCTTCTGGAAGGACTGAACGGCCTTCACCGCGCTGCCGATGTCGCCCTTGACGAGCACAAAGGCATTGGTGCCGGTGAGCAGGGAATCGAGTTCCGACCAAACGCTGTCGCCATCAATGGCACGGCGCATCAAGGTGTTTTTGGTCACCTTGCAAATGCCGTTGCTGGCCTGCAGACGGGTCCGCAGATCAGACATTTCCTTGATGGAGAGACCCTTGTAATCAAGGACCAGCGCCATTTCGGCCTCGCCAAGGAGCTGCTTGAGCTCTTCGACGATCTGTTGCTTGTTCTCCAGAGTGCGGCCCATGGAAAAGGAACGGATCAGGGGAACAAGCCGGGTACGCAACCCCAATGCCGGGGGGCATTCGAGGGGCTGCAGCTTGCTTTGCCTGATCGAACCCGAGAAGGGATCGTCGCAACAAAACCGGCGCGTGCACCTCGGCAGGATTTACGGGTCAGGGATCTGGAAACCAGACCAATGACATCGACCTGCTGTCTTGGGTAGGGCGCGTAACCCTTCTGGCAGTAAGCCAGTTACTCAACATACAACAAAGCCCCCGCCGGGGCGGGGGCTTTGCGCCAGAGGGACAGGGACGATCAGCCCTCTTGCTTGATGTCCTGCAGGGCGGTCACATCCACTTCCACGGAGGGGCCCATGGTGGAGGTGATGTACAGGCTCTTCCAGTAGCGACCCTTCGCACCGCTGGGCTTGTTGCGGTCGATGGTCTCCTGCAGGGCCTTGAGGTTGTCGAGCAGCTTGGCGGGATCGAAGCTGGCCTTGCCGAAGCGCACGTGCACGATGCCGGTGCGATCTGCGCGGAATTCAAGTTTGCCGGCCTTGAATTCGTTGATGGCGGAGGCGAGGTCGGTGGTGACCGTGCCGGCCTTGGGGTTCGGCATCAGACCACGGGGACCAAGCACCCGGCCAAGCTTGGCCACTTTGGGCATCATGTCGGGGGTGGCGATCAGCAGATCGAACTCCATTTCGCCTTTGGCGATGGTGTCCACCAGTTCGTCATCACCGGCCAGGTCGGCACCGGCGGCTTTGGCCTCGGCCACCTTTTCACCGCGGGCAATCACGGCGATACGGATGCTCTGACCGGTGCCGTGGGGCAGCGCCACGGTGGTGCGCAGCTGCTGGTCGGTGTACTTGGGATCAATGCCGAGGCGGGCGTGGGCCTCAACGGTCTCGTCGAACTTGGCGGTGGCGTTGGCCTTCACCAGTTCCACGGCCTCCAGGGGGGCGTAGACGCGCTCTTCAACCTTGTTGGCGACAGCGGTGTAGCGCTTGGAAATTTTGGGCATGTCAGGGATGGGGTGCAGACGAGCTCTGAGCTCTCCCCCGGTAAAGAACAGAGTGAACGGAAGAAAGCGTTGGGCGAGGCCCTGAGCTTCAGTCCTTCACAGCAACGCCCATGTTGCGGGCGGTGCCTTCGATGATGCGCATGGCCGACTCAACGCTGGTGCAGTTGAGGTCGGGCAGCTTGGTTTTGGCGATCTCTTCGAGTTGCGCGCGGCTGATGGCGCCCACGGAACCCTTGGAAGAGGTGGCGGCACCCTTGGCGATTCCGGCTGCCTTCACGATCAGCACAGAAGCGGGAGGGGTTTTGGTGATGAAGGTGAAGCTGCGGTCTTCGAAGACCGAGATCTCCACCGGAATCACGTATCCGGCCTTGTCCTGCGTCCGAGCGTTGTACTCCTTGCAGAACGCCATGATGTTGACGCCGTGCTGACCGAGGGCAGGGCCCACCGGCGGCGCGGGGTTGGCTTTGCCGGCATCGAGTGCCAGCTTGATCACAGCTACAACTTTTTTTGCCATCGTCCTGGCGGCTTGAGCAATCTGCGGATCCGCGACCCTAGGGCAGCGACTGCGGGGGCCCGGAAACCGAGCACCACCTGAGGCCGCCCTCCGCAGGGAGACGGCCGCAGTGTGATCAGCTTTGTTTGCTGATCTGGGAGAACTCGAGTTCCACCGGGGTCTCCCGACCAAAGATCGAGAGCAGAGCCTTGAGCTTGTTGCGGTCGCCCGACACCTCGATGACTTCCCCTTGGAAGTCTTTGAAGGGGCCAGCGGTGACAAGGATTTGATCGCCTTCGGTGAGATCGACCTTCACCACAGGCTTCTTCTCAGCGGCGCGCTTGAAGATGCGATCCACCTCCTGACGACTCAGGGGGCGAGGCTTGATGTGCCCGCGAGCCTTACCGGTGGCGCGGCGATCTTCCGCACCCACGAAGTTGATGACGTTCGGGGTGCTGCGCACGGCCATCATCGTGTCCTCATCGAGGACCATCCGCACGAGCACGTAGCCGGGGAACACCTTCTCCTCGGTGCTGGTGCGGCTGCCGTCTTTCTTGAGCTTGACGGCGGGTGTCTGGGGGATCTCGATCTCGAGGATCCGGCTGTCCACCCCAAGGGTCACGGCCCGCTGCTCAAGGGTGGCTTTCACCTTTTTCTCGCAGCTCGAGGCCACCTGCACGGCGTACCAGCGGGCGATCGGTGCACGGCCTTCTGCAGAGGCAGCGGGTTCGGCGTCGGCAGCCAGATCCGCCGCAGCGAACTCATCAGTGGTCAGGTCGACGTCGGACACGGGCAAGGGAGGAGGAGATCGAAAACGTCAGAACTTCAGCGGAACACCTGGGAGCTGCCCCAGCTGTAGAAGCGATCGACCGCGGCGATCGCGAAGGCGGAGATGGTCACCATCAGGATGACCGCCACCGATTCACCGAACAGCTGCTGGCGACTGGGCCAGACCACCTTGCGCAGCTCCGCGAGGGTGTCGGCCACAAAACCGCCCTTGACGGGCTCAGCCGTCAAGGAGGCGTCGGGATTGGCTTGTGGTTCGGTCTGGGATTCCACAGATGAAGATTCCACAGGTGAATCAGTGGCAAGGCCCCTCGAGGAGGCCCTGGTGGCAGGGATTTGAAGCCTGCTGCTGAGCCTTCAGCGGGCCGCGCGGCGTGTTGAGCCCACGCGCCGGCAAACAAACACCCTAACGGATGTCGTTCTTACACCTCACCGATGGGGGTGAAGCTGAGCTGATCGCCGGTGGGCGACAGGCTGACCTGAACCGCCGAAGCCCCGAGGAAGCGCTCCTCCAGCAACTGAGTGGCCAGAGGGTTCTCGATCTGTCGGCGCAGCAGGCGGCGCAGCGGGCGCGCTCCGTATTCGGGTTCGTAACCCTGTTGCCCCAGCCAAACCGCCACGGCGTCATCCACACGCAGAGCCAGGCCCTGCTCCTGCAGCAAGAGGGCCAGCTCCGCCAGTTGGAGCTGCACGATGCGCTGGAGCTCCTCGCCGCCCAGGGGCTGGAAGCGAATCACCTCGTCAATGCGATTGAGGAACTCGGGGCGGAACTGACTGGCCAGGGCGCGGTCGACCTGCTCGGCCAGGGCGGCGGGGTCGGCCTCGCCGCGCGCGGCATCGAGGATGGCGCGGCTGGCGAGGTTGCTGGTCATCACCACCACGGTGTGGCGGAAATCGACGGTGCGCCCCTGGGAATCCGTGAGGCGACCGTCATCGAGCACCTGCAACAGGATGTTGAACACATCCGGGTGGGCCTTTTCCACCTCATCCAGCAGCAGCACTGCATAGGGCCGGCGCCTGACCGCCTCGGTGAGCTGACCACCCTCCTCGTAGCCCACATAGCCCGGAGGAGCCCCCAGCAGGCGGGCCACGGCATTGCGCTCCATGAACTCACTCATATCCAGGCGCACCAGGGCTTCCTCCTCATCGAAGAGGGAGGCCGCCAGGGCCTTGGCCAGCTCGGTCTTGCCGACGCCGGTGGGGCCCAGGAACAGGAAGGAGCCCACCGGGCGGCGCGGATCCTTCATGCCGGCGCGGGCGCGGCGGATCGCCGCCGCTACCGCCGCCACGGGCTCCCGCTGACCGATCACCCGCTCCGCCAGGCGCTGCTCGAGCTCCAGCAGCTTCTGGCGCTCACCCGCCATCAGGCGCTGCACCGGAATCCCCGTCCAGCGGGCAACCACATCCGCGATGTCCCCCTCCTCCACCTGCTCCCGCAGCAGGGACTGCCCGCTCTGCTGGCTGGCCTGCAGCTGCTCCTCCAACTCCGCTCGCCGTTGCTGCACGCCATGGAGCTGGTCGTATTGCAACCGCGCTGCCTCCTCCAGATCCCCATCACGCTCGGCCTCGGCGATCTGCAGACGCAGGGCTTCGTCATCCGCCAGCAGCTGCCTGAGCTCCGCCAGTTGTTCGCGTTCCGCGGACCAGCGCTGTTGCAGCTGCTGCAGGGTGTCACTCACCTGATGCCTCTGTTGCTGCAGAGCAACGCGTTCGCCTTCCGGAGCCCGTTCCGCCGAGAGCAGGGCCAACTCAACGCGCCGGAGCTCGCTTTCGGCCTCCTCCACCAGGCGGGGTTTGGAGGTGACCTCCATGCGCAGCTGGGCCGCCGCCTCATCGATCAGATCGATAGCCGAATCCGGCAGGCAGCGATCGGCGATGTAGCGGTCCGCCAGTCGTGCCGCCGCCACCACAGCTCCATCGGTGATGGCCACGCCGTGGTGCAGCTCATAGCGCTCCTTGAGACCCCGCAGGATCAGGGTGCTCTCCTCGAGGCTGGGCTCGCGCACCAGCACCTGCTGGAAGCGGCGGTTCAGGGCTGGATCCTTCTCCACCGTGCGGCTGAACTCTTCGGGGGTGGTGGCGCCGATGCAGCGCAGGTCTCCCCGGGCGAGGGCCGGCTTGAGGATGCTGCCGGCGTCGCTGTTGGAGCGCTCGGGCCCCACCACGTTGTGGAGCTCATCGATGAACAGGATCACGCCACCGGCATCGGCGCCTTCGGCCTCCTGCACCTCCTTGAGCACGCTGCGCAGGCGCTCCTCGAATTGCCCGCGGAACTTGGCCCCGGCAATCAAGGCACCGAGGTCGAGGCTGATCAGGCGCTGCCCCTTGAGGGCATCGGGCACCTCTCCGGCCACGATCCGCTGCGCCAGGAGCTCGGCGATCGCCGTCTTACCGACGCCGGGCTCACCGATCAAAACGGGGTTGTTTTTGCCGCGGCGCGAAAGCACCTGCATCAGCCGGCGGATCTCGGTGTCACGGCCGATCACCGGATCGAGATCGCCGGCGCGCGCGGCAGCGGTGAGATCGCGGCCGAATTGTTGAAGCGCTTCGGGCTCCTTCTCCAAGCTGAGCTCCGGAGCGGAAACGGGATCACGGCTGGGTGGTTCTGCAGCTGCCGGAGCCACCGATGGCCGATCAATCCAACTGTCAGAGCTCCTCTCAGAAGTCCTCTCAGAGGGCCTGTCAGAGGGCGCGCTCGGCTCAACAACAGGGGCCGGGCGCGGCGTGGAACTGCGCCGCAGGTTCTCCTGGGTCAGGCCCTGCTGGGCCAGCAGGGTGCCCGCGATGCGTTGGTCGTTCAGCAGGGCGGAGAGCAGATGAGGGATGTCGACCAGCCGAGAGCCCCATTGCGCGCGCTGGCGATCGGCCTCTTCAAGGAGCAACTCCAGGTCTTCGCCGACAAACAGCTCCCGGCCGGAGCTGGTGGGCTGATCGGCGCAAAAATCATCGAGCTGATCCAGAAGACGCGGCACATCCAGGGGCAGGGGATCCACCCAGGCCGCAAAGCGCTGGTCATTGAGCAGCACCTGCAGCAGGTGCTCCACATCCATGTCGGCGTGCCGCCAGCGCCGGGCCTGGTCCTGGGTGGCCAGCAGCAGATCCCAGGCCGCATCGCTAAAGCGATCGGGGGTGCTGGTGAGGGTGTCAGGCCGCATCGGAGCGAGAGCTGAGCTCAATCAGTTCCACCTTGTAGCCATCCGGGTCTTCCACAAACGCAATCACGGTGGATCCGTTCTTCATCGGGCCGGGCTCGCGCACCACCCGACCACCCTTGCTGCGGATCTGGTCGCAGACCCCAACGATGTCGTCCACACCAAGGGCGATGTGGCCATAGCCGCTGCCGATCTCGTAGCTGCTGGTGTCCCAGTTGTGGGTGAGCTCCAGCACCGCGGTGTCGCTCTCGTCTCCGTAGCCCACAAAAGCGAGGGTGAAGCGTCCGCCGGGGTAGTCCTTGCGGCGCAGCAGCCGCATCCCCAGAACATCCGTATAGAAGGCGATCGAGCGCTCCAGGTCGCCGACCCGCAGCATGGTGTGGAGCAGGCGCATCTCAGGCGGTTCGATCGGGCGCATTCTGGCCAGAGAGTCCGATTCGGTGCCAACGGTCACAGAGCCCCCCGGCAGGGCGACCCATAGGATCCCTGTCAAGGACCCATGTTGTGCACCCGGCCGCTGTGATCGACACCCTCGACCTCGTCATCGACACCATCGTGGCCCGGGAAGTTCTCGACTCCCGTGGAACCCCAACGGTGGAAGCCGAGGTGATGTTGGAGGGGGGTGCCAGCGGACGGGCGATCGTTCCCAGCGGCGCCAGCACCGGGGCCCATGAAGCCTGTGAACTGCGCGATGGCGGCAGCCGCTACTGCGGCAAGGGTGTGCTGCAGGCCGTCAGCAATGTGGAAGAAAAGATCGCTCCGGCCCTCTGCGGCCTGAGCGCCCTGGATCAGGGCACCGTCGACGCCGCCATGCTCGAGCTCGACGGAAGCGACAACAAGAGCGCCCTAGGCGCCAACGCGATCCTGGCCGTGAGCCTGGCCACCGCCCGTGCCGCCGCTAACGGCGTGGGTCTGCCCCTCTACCGCTACCTGGGTGGCCCGATGGCCAACCTGCTGCCGGTGCCGTTGATGAACGTGATCAACGGAGGTGCCCACGCCGCCAACAGCCTGGATTTCCAGGAGTTCATGCTGGTGCCCCACGGCGCCCCCACCTTCCGGGAGGCCCTGCGGATGGGCACCGAGGTGTTCCACACCCTCAAGGGTCTGCTCAAGGACAAGGGCCTGAGCACCGCCGTGGGTGATGAAGGCGGCTTCGCCCCCGATCTCGGCAACATTGAGGCCGGCGATCTGCTGGTGCAGGCGATTGAAAAGGCCGGCTACCGCCCCGGTGATCAGATCTCCCTGGCCCTGGATGTGGCCAGCACCGAGTTCTTCAAAGACGGCCGCTATGCCTTCGACGGCGGCAGCTACAGCAGCGCCGAGATGGTGGATCAGCTGGCGGCCCTGGTGAACCGTTTCCCGATTAGCTCGATCGAAGACGGCGTCGCCGAAGACGACTGGGAGGGCTGGGCCCTGCTCACCGAGAAGCTGGGCAAAACCGTTCAGCTGGTGGGCGACGACCTGTTCGTGACCAACAGCGCCCGCCTGCAACGCGGCATCGACCTGGGGGTAGCCAACTCGATCCTGATCAAGGTGAACCAGATCGGTTCCCTCACCGAAACCCTGCAGGCGATCGATCTGGCAGGCCGCGCCGGCTACACCAGCGTGATCTCCCACCGCTCCGGCGAAACCGAAGACACCACCATTTCCGACTTGGCGGTCGCCACCCGCGCCGGCCAAATCAAAACCGGTTCGCTGAGCCGCAGTGAGCGCGTGGCCAAGTACAACCAGCTACTGCGGATCGAAGACGAACTGGGCAGCCAGGCCGTCTACGCCGGCGCCGAAGACCGGGGCCCCCGCGGCAAAGCCTGACTTACTGGCTGAGCTTGTCGATGCGGGCGTCGCGCTTCAGCCGCGCCTGCAGCTTCACCCAGCTCAATCCCACAGGAACCCCCAGAACGAGGGGAATGGCGGTGAGGGCTGGACGGGCGCTGGAGGCGAGCATCGCCGCCGCCACGGTGAGGGCCCCGAGCAGCACCGACTGACCAGCGCTCTGCTGGCTGAGGGAGAGGCGGCGCAGCAGGCGGTCGGTTTCACCTGCGCGGATCTGCACCTGCAGGTCCCCCTGCTCAATGCGGCTGAGGCTTTCCTCTAGACGTTGCGGGAGACCCAGGGCCCTGCTGCCCACCTCCACCGCCTGACGGCCCAGCTGATTGAACAGATCGTTGGGGCCGTTGCCGCTGGAGGTCATCAGGGGAAGCAGGTAAGGGCGGGCAATCGCCACGAGGCTAAAGCTGGGATCGAGGCTGCGGCCGACTCCCTCAAACGTGGAGAGGGCCCGCATCACAAAGATCAGCTCCGGGGGTAAACGGAACGGCTGGCCGTACACCAGCTCATAGAGATCCCCAGAGAGCTTGTCGATCACATTGGGTGAGAAAGGAGGCGTCAGGGCCTCGGTGAGCATCACCCGCACCAACCGTCGCACCGGGCCGGGGTCGATGTCGGTAGCGATGACCCCTGCAGCCTGGAGTTCGCTCACCAAGCCAGCGGCGTCGCGGGCGGCGGCGGCGGTGACCATCCGGCCCAAGCGGCTGCGCAACCGCTGCGACAGGGTGCCGACCATGCCGAAGTCGTAGTAGATCAGCGCCCCATCGCGGGCCACCGCCAGGTTGCCGGGATGGGGATCGGCATGAAAAAAGCCAAAGCGCACCAGCTGCTGCAGGTAGCTGGCGGCACCCTTCTCCGCCACGGCTGAGGGGTCAATCCCCGCTTCGAGGATCGCCTCGCGGTCGGTGATCTTGATGCCGGGCACATAGTCGAGACAGAGCACACGGCGGGTGGTGAGCTCCCACACCACCGCGGGGATCCGAATGCCTGGGTCATCGAGAAATTGCTGGCGGAAGCGAGCGGCATGCTCCGCCTCCAGGCGGAAATCGAGCTCCCGCAGCAGCACACGCCGGCACTCCTGAGCAATCGACACCCAGTCGCGGCCCACGCCCCACTGCGGGTGCTTTTGCAGCAGGGCAGCCACCTGTTGCATCACCTCCAGATCAAGGCGGAACAGGCGCTCGAGACCGGGGCGCTGAATCTTGAACACCACCTGGCGGCCGCTGCGCAGGCTGGCTCGGTGCACCTGGGCCAGGCTGGCGGCACCAAGGGGCTGCTCCTCGATGTCGATGATTTCAGCGACACGATCCCCCAACTCCCGCTCCAGAAGGGCCTGAGCGGTGTCGAAGGAGAAGGCGGGAACGCTGTCCTGCAGATGGGAGAGCTCCTCCACCCAGCTGGCGGGAAGCACATCCGGGCGGGCCGACAACAGCTGACCCAGCTTGATGAACGCCGATCCCAGCGTGAGCAGTTGCTGGGTGAGCCAGCGGGCCCGTCGCTGCTGGCGGCGCTGAAGCCGTTCAGGCGTTGCCCCACCGGGATAGGACCAGGCCTGGGCATCCCACCAGAGCCAGACCAGCAGTTGCAGAACAGCGCGCCAGATGCGCAAGGCGCGCGTGAGGCCCTGCCAACGCTTCCAGAAGGCCCGCATCAGGGCTGCTCCTCGAGGCGACGGGCGAGATGCGCCACCTGGGAGCGGATCTGATCGATCTGATCCTGGGGATCGGCACTGGAAGCAGGAGCCGACACGGCATCGGCCTCCGGCGCCGAGGGATCCACGTTCTCGAGACGTTCCGCCTCCAGTTCCACCTCTTCGCGAAACAACTCCCATTCACGCCGGAAGCGTTCAGGGGCGTCCTGCGCCAACACAGCCAAGTTCGCGGCTGCATCCGCCAATCCGCTGCCAAAACGGGCGCTGAGCCGATTCAACGCGGCCTGTACCAGGGTCTGAGGCGCGCTCATGGCCTGCCGCAATCGGGTCTGAACAAATCGTGGCAGATCAGGACTACGGAGCGGGGGCGACAGCTGGTGCCGGCACCGGGGCAGCGGCTGGCGGCTTATCCGTGGCCTCCCCTTGCTCTGGCGCGGCGGCAGGCTCAGTGGTGGCCGCAGCGGCGGCCGCTTGCTCCTCCTTGAGTGCTTTGGCCTTGGCGGCGGCCTCCTGCTCTTGCTTCAGCTGCTTGTCGAGCTCGAGCAGATCCAGCTCGGCCTGAATGCGTGTGGTCTGATCGCCAAAACGCAGACGAAGGTTCTCGAGGCTGGTGCCAGGGAAGACCTGAACGTCAAAACGGGGGCCGAAGCGGATCATCTCGCCCACGTTGAAACTGAGCAGGCGCTCGGTCACCCCGTAGGCCAAAGCGAATCCCAAGCCCGCCACCAGAGGGCCCATCCAGATGGTCTTCACCAGGCCTGAAGGGGCAGGCTTCACAGCGGATCCAGCCTTGGCCATCGCGCCGTCTCGGGTCGGTTGATCGTAGGCGGGGCCTCAGGTCGTGTAATCGGCGTTAATGCGCACGTATTGATCGGAGAGGTCGCATCCCCAGGCGCGGCCCCTGCCGGAGCCGGAGCCCACCTGGATGCGGATCAGCACGGTGTCACCTGTGAGGTAGGCGCCGGCGGCGCGATCGTGCATGTAGGCCGAAGCGGCTGGGCGATCGAAGGGGAGCGGTTGGCCGGCCGCCATGAGCTGGTGCTCACCCAGCCAGAGGGCCACGGCATCAGGATCCATGGGCACCCCGGCGCGGCCGGCGGCCGCCACGATGCGGCCCCAATTGGGGTCGCGGCCGTGCACGGCGCACTTCACTAAAGAAGAGCCGCAGATGGTGCGGGCAATGGCCCGGGCAGCAGCGTCATCGCTGGCACCCTCCACCTGCACCTCCAGCAGGCAGGTGGCGCCCTCGCCATCCCGGGCGATTGCCTTGGCCAGGTGTTGCGACACCGCCGTCAGGCCAGCCTCCAGCGCCTCGAAGTGCTCGGGGCTCAGGGGATCACCGGCTGCAAACGCCAGGTACGTGTCGTTGGTGCTGGTGTCGCCGTCCACCGTGATCGCATTGAAGGAGCGATCCACCGCCCGCTGCACCATCCCCTGCCAGACGTTGGCCGGCACGCCCGCATCACACGTGAGGTAGCCGAGCATCGTGGCCATGTTGGGGTGGATCATTCCCGACCCCTTGGCCATCCCGCCGATGCGCACGCGGCGATCGCCCAGTTGAGCCTCGAGGGCGATCTGTTTATCGATCAGATCGGTGGTGAGGATCGCGGTGGCCGCTGCAGAACCGCCCTCAGCGCTGAGGGCGTCCGCCAGGGGATCCAGCCCTGCCAGCAGGGTGTCCATGGGGATCGGCACACCGATCACGCCGGTGGAGCAGATCAGCACCTCCTCGGCCGCCAGCCCGAGGCGATCGGCCATGGCCTGGGTGGCGCGCTGGCTGTCGATCAGGCCGCGATCACCCGTGCAGGCGTTGGCCTGTCCGGAATTGGTGAGCACCGCCCGGGCACGGCCGCCACTCGCCTGCAGGCGTTCGGCGCAAAGGTCCACGCAGGCTGCCCGCACCAACGAGGTGGTGAAGGTGCCGGCGCACACAGCGCCCTCTGGGGCGAGCAAAAGAGAAAGATCAGGCTTCCCGGAGGCCTTGAGGCCCGCAGTGATGCCGGCGGCCAGGAAGCCTGCAGGGGCCGTGACACCACCGGGAATCGACTGCCAGGAGTGGGGCACAGACAATGGTGTTGCTGCAGCAATCCTCCTCCCGAACTGGGCCCGCTCAGCTTTTGCGCCAACGGATAAACAGGGGGATCAGCACCAGGCCCACCAGGAGACCCACGGGGTTCTGCAGCACCACCCAGCCGCAGACACCGACGGTGAACATCAAGATCACGCGCGCCATCACCCGCCCGGATCGACTGCGGTAGAAACCGCGGCTATAGACGGGGTCGTAGAGAGCCACGGAGCCTCCCTGCAGAACCAGATGACTCACCCATCTTGGAAACGCTGGCAGGGATCGCAACGGCGCATTGGTCTGACCGGCGGCATCGCGACCGGCAAGAGCACCGTGGGGCGCTGGCTGGAGCAGCAGGGCCTTCCGGTGCTGGATGCAGATGTCTATGCCCGGGAAGCATTGAGCCCTGGCAGCCCCTGTAGCTGGGCCGTTCTGGAGCGCTACGGCCCACGCGTTCAGGCAAAGGGCTGCGCAGACCAGGAGGCCGTGATTGATCGGGGGGCTCTAGGGAGAATCGTGTTTCATGACCCGTCCGAAAAAGCCTGGCTCGAAGACCTGATCCACCCTGTGGTGCGCGCTCGCTTCGATCAGGAGCTCAGCGCCTTGAACCAGGAACCCACCGTGGTGTTGATGATCCCCCTGCTGTTTGAGGCAGGCCTGGAGGAGCTCTGCAGCGAGATCTGGCTGGTGGATTGCACAGAAGCTCAACAACTCGAGCGGCTGATGCAGAGAGATGGGCTGAGTGAGGCGGAGGCCCAGGCACGGATCAACGCGCAGTGGCCGATGGAGCGGAAGCGGGGTCTGGCGGAACAGATTGTGGCTAATCGCGAAGATCTTCAGAAGCTTGAGATGCGACTCAAGGAGTTCAGAAAGCGACAAAGCCAAGCACATTCAACGTCCTGACGCAGCTGAGGGCGTGGGCCTCGGAGATTCATCCGAAGAAATCGGTGCGAGCAAAACAGAAAACTGCTCGAGCAAAGCATTGCTACGACGCATCAGTACCGAGAATTCGCGCAAACTCTGCAACAAGTCTGGACGCAAAGCCTGAAGTGTTGCGAGAGCCTCTCGGGATATTTGATCCGCACTCTCGCCGGTCTTAGAATAAACCTGAAGAGTGTTCGTCAAAGCAGCAGACATTTCAGGAAGCTGGCTGTTAACTATTTCCGCAGTCGTTTGGGCAGCCGCAAGAGACTTGGAAAGCTGAACAAGTGCAGGCGGGAGCTGCTGATTAGCAATCGTATTGGTTGACTTCAGCAGCTCCTGAAGGTCCCCACGCGTTGTCTCGGCCCCATCCAAGAAAGACTCGACAGTGGGCGCCGCCTGAGCGCGAACCGCAAAGCTAGTTGGCAGGTTTCGCCACTTCATTGGTGCTGGAGTCAGATCGATTGAACCACTGCCCAAAAGGCCAGCACGAGAGAGAAGCGCATGACTTTTGGGGGTAATCCATGGACGATATTTTTCCCGAATACGGAGACCCATCTTGACCTTCCCATCGGGAAGTAGATCAATCGACTGCAAGGCACCAACTCTCAAACCAGACATCCTCACGGGCGTACCTGGCACCAAACCCTGACTGCTAGGTGTGACCACGGAAACCATAAGGTTTTTTTCGAACCAGCCGAGACGCTGCGAGTAGAGGGCAAACAAAGACAAACCTAAGGCGAAGGCGCCAAGCGAGAACAGAACCGCGGCGCCTCGGAAAGCGCGGAAGGAAACCCTGGCACTGGACGTTTCTGAGTAGCTCACGACAAACGCACCACTAGAAGTACAGCAACTGAGTTCTGGACCATCCAGCGCTCAGGATGTCAACGTTAGGCTCTATCTCATCGAAGGCAAGCCAGCTGGCAGTAGAGAGCGAGTTGTGCATCATCTTCAACAACATCTGACCAGATGAATCAACAAGACCAGAAATCCAAGCTGAGCTGAGCAGTACAAGCTCAGGGCTCATCAAGACAGCACGCATCAACACGAACAGACTACGCTGCTGAGACGACACCTCACCAGGCCTTCGGCGAAGCAGTTCGTACATATCAGAAACTGATTTAGAGAGCAATGGAGACATGACATCAACCAACCCAGCTAGTTGAGCCTGAAACTGGCTCCTAGATAGACCATGATGCCACGCATGAGGAAGCCAAAGATTTTCCAGGATCGAAATATTCGAAATCAAAGAACCGGGGCAATCATCCAGTACGGCAACACAGAGGCCTTGCCGCAGAAAGATACGACAAACTCGATCAAGCTCATCCGTGGGATTGGCGCCTGAGCAATCCACCCAAATGCGCTGCGATGCCAGCCTACATTCAAACGCGCTAGAAAAATCCGTCACGATAGCGAGAGAAGTGGAGCAATCAAGAATTGGTAAAGAGATTCCATCAGCATCAGTAGCAGCAAGGAATGAAGCACCGCGCTAGAAGCCGCCCTAGAAACGTCAGGGATGGAAAAGTGGCCCCGAGCCTCAAAGTGACAGACCCAAAGCACCAAACCGGCTCCGACCAAAGCAGCCCTAACAGCACCAGAAAGGACTTCAACCGGCCGCACAGAATCAAAGACAATAACGATCTGCGAGAAGTCCATACTATCTCCAGCCACTAAAAGACCAGACACCAGAGACGCAAGGAGGAAATAGAAATAGAGAAAAGCCATTGACAGCGAAGCTGCAACAGTCCGAGGCAAAACTAGGTACCCAAGCGGCGATATTCCCAGCCTCAACAGCGAACGAATTTCCCCAGTCACGGACATGAGGCTCATCTCAGATGTAATTGCCGTCACAGATCGGGCGCAGAAAATCAAGGCCGGAATCAAAACCGCAAGACTACGGACCACAATCAGTCCTAAAAGCTCCAGGGCACCAGTGGAAATACCCGTTGCCAAGACGCTCTGGAAGGCGAGAACAAAGCCTGCGCCAACAAGGGACGCAGACAAGAGAACAACCAACAGCGACTGAACGCCAGAGAAGTAGAGCTGACGACTAAAAACCAGAAGAGCTGGCGAGGAGGCCAGAGCCCTCAATCTCGGAAAAACATGAAGCATCAAGAAACGAACCCGGCCGAAGAAGCCTCGACCAAAAGACAATCGGCAAGTGCCACTTCTCGAATTGGGCGTCACTGCAGCCGCAGAGGGAGTGGATGGTTGTGGGTTAAATTCTACCTTAATTTTACTCGAGGCTTAATTAATGAAACGCATCGCACTCGGGCTCTCAGGGGGCTTGCTTGTTGTCAGCAGCCCGGTTGGCGCAGCTGGGCTGAATGAGGCCAAGGTGGTGCGGATCATCGATGGACGGGAGGTCTTCATCAATGACACATCTGCCCGGGTCAATCAGACAGCAAGTGCTGGAAGTCTCATTCGGACAAAGCAGAGTCGCGCCGAACTGTTATTCGACAAGCGTGCCATTGGCCTCATGGGCCGAGACTCCCTAATCAGACTGGGTGCGCGTTGTTTCACTCTGGATGCAGGAGTGGTTGTGGTCAACGGCGCTCAAAGAGCTTGCCTCGGCTCGCGAATCCTCGGCGTGCGCGGCACGACCTATGTTTTAGCCAAAGAAAGTGACGACACTTACTCCCTGTCCGTACTGGCTGGTGAGAGTATTGTTGCCGACCAACTTGGCGAACCAGAAACCAACATCAATATCCTCTCAACCTATCCAAAGGTTGGTCCATGGACAGGGCTGACAGCAGGAGGCTTTGGTGCAGTCTACCCAAGCGGGAGCGGAAGCTTCACAGGTGGATTGAGCTACTTCACTCCCATTAACCAGAGTGGAGCCAATCAGGTTCTTTACTCCTCAAGCTCAATCGGCAGTAGCTTTCAGAATCTCTGGGGCGTGAGCACTGAGATCGGCTATCGCTGGCTTACCCCAGGCAATCAAGCGACCAACAGTGTCTATGCCGGCTACTCCGGCTATGGGGCACCCGGCTGCTACAGCAACTTGGTCAACGCTGGGGCTCAATGGGAGAAAGCCCGTTGGCGCTTGGGTGCCAGCGGAGGATTGAAGGTGAACGACTGTCCGTCTGGCCTTAGCTATGGCGCTGTCAATCTTTCGATTCCTGTTGGGCAGCGCAACAACAAGCCGCTGTATCTATCCCTGTCACCATACATTCTCAATGGCAATGTCGTAGGCACAAGCCTGCTATCCGACACGGGATCAACAAACTTTCCCGGTGTTCGGGCAACCATCGATGTCCCAGTTCAGGAAAATTTGTCTATCAAGGCCTACACCGGAGCTGACAGCGTTTTCGGATTGACCATTGGCGGCTATATCAGTTATCGCATCCCCACCGCAGGAAAACTTTACAATGATCCGAACACTCCCGAAAACCCTATCGCGGATCTGCCCGGATCCAATACTAAGGGTGCCCCTGCAGACCCTTCCCAGAGCTTCCGCAACTCTTCTACAGAGCTTGTTCAACTAGCCTTAGCTGGACAAGGACAAACGGTGTCCGATAGTGATCGCGGACTGTTCCAGGCTCAATCGGTTGAAAAGGGGGTGATCAAGGAAGGACAACGCGGTCGCTTCAGCGCCAGTGGAGTCCTGCTCGGGATTGAGACGATCCCAAACGATGATTTCAAAAATCTGCTATTGGTCAATTTCAAGGGCCAGAATCCTCTGCCTGAAAGTCGCCGCATTGCCAAGGCAGCGGAGAAAAGGAAGGTCATGACGACCCAACTGGCAGGCATTCTTGGAACCGATTTCCTTAGCAATGCCGCACTGGCAGTGAGCACCACCGTTGATACTCCGTTCACACCGCTGACGCAGATGCCGGCTGGTCGGTTTGTTTGTGCTGCAACCCCCCAGGCCCGTGCCGTTGGTGCACAGAACGCCACAACAGGAGAGTTCAACTACAGCGGGGGTGCCGCCTATTTCGGCCGTGGATCCAAGACCTCCCAGGGCTACCCAGCGACCTACAACAAGTCAGATGCCTACATCTTCACGGATGCTGGCGTCTGCTCTGAACTGAACCGCCTCGCTAATCAGGGGTATGACGTGGTTCAAGCCGAAGCGATCTGAAGATCAGCCTCATGCTGCTTCAACCTATGCCCCACCTGAGGTGGGGCTTTTTTCTTGGCTTGAAACAGTAGGCGTGACCATAATCACAATATTCAGTGATCTGGATCGAGGCACAACAGGTCAACCGCAATCATGTTGGGAGAACAAAGGCAACAGCCTTCAAAATTCACCCACCTGTCAACCATGAAAGCCTCTGTTCTGAACGTGCTCACTGCACTAGCATTCACGACTGCTGGATTAGCTCTGATCCATCTCCCAGCTCAAAGTGCCAGCCTCACAGCACCAGCACCTGAGAGGAAGTATTCCTGTCACCTCCAAGACATCCAGATTGAGGGGAAAGGCGAGAGCAACTCTTCCTTGAACTTCACAGCAGTGCACTGGGTGAGTACAAATCAGGACCAATCAGAAATGGCCTGCAAAGCGATTGAGGGAGATTTCGCTTAACAACAGCTAGATCTCGAAACCAACTCGCTATCGCCAGAAGTAGGCAAGCCAGACACCGATGTCCTTGGCTCGTACTCTCACCTAGCTCAGACCCTCAACACTTTATTTCAGGTTGGGGGCTGCGGCTCGTCCCGCGACTCCACCAACTCGATGGGAGGTAGTGGATTAGGTTGTTTGTCAACAAGAAAGGTTACCTGAAAACTGCCGGGAATCTGCTCATAGACTCTAGACGTGTAGTCCACTTCGCGGCCCAGGTTGCCGATATGCCTACGCCTATAAATACGTTGGTTAATTTCAGCAAGCAACACAAAGGCAAAAAAGCTGGAAAGGACAACAAGTAAAATCAACACAACACGGGCATTCGCTGACTCTAGTTTAGCCCTTAAGCTTCTGGCTGAGGATCTGATTCGACAACTTCGGATCGGCCTTGCCGCCGGTTTTCTTCATCAGCTGACCTACAAAGAAACCCTGCAGCTTGGTCTTGCCGCCGCGGAAGGCTTCCACCTCTTCTGGGTGGGCCGCCAGCAGCTCCTCCACGATCGCTGTGATCGCTGCCGGGTCACTGATCATCCCCAAACCTCGCTCTTCAACGATCGCCGCCGGTGAGCCGCCCTTCTCCAGAAGCTCGGGCAGGATCTCCTTGGCGATCTTGCCGCTGATCGTGCCTCCATCAATCAGCTTGACCATCTCCGCCAGCTGCTCCGGGCGGAAGGCGAGTTCGGAGTAGCTGAGGCGATTGGCATTCACATAGGCGGCGATATCACCGGTAATCCAGTTAGCCACACCCTTGGCATCAGCCCCGGCCGCCACAGCAGCTTCAAAGAACTCCGCCATCGGCCGCTCATCGGTGAGCACCCGGGCGTCGTATTGCGAGAGTCCAAGTTCCTCGGCGTAGCGGTGACGTTTGGCCGCCGGCAGCTCCGGCAGCTCAGCGCGCCAACCCTCGCGCAGATCGGCACCCACCTCGATCGGGCCAAGATCCGGATCGGGGAAGTAGCGATAGTCGCTGGCGCCTTCCTTGCCGCGCATGCTCTTGGTGAGCTGCTTGCCCTCATCCCAGAGGCGGGTTTCCTGCACC
>Ga0194116_10000623_pt1 | contig 59678 bp, 48 predicted proteins | sample TA2MahsurfametaG_4_FD_148617 | JGI IMG/M metagenome (GOLD analysis project Ga0194116, IMG submission 148617) | Freshwater microbial communities from Lake Tanganyika, Tanzania - TA2015008 Mahale S9 surface | ecosystem: Environmental > Aquatic > Freshwater > Lake | place: Tanzania: Lake... | reverse complement strand
AGAACTTCGAATCTTCAAACGTGCGGCCAACGACGCCCTTGAAATTCTTCTTCTGTCCCATGAGCCCCCGGTTCTCAACCCGTCGTCAGATTAGGGGACGGAGCGAAAGTGCCCGCCGGACACATCCAGCGAGCCCTTCACTTGTCGGTTCTGGTGCTTGGGCGCGGAGGCCTTTGTTCACCATGCTCATGATTGAGTCGCGCAGTGGGATGGCCGCATAAACGATCACGCCGTGGGCGACGATGTTCATCCAGTCCTCCTTCATGACGAGTCCCCATCCGGCGGCCGGCCACCTGTCGATCCACCAGCCCATAAATCCAGACCACCAAGCCCTAGTGGGTCCCGAGGACGGGGAGAGCCTTCACGGTGCCGTTCAGCTTGACGAGTCCGAGGACCGGGTCGATCACCGCGTGGGCCGCGGTAAGGACCGCTGACAGGAGGACCAGTTGTCCGATGACATACTCTTGTATCGACCCCAGTTCTGCAGGATGCCCTGCGTCGGGGACGGTACGTTTCACCCTATTTAGAGGGTGCGAATACCTGCTGAAGTAGTGGCTTCGTCCACAAAGCAGGTTGAGTCCGAGCCGCTGCAACATACCCATTCTGGGGGACTAGCGTTCCTGTCTAGGGGAAAAGGTGGGGGAACAGTGAGCCGACTCGCAGCAGTGCTCTTTCTTGTGGCCGGTTTCCTTTCGTGCTCCGGAGAGTCCGGTTCGACGAACGACTCGGACACGAGTGATGCTTCGTCGGCCTTGAGCACGATGCCAGTCGCAACAACGCCCGACGGTGATGTCGAGCTTTGCTCGCTCGCCACGGAAACTTTGCCTGGGTCTGCCGATGAACCAGCGTCGAACGAGAGCCTCGCTGCCTCGTTGAAGACCCGTGCTGATGCAATGGCAACGATCGCGAAGGCGTCCCGTGGCGAACTCGCCGATGCATTGGCACGTTCCAGCGAGGCCATGTCACAACTTGCTGATGCGGTGACACGGAACGCTGCACCTGATGCGCTTGACAGCCTGTTGACGGCACTTAGCCAGGACACCGAGTTTGTTGCCGCGCAGGAAATCATCGATGCCGCGGTACTCGAAGCGTGCAAGGAGAAGGGCTGATGAGAATGAGGACACGTAAGACAGCCCTGTTCCTCGGTTTTGGAACGCTCCTCACCTTGGTCGCTTGCGGCTCTCAACAAGAGTCCGACGACGATGCCTCGCGCGTGAAGAACTCAGCGATTGACGTTCCGTTCGACCAGAAAGCTGAGACGCCAGCCGCGAGCGGAGTCCCGGATGTGGTTCTCGTTGGTCTCGGCGATTCGTATGGGTCGGGCGAGGGTGACCCCGCGGTGCCGATGGGCGACCCTGATACGACACGGTGGTGGAATCTCACGAATCACACGAGTGAAGGAGCAGAGCTGTGTCATCGGTCGTCCAAGGCCGCATTCGTTCAGGCCGCAATGGAGTTACAACGCCAAAACCCGGATCTCAATATCTACTGGAAGCATTTTGCATGTACCGGAGCGCAGACTGAACACCTTGCAGCCGAGTCGTACGACGCGACCGTTGATGAAGAAGACAACAAAATCATGGATTCCGCGTCCGATCGCCGTCAATTGAACAACCCACAATTCGATGACGCGGTTGCGTGGGTGAACTCGCTCCCGTGGGGAAACGGCCAGCAAAAGAAGATTGACGCGATCTACATCTCAATTGGTGGAAATGACGTCGGTGGGTGGAACGAAGCAGATCCGGTCCAACGACGCCTCGGACTGGGAGCAATCATCAAGACTTGCGTCATGCCGGGTGTCGAGGATTGTGACGAAGACGCCGCCGAGAGGACGTACATTGAAAATGCCGGACGCTATGCGACGTACGGAAATGGATTGACGACTGCCTACACCAATTTGAATGCGTTACTCAATGAAAAGGCAACATTAGCAAACATTGTGATCGGGAAGAAACTTCTGAATGCCTATCCGAATCTCATCCAATCCGATGTCATCGACCCTGCAACGAGTACGAACGCCTTCTGTGGCGACGAGGGTGAGGGAACTCCGTCTGATCCCGTAGGTCGCATGAACAATGGACTGCTCGCAAATACCGATGCAAGCGATTGGCAATTTGTGGCCGAGAAGATCATGTTGCCCCTCCGCGAAACACAGCGGCGAACCGCAGCAGACCTCGGTTGGGATCTCGTGCGTTTCGACACTGCGGCCAACGAAGCGGCCAACTTTGACACGTTCGATGCATGGACACCGCACGGACTTTGCGCGACCACAAACTGGGTGCACGACTTCCGCGGAGCCAAGGCACTGCAGGGCGACGACATGGATATCCGTCTCTGGGGGCTGATCTCTAACTCGTTCGGTGCCGTCCATCCCAATCCGACGGGTTGGCGCGACTTTGCGAAACGTGCGTACTACCACTTGTCGAAGGCAATGCCGAATGCGTCTCTGCCGAGTTCGCCAGCTGCATCCACGCCGTCGGTTGTGTCGCCTGGATCTGCGTCCGGCGGCGAGGTACCGCGACCAGAGTTACCAGCAGAGGCGGCACCGGACTCCGCGGCTCCGGCGGTTGGTCAGTTTGCAACGGATTCCGACGGAGTCCTAACCGTTCGGTCGGCGACCTGGGTATCCGATGCCGTCGGACCCCGAGACCTTGTTTGGCGCGTCGCGGCCCGTGGCAGAGAAGTTTCGTGTACGAACTGTCGCTGGCTGGATCCCGTTACAAAACGTGTCGTTGCCGCAGTGCTCGCCGACCCCGTCGGAGATGGTGTACAGGCCGTCGTCGGTTTTGATCCGAGTGCCGATCCAAGCGACTTCAGATCCAATGGTTGGGCGGCAGAGTTCATCGTGGGAACCGACGCGAATGCTCCGGTGCGTGGAGATGCGATCCAACGATGGATTCTTGAATGTGACGCCTCGACGTGTCGATCACAACAGTTGAACGTTGCCGAAATGCGGTGGGCCAACAAGATCTGGAGCGTCGCCAATTGCAACCTTCCACTTCGTTCCGGCGGGCCGAGCGAGATCTCAGAAACAGCAGTTCTGGAGGGCGCAACCGCGACTGCGATACGTGAGAGTGCACTCGATCGTGTGCGACTTGCATCACCGCACTTCCGCCCCGTTCTTTCAACCACAGGTGGTGCCGGCGAGATAACCGGGTATTCAGAGACGGGATGTGAATCATGAGCGTGACGTTTCGACGACGTATTCGAGCGGTGGTCGCGTTTGCAACCGTCGCGTCGTTGATCTGCGAGCCGTTGGCTGTGTCAGCGTCGACGCCACCTTCGACGGATCCAGATTCGGCCGCCCCGACGTCGACCGTCGCCGGTGCTGACAATCCCGATGATGATGGCGAGGCCCGCACGACACCCGTTCGACTCGGTCTCAACGGTTCGCGTCTCGCCCCGCTTGGCGGAACAATGTTTGTCCGATTGCGGGTATCGAACTCCTCTGCGTTACCGGGTGCTCTCGGAACGCCGACAACCGTGTCGTTCACGTCATTGCCTCCCGGTGTGACACTTGAGTCGGTTTATCCCGCCTCCGCGACGGGAAACGATGGATGGTTGTGTACCCGGTCAGCGTGTCGCACCAACCAAGTACTTCCGCCGTTGGGCTCTCTCGACGGGCTTGCCAGCTTCAAAGTTGCAAGCGACGCTTCGATTGGGGCGCTCGAACAATCGCTGCTGAATCAACTCATTTCGACGACACAAACCAACATCGACAAGTCCGCCCTCACTGCCGCACTCGACTCTATGAAGGGTATCGAAGCTTCGCTTTCCGCGCAGATTGGCGCCGAGCGAGTGTCGACGTCCGACACCTACCGGATCACCGCTGTACCTGCCGGAAGCGCGGTCTCACCTGAGGTGTTTGCTTTCGATCCGCCACAGCCCATCGAAGGCCGCCGGGCGTCGTGGACTGTCATCGTTGCGAACCCCTCGTCTGCATCGTTGACGGGTGTATCTGTCGATGCACCATTCGAAGGCAGTCAATTGTCCGAGACCAGCGCCAATGGTGAGGGTTGGACTTGTGATGAAGCACGTTGCACCTACGACGAACCTGTGGTGTCGGGTGCGACGGCGGCGCCCCTGGTGATGTCGGGAGTTGTGCCGCCGGCCTCAAAGGAATTTGAAGCACAGCCAATTGCGTGGACAACCGACGTCGCAGTCGGCGTTGCTTCGGTGCCGCTCGACCTCGGGTACCTGCCGCTCTCCGAGACGCCGCCGAATCTTGTCGCGCGCATCAGCCCATCGGGTGGCGTACCTGTCACAAGTGCGGGTGCTGTACTTGCGCTCGACGTCGGCATCGCGACGATCGGTGGTCCTGCACGTGGGGTCAAAGTCACGCTCGAGTCGCCGGGCGCCGCATTCGAGTCGGCGACGGGGATCAACTGTCAGGTATCCGGCTCAATCGGGTTGTGCTCACTCGACGAGGTCCAGCCGGAACGACCGGTCTCCGCTGTCGTTCGCTTCAAGATCAGCGACGAAGCCGGCGAGGGCCTCGTCGTGACGACGAAGGCGGAAGTTGATGGTGAGCCGACCGACAAACTTGCCGACAACACAACTTCTACAACCGTCATCGTGCGCGAAAAGGGCTCGCCGATCCCCGTACTCTTTCCGGTCAGAAAGAACGAGACCGGGGAGTGGGTTGTGAACGGCCTGAATTCGGAGCCGTTGACGCCGTCGCGGCCGGAGATCCTCGCCTACGTGGTGAAGAATGTCGGTGCAGAACCGATTCCGGCAGGCTCGACGCTGGGAGTCTCCATTGTTCTGCCCCGTGCAGTTTCGACCCGACCTGCCGGCGACTGGTCTTGTATCGAGGCCTCCGCCGTTCTTGACGTCAACCGGCCTTCATCGGGAATTCTTGCAACCGCAGCCGATGCAGCAGCCGCTGCAGGCACGTCGGTCGGCGAATTGACCAATGACGATTGGAACCAGTTCGATTGTTCCATCACGGTGCCCTCCGAACTCGCTCCGGAGGACCACACCGCACCGATCCTCCTCAACGCGTCGGCGGCGTCCGTCGCGCGTTCGATTGCGGGTGCCATTTCCGCACGTCTCGGGCAGTCGTCGCTCGGCGACGACGCCGCGTCGTCGCAATCCGTCGAACGTGTCCTTGTCGTTGATGTTCCGCGCCTCGAAGTCCAGTCGCAGGTCGGTGATGCTGTTCCCACTCGCAGGGGCGGAAAGTCGAAAGCCAAAGTCACTCTCGAGAACAGGGGAGAGACTGCGGCGACACCCGTACTCATCGCTGCACCAAACAACGCAGCAGGAATCAATGCAGTCGATGGTGAGGGCTTGACATGCGTGCGAATCGGCGGCTCCTTGTCCATTGGTGTTGCAATCTGCCGCGGGCCGAAGAGTGCTCCGTTTGATGAGGGTGGCGAGGCCGAGGTCAGTGTCAGTCCGCAGGGACCCGCCGTAAGGGGCGCGTGGACATACAACGTGGTTCCGATCGCCGTTGGCCGGACCGTGGTCGTGGGTGGCACGACCGAAGGTCTCATCCGCGAAAACGAGCCTTTACGGATCGATGTCACCGGTCCCGACATGGTGGCAACAACGTCGTACCGTTCGGGCAGCGATTCGATGGTCCCCACAAGGGTCAGGCTGTATGCCAACCACAACGGGTCCGAAATTGCGTGGACCCAAACGACAGGTGCTCCCACGGTCGAACTATCGGTTGACGACGAGGGGAACGCGAGCTTCCTCGCACCCAATGTCAACCAGACAACGACGTTGACGTTCACCGCCACCGCTACGGACGATGGGGTTTCGAAAAGCGACAGCATTTCCGTTCGCATTGAACCGACGGCGAAGTATCAACCGCCGGCTCCGACGGCGCAGTCGTCGTCGTTCTCCTCAGGAACCGCTATGTCGAATCTGCCCTTCCGAGGGGAGCGACCGACTTTCTCAACGGCGGGTTTGCTTCGGCGCTCGTCGTCGTCCGTTTATTATCGACGCGCTTTCGTCGCCACGAGTCCCCGCGGAGTCGACTCGACGCCGCCAAGTCCCGCAGAGCCGTGGACCGTCGGTGGTGCCCCCATTCGCGTCCGCGCAGATTCATTGGGCTCGGGATCGCTCGGCGTCGCGCCGGGTGCTTCGGTTGCGATTGTTGGTGATTCGGTTGAAGGCGTGTCATGGTCGTGGAGTATCGAAGCGGGCGACGCCGGTTTGGTCGGTAATGCAGCTCTGGCGAGTGCGGTGTCAGCGGCAAGAGGTGCGACTATTCGTTTCACCGCACCGGCGACAACCGGGACCGTCGTACTTCGCGCGACGGTCACGCTCGGTGACTTGTCCGCAAGTGACCTCGTCACAATCAAGATTGGTGACGGGTCCAAGGTTGGAAACGTCACATTTGACGTCGCAGGCAGGACACGTCCGCTCGTGGTCACATCGGGTGGCAGGAAGGACGTAGTCGCCACAGCACCGGCTGGTTCGGTCCTTTCCTGGGGCACGACACCGCAGAGTCGTGACGTCACCGTGACGCCGAATGGCGCAGGAGCGCGGATCTCGGGTACTTCGCCGGTGCAGCCGCTCATCGTCAATGTGTATGCGATTGCGCGCGGTACCGACGGGCGCATCACCGCGGTCGGAAGCTTTCCGCTGGTTATCGCGCCGTCCATCACATTCGCGTCACTCTGCGACATCACCGCGTCTGCCGCAACGCTGCTGCGCAGCATTCCGGGGACCAGTGGACTTGATCTCTCGGCGGAACTTGCGCAGGCCTCTGCGTCATGCGCGACCGGCAGTCGTCTGACGTTCAGTGGCAAGTCGTTCAGGTTTGCCGGATTTGCGATCTCGAACGTAGGAGGCAGTCTCGACCGTAACGGTCTCCGACTCACCAGTGGAACGATCGATTTTCCGGACACCTGGCCAATCGACGATGTCCAACTGAGTGAGTCCTCGGGGTCAGTGATCACCTTCAAGATGTCCGGCGGTGGAACACGTCTTGGATTCCCGACGGTGCGTCTGCAAGGGCAGTTGTCGGCACGGTTTTCCGCGTCGCTGACGCCGTTTGCGGGTTGGACCTGGAAACCAACGATCAGTTTCGAAAATGGATCAGTCAGGTCGCTCTGGCTGCAGGGTGATGGACCCGTTCGAGCAGATGGCACACGCTCGTCGATCCTCGCGCGTGGTGTCCCCGCAGCGGATGGTTCAACGACGTTCGACATCAACGCATTGGGCGTCGAACTTGTCGCAGGATTACGTGCCGACATCTCCGGGTCCATCGGCACCGGTGCGGGTAGCCCCGTCAATCTTCGTGGTTCCGTGTCGGGCACGTGGTCGCCGTTCAACGGGGCAACCATGTCGAACATCACCGTTCGGCTCGCGACGGGCCAACCGACGACGGTCAGCGGCACCGTGGCGCTGTCGGTCGGTGGACTGAACGGCGTGTCTCTTGGTGTATCCGTCTCGGTGACGAGCGCCGATCGTTGGACGATGACCGTCAATGCGGATCAAACCCGTGACCTCACGCTTGTCGACGGGGTGGTCCTTCGAGGCGCGACAGTCTCGGGCTCCCTGACCCGTGACGGGGCGACGACAACCGGTTCCCTTGCATTTGCGGTTCTCTCACTTCGGATCAACGCGTTTGCCGAGGTGTCGAATCTCCGTGCTGAAACCAGAGTCAATTGTCCAGCAGCCGGAGCATGCACCGCAACGATTGCGATGTCAGCGACCTTGATTCTGCGAACGGCAACTCCAACCTCGATTTCGCTGTCGGGCTCCGTCAATACCGCGGCCCGCACACTCAGTCTCACGGGTTCGATCGCGAATCTTGCCGTCACCTCGGGAGTTTCGCTTACGTCAGTGACGTTCACGTACGAAAACCGTGCCGGCGCGGTGACATTGACGGCGGGAGCAACGGCGCAGATACTGGGTGCCACCGCGAACGTCACCGTGACGTTCAATCCGAACAACACCGTGGTCAGCGGCGGCATCAATGACCTGAGACTGTTTGGCAATTCGGGCCCGTCGACCAATGCCGAGGTTGCCTTCAGCGTCAACGCCGAACGAGAAGTGTCGTGGACACCCGCGACACCGAATTTGCGCAGTCTGAATCTCCCCGCAGTACAACTGCCGATCAACGGAATCCATCTCACGGCGGCCGTCACGACGCCCGCCGCCTTCCGGACCTTCCTCGGCAACACGGTTCCCGAACGTTTCGTCATTCGTGCGAACGTTGTCAACCAGCAGTACACGCTTCTTGGTCGCGAGTTCGGGGGGCAGATCAGCGGCACCTTGACGAATCGGGCAAATGGCTGGCTTTGGGACGCGTCTCTCGCGTTGAATGGCGACTTCGAATTCTTCTCCGGTGCGCGTTTCAGGTCACCCGCAATCCGCATCCGCGGAGGCGGTGGAAGTGAGCTCAAATTTGGCTTGTCGGGGAGTCTCGCGATCAACGTGACCGGCTCTGAGTTCACAGTGCCCTTCGATCTTCAATCGCTCGACTTGTCGGATTGGACCATCAATCTCGAAACACCACCGGGGGGAGCGTTCAGCGTCGAACCAGTGCGAGGACTTCGCCTCACCTCGTTAACGGGTGCGATCACGCGACGGTCCAACCAGGTTTCGATCGCGATCTCGTTCCGGCAGGGGGCACGCGACGCGTGGACGCCGTTCACCGGCTTCGCCGTATCCGAAGCCGATGTATCTGCATCAGCAGCTTGTCCGAGTGTCGAGGCGCTTGAGCAGTGCGTAACCACACTCTCGATGAGCGGTCGTATCACCATTCCGGGTGGATCCGCAGTTTTTCGTGCCGCGCGTGATGCAACGGGCTGGACACTGACCGCGAGCGCCGGTTCGATGCAGCTCGCTCCGGGTATCCGGATCACGTCTGCGAGTGTCTCGGTTGTCATCCCCAACAGCGGTTCGGTCTCCGTGACCGCGACGGGAACATTCAATGTCCTGAATGTCGATCTTTCGGCATCGGTCTCGTTCAGCGAGCAGGGGCTGCTACTCACGGCATCGCTCAGGGGAACGTGGCAGCCGATCACCGGTGGCCCGTCCTTCTCCGATGCAAGCGTCGCGTTTGCTACTTACGCGGTTCCGAATTTCGATCCGCCCGGTGCACCGCGTGCTCAGGCGCTACCGGCAAACGACCCGATGTTCTTCGGTGCGGTCAACATGCCGGAGAGCATTCTCCGTGCTGTTGGCCTGCAGGGCATTCGCATTGAACCCGTTGGCCTGTCGCTGGGAAACATTTCATCGGGGAACTTCGGCCTGAACATCGCGATCAGCACGGGTGGCCCGAGGTGGATCGTCAATTTCAGCGGCAAGGGTTTGAAGTTGACGGGACTGGGCATTCGCCTCGCGATGCGCAATTTCATTCCCACGTTCGGGCTCTACGGTGAGGGCGAACTCGTCGTTCCCAGTCAGCCGTCCGGAGTCCCGCTCGTTCTTGACCTCACCGTGACCGCGACGGGTGGGCTCTCGGTTGCGGCAACGCTCGGTATCGATGCCGACGGCCGCGAGCGGCCATGGCGAAACGCATTTGGAGTCGACGGCCTCGTCGTTCGCTTTCTTGCAATTTCATTCTCCTTGCAGCCGCCGAATCCGTTCCCGGGTTTCGGCGCCGCTTTGTCCCTTGAGCTGCCGGCGAGCATCCGTGACGTTTTGGGGATGTCCCAGGGGGTCGTTCTCACTGCGGTCCTCAACGTGCAGATTGACAGCATGTGCCTCTCGGTGAGTGCACGTGGTCAACGAGCCAACGACAGAGTGATCAACATCCTTGACGGAGTCCTCACCGCAACGCAGGTGGAGGTCACTTTTGCACCACTTGGGTGCACCGTCGGACGCGTGACGGTGCAGCCGGGAATCCGCGCGGTTTTCCGGGGATCCGTCATGGGTGTCCCCGTCAATGTTGACGCAAACGTGAATCCCTCACAGTTGTCAGTCGAAGCAAGCGTGTCGCTCGGATCCTTCGACATAGGACCGTTGCGGTTCGAAGAAACGGTCTTTGAGACCGGCATTTACGGCACGAGACCGCTTGACTCGTTTGTGCGCTTCCGAGGCGGACTCAGCCTGGGTTCCACGCGGGTGTCGGCCTCCGTGGATGTTCGCAACGACGGTTTCGACATCTCCGGATCGATCGACAATCTCAGCCTTGTGCCCGGCCTCGTAGAGGTCAAGCAGGCCCGTCTCTCGGCCGGGTACGACCTTTCAGACACAAGGCTCAATCTCAACATTCTCGGGTCGGTGGAAGTGCTGCGACAGGCCCTGAACGTCAGCCTGGATGTCGAGGTTGATCGCAGCGGAGTGAGAAATCTCAGGGGCTCGGTCGAAGCGGACCTCGGTATCGGCAACCTCCTGCGGATCAACGGTCGGTTCGGGTTCGATATGTCGCTGTCTAATCCATCCATCTCGCTACGTGGAGCCGTCGTGGCAGCTGGTTTCAATCTGCTCGAAGTCGAAGGTTCGATCAATCGCAACGCCCTCAGTGTCCGTGCGAGTACCGACATGTTTGGCATCTTCCAAGGTTCAGTATCAGGCAAGGTCGTCTGGTGCAACGCGGGTAACACCGAACGCATCACCAACTCCGCAGGACAACAGATCATTGCCCAGTCCGGTGACTTCTTCTTCGCCACCGAACTGAATGTCAACATGGACTTCGCCGGATTCAACGCCCAAGGCGGTCTGAAACTCGGGTACTCGGCCCCCAGCGGTACGGCACCGCAACGTCAGGCCTGTGGGGGCAATGGCCAACGCGCGGTCGGAACGCCCTCGACGACCACGACGACGAGTAGTACGAGCACGACCGTTCCGTTGGTGAATCGCCTGCCAGGTAACAACGGAGGGGGCTTCAACCCTGGTGGCTTCAACCCTGGTGTCGCATCTACGGTTCCGCGAACGGTTCCCGGCGCTCTCGTACCGACAACCATTGCAAATCGTGTTCCGGTCAGCACCGTGGCCATAACCGCACCAGCGGGTGGTCCGCGAATCTCCACACCACCGGTCGCGGTGACAACTGCGGCACCGCGTACGACGACGACGATTGCTCGCACAACCACCACGTTGGCGCCGTCACCGCCCGTTCCGCGCGAGTTCTTCGGGGAAATCAGCGCGAGCTTTCAACTCGGAGGAAGTGGCTTCGGTGGCCGTGCTGCGATCAGTGGCGCGTTCTCCACGGGCGGCGAGCTCAGGTTGACCGGATCGGTGAATCTTAACCTCACGGTTGCTGCCGCGCGGGCAAACATCGAATTCACAAAGCGCCCCGGTTTCGTCCGCTTTGCAATCGATACAACGGTCACTTTGGCCAGCGCTCAAGTGTCACTCAGTGGAACCTTCGAGCGTTCGGGTGGTCGCACGACCTTCGATCTCAGGGGTTCAGCCGATGTCAATCTTTACGTCGCAACGGTCAACGTCGCATTCCGAGTGAACAACAACGGTTTCGTTGCACGTGGAAGTCTGGCCGTCGGCAGTCGGAACTGGGCTTACTTCTCGGCGTCCGTGACCCTTGCGTTCACGTCGGACGGTTGGTTGATCGATGTAGGAGGTGAGCTGAACATCCTGAACGGACTTGTCGAGGTGGGGGGTCGATTGGCCATCGGCAATCTCGAATGCAACGCACGAATGGTGTGTCGCTCGGTGCGGACGTTTGCTCGTCTGTCGGCCTCCTTCCCGATCGGACCTTTCCAGTTCAGAGTCGATGCATCGTTGTTGAATGGTTTCAGTCTTTCGGTCGGTACGACCTGGGCCCACGAGACGGGGAAAATGGATCTCGGCAACTGTTGGGGCCGTGCAAAGGCAGAACTATCGGTCACGCTGTACCTCAGGCAGAACCCTGCACGGAATCAAGCAAGAGTCGAACTCGTGGGCCGAGCCGGTGTCTATGGCAAATTGTGGGGATATTGGTGTTGGCCGGGCACTCCGGACAGCGAAGGTGATCGTTGGCCGTGGAGCATCAGCGCGGAGATCAGCGTGACGTTCGACCCGTGGGGAGTCACGGTGTCGGTGCACCTCGGGGTACCCAACTTCACCATCGGGCCGGTCGCCGGAATCCGCATTCGTGTGACCTAGCCGAGTATCGACCTCAGCGGGCGAGGAGGGCTGCGAGGGCCGACTCCGCACCGGTCCCGCCGTCGGGGTTGTGGTGGGTGAGACGGGAGAGAAAAGTGATCGACACCTCACCGGCCTCGACGGCGCCACCGTCGGTGTCGATGGGAAGAGGGAGTGCCTCGCCGATCTCCAACTTGATGGAGTACGAGTTGGTGTGGCCTTCCTTCAGTTCCTTGCGGGCCGAGGCCATGGCGCGCGGAAGTTCGTGGCCGACGCGGGTGCGGCGCCACCCCTTCACTTCGTCGAGGGGCAGGTTCGGCACGTTCAGGTTGACAACAACGGGCTCGTGGTGGGGGGTGTCGATGACACCGCGAACGACGTGCGAGGCAACCGTCGCTGCGGTACCCCAAATTTGGCCTTTCACCATTTCGTCCCAACCCTGGCCTTCGATACCGAAGCCGGCGACTGCCTGGCTGACTGCTACACCGCTCATGCCGTAGTTGCGCCCGGTCAATGTCGCACCGATGGTGCCCGAGTGGTACACGCTGCGGCCGACATTGGCCCCGGGGTTGATTCCCGAAACGACGAGGTCGAACTTCTTGTCGAGGATGCCGAGGTGCGCCATCATCACGCACAATGCGGGCGGGCCGGTCAGGGCCCAGGCTTCGTCGATGCCCTCGATGTCGACGCGGTGGATATCGGGACGCATGAGGTGAATGGCACCGAATGCGGCGCTTGCGCCCGAGTACTCGCTGTCGGGGGCGAGAATCGTGACGTCGCCGTGTTCGCGCATTGCGCGGGCCAACACGTGCAGGCCGACAGAGTCGATGCCGTCGTCGTTCGTTACCAAGATGTTCATGACCACATCTTGCCCCATGACGGCGATTTCCGTCGGGTCAGTGAATCGCCCAAGGTCGGAAGTGGCTCAGATGTCGGGAAAGACGAAGAACGCCCGTCGGATCGGCCCCGACAACGAAGCAACTGTCAACGTGCGCCCATGAAATGGTCGAGCCAATCGTGGTAGTGCTGCACGCGGGCCTCTTCCTCGTTGAGCAACTGGCTGGTGAACCCGCGCGAGTGCATGCCGGCCTGGACGTCACGGATGAAGTGGATGTCTTGGTCGACCGTGGCATCCATCGTCTTCCTGCCGGCGATGACGTCGTCCTGTGTGAACTCGTCGTGCACGGGGCGGGGGATGGGGAGCAACTCGCTCTCTCTCCACGGCCTGAAGGTGACACCTGCACGTTCGGCGACGGCCGGGTTGGGCTGCAGTTTGAAAGTGAACTTGTCCCAGTAGCACTTGTTCGGGTCGCTGGGATGCGGTCGCGCGCGCATGACGAGCGCGGCCTCGGGCTGCACCGTGACCATGGTGTTGGGGAAGAGGTTGAACTGTTCGATGTCGGTCAGGCGACTGTCTGACAGGTCGCTGTAGTCGTAACCAAGGGCTGCGCCCATTTCACGTCGCCGCCGCTGCATGGCAAGGCGGAAATCAAGCACGTGGCCATCGAAGGTGGTCGGGTCCATGCCGAACTTCTCGCACTGGGCGAGTTGGTAGAAATTCATCGTCGGCGGTACCGGCATCGTCGAGTTGACCGTGTGACCAAGGATCTCGACGCTGGTGTGACCATTGGTGAAAAGTTCGACCTGTGCGGTCGGGCAGTCGAAGAGCATCGCGTGCTGCGGGTGAATGTGTTCGACGTGATAAAGCTCACCGAAATTGTCGAACACCGCCTTCCAGTTGGCCTCGAGGAAAACCGTTTGATCGCCGACCAACGTCATGCGTTCGAGGTGGAACGGGGCGAGACGCTCCGCAATCACACCGAGGGATTCGAGGAGTGGCAGCGCGCTGTTGTCCATACAGATGAACACAAGACCCATGAACGTCTCGCAACGCACCTTCGGCAGCGAACGTTCCTCGCGGTTGACACCACCTTCGAAGAGATGATGGCTCGGCACGACGACGAGATGTCCGTCGGGGCGGTACGACCACCCGTGGTACGGACACACGAACGACTCGACGCATCCGCGTTCGGTGACACAGATGCGCGCACCACGGTGCTGGCAGGCGTTGTACATCGCGTGCACCTCACCATCCCGCCCACGCGAGATGATGATCGACTCGCGTCCCAGGTTGAAGCGAACGAACTCGCCGGTTTCGCGGACGTCTTGTTCGAGACAGGCGAACAACCACTGCTTGGGCCACATGAGGTCGTTTTCGCGCTGCATCCACTCTGCCGAGATGTAGCGCTCGGGCGTGATCGGCAACGATTGGATCGGTGCTGGACCATGGTTGATGATCGGCTTGGGTCGAACGACTGCCATGCGACGCCCCCTTCGTGAAATCCCCGGAAAAAATCTACCGCTACGCTGATCCGCATGCCGAGCGCCAAGAAAGTGGTCTCCGCTTCCGCGGCTCCGTCGGGGCAAAAGCCCTCGAGGTTCCCCACGAACCACCGGTACGGCTTGGTGTGCAACTCACAGAACCCAGAGGGCCGACTCTCCGGGATCGCTGACCTCGTCACCCGTGCGGTCGACTCGACCCGGTCTTTTTTACGTCCCTTCGGGACCGACCTCGCGATTGGCGGCCTTCTTCGCGTTCCGGGGCGGAGGAATTGACAGCCGATGCACCCCACACCGGCACATCCCAGATCCGTGGACGAAGTGAATTTCTTCGATCCCTCGACACAGGAGAACTGGTATCCGACCTACGACCTGCTGCGCGAGGAGGCACCCGTGTGGCAGATGCCGGGTACGAATACCTACGTCCTCACGCGCTACGAGGACATCCACGATGTTCTGCGCCGCACCGATGTGTTCATGCGCGGCGCAAGCGAATCGACACCGTCTGCCGGTGCATCAGCGGTGGTGAGGGAGATCTACGCAACGAAGGGCTGGCCCCGGGCGAGCATGCTCGGCAGCAACCCACCCCAGCACAAGAAGTACCGAGACATCGCCGATCCATTCTTCACTCCCGCGGGTTCGGAGAAGCGTCGCGGTTTGATCACGGGCATCGTCAACGAACTCGTCGACGACTTCGTCCATCTCGGTCAGTGTGAATTCGTGACGGCGTTCGCGGTGCCTCTTCCCGTGCGTGTCATCACGATCATGATGGGTTTCGAAGTCGGGGACATTCCGAGGCTGAAGAAGTACTCGGAAGCGTGGGTGCTGCCGTTCCGCGGTGGCCTGACGCGCGAAGAAGAGATCTACGCGGGTGAGACGGGTGTCGAGTTCCAGCACTTCATCCACGCAACGATGCAGAAGAAGAAGGCGGATCCTGACGACTCGGTGATCTCGTATCTGGTCAACCAGGCCCGCTTCGACGGCCAGCGTCCACTCGAGGATCATGAGATCATCAACATCGTCGACCATCTCTACATCGGTGGTAACGAGACGACGACGTTCGCCCTCACATCGACGATGTGGCTGATGCTCGCAAACCCCGGGGTGTACGACGCTGTGCGCAGCGACCCGTCCCGTGTCAAGAACCTCGTCGAAGAGGGTCTGCGATGCGAGTCACCGACGATGGGCATGGTGCGCAATGCGATCATCGACACCGAGATCGGTGGGGTGAGGATTCCGAAAGGCTCGAACCTGCACCTGCGTTACGCGGCCGGGAACCGCGACGAGCGGATGTTCGGGTGCCCCGCCGACTTCGACCTCGACCGCACGAACTCGGCGCGGCACATGGCGTTCTCCCTCGGCGAGACCCACTGCACGGGAGCCGGTCTGTCCCGCCTGGAGCAGAACATCGCCTTCGACGTACTCGTCAGGCGGCTCCAGAACCTGCGTTTCACGCCCGAAAAGAACGATTTCACGCACCACCCGAACGTCACGCTGCGCGCCATGAAAGAATTGCACCTGTCGTGGGACCTCAGTTGATCGGAGACAACGGATGAACGCAGCAACGATGGAGTTCACCTACCCTCCCCAGGCCGAGGCGTACCGCGCGAAGGTCAAGGTCTTTCTCGCCGAGAACCTGCCCGCCGGATGGAAGGGCATCGGCACCCTCACGCGCGACGAGGCGTTCGAGTTCACCAACCAGTGGCGCAAGACCCTCTACGCCAACGGCTTCCTGGCGGTGCAGTGGCCGAAGGAATACGGCGGCCAGGGCCTGTCATCGATGGAGATGGTCGTGCTCTCCGAGGAGTTCTTCAAGGCGGGTGTTCCGACCGGCGGCCACAATGACGGATTCGGCATCACGATGCTCGGCAACACGCTCCTTGCCATCGGCACCGAAGAACAAAAGCGCCATTACCTGCCGCGCATTCTCGCGGGTGAGGACCTGTGGTGCCAGGGCTACTCCGAGCCCGCCGCCGGGTCCGACCTCGGCAACCTCGGTTGTCGCGCTGTGTTGGACGGCGACGAGTGGATCATCAACGGCCAGAAGATCTGGACGACGGGTGGCCACCATGCCGACCACATCTTCGTTCTCGCCCGCACGTCGCCCGACGAGGTGAAGCACAAGGGCATCACGTTCCTGCTCGTCGACATGCGTCAACCCGGTGTCGAGGTGCGCCCCATCCGCATGATGTCGGGCGAATCCGAGTTCAACGAGGTGTTCTTCACCGATGCGCGTTGTCCGAAGGGCAGCGTCATCGGCGAGGTGAACGGCGGATGGATGGTCGCCATGACGCTGCTCGGCAACGAGCGCGGTGCGGGTGCCGCCATCAACGCGCTGTCGTTCCGCGCCGAGCTCGACAAACTGACCCACTTGGTCAGGGAGCGCGGCCTCACCGACGACCCCCACGTTCGCCAGCGACTCGTCAAGGCCCACACGAAGGTGGAGGTCATGCGGTTCCTCGGTTACCGCGCGCTCACGGCATTCCTGAACGGCAAGAAGCCCGGCCCTGACGCGTCGATCGGCAAGTTGTTCTGGAGCGAGTACCACAAGGAAGTCACCGAACTCGCCGTTGATGTTCTCGGCGCCGACGCTCTCACACCGACCGGCACGCCCGCGCAGACCTACATTCGCTCGGACGCCGTCGGCTCGCCGAACTCGAGTGCGAGTTGGGTCGATGTCTTCTTGAACGCGCGCGCCGGCACGATCTACGCCGGAACCAGCCAGGTGCAACGCGGCATCGTGGGTGAGCAGATTCTTGGCCTGCCGAAAGAACCGCGCGCCGACGCCGGGCCGTGGCGCACCATTCCCGGCCACGGCTGACCCCGACGGGTCGGAGCACCCGTTGCTGCCTGCGACGACTTCTTCAGGGTGTCGGCGTTGATCGAGTAACCCGTGCCGGGAACGGTTCTCGCCGGCGAGGTTCAGGCGGCCCGGAGCGGTGGCATCACACCGCTGTCACGCGCAACGGAACACGTGAAGGCCCCCACACCGGGAGTTTTGCGTGTTTCCATTCGATGGGTGCTGCCAAATCGACTGACTCCCACCTTTGAAGAAGAACAGACAGGGTTTCCTGCAGTTCTGCGCGGGCGAGGGCGGCGCCGAGGCAGTGGTGTACGCCGAAGGAGAACGCCATGTGGTCGCGCGCGTTGGTGCGCGAGGGTTCGAAAGAATCCGGGACGGGGAAGTGCGTGCTGTCGTGGCTTGCACCCGACAGGCCGATGCCGATCAGTGTTCCGACCGGAAAGTGAACCTCGCGGTACTCGAAGGGCTCGTGCACCAGACGCATTGCCATGCGGATGGGGTTGAGCAGACGCAGGGACTCTTCGACGGCCCCCGCGACGAGACTCGGCTCGCCGCGCAGTCGTTCCCACGCACCCGGGGTGTCGAGGATGAGGGCCATCATGGAGCCGAGTTGGTTGCGTGTCGTGTCGATACCTGCTGCGATGAAACTGCGGATGAGTGAAACGAGTTCGCCCGTCGACAATCGATCCCCCGCCTCTTCGGCGATGATGAGCTTGCTCAACAAATCAGCCGAGAGATTGTTGCGACGTCCCTCGATCAGGCCCACGCAATATCGGTCGAACTCGGCGGCATCACGCGCCAGTCGGGCGTCGCGTTCGGTGTCACCCACGGCCGAGGATTTCAACACCTGGAAGTGTGACTCCGCCCACTTGCTGTAGAGGGGGAAGTCGCCGCGGCCCGTGCCGAGCATGTCGCCAATCACCGCAACGGGAAGTTCGTCGATCATCGACTGAAACTCGACGAAGCCCGTACCCGCGGGCAGCCCTTCATGCACGAGGCGCTCGACATGGGAGCGAATCGCGGGGCGCAGGGTGTCGATCGACTTCGGTGAGAAAGCCTCGGCAACGAGCCGCCGTAGTCGCAGGTGTTTCTCGCCTTCGGCGAGAAGAATGTCGTCGGCGGGAAGGGAACTGACCGGGTCGGCGATGCCGGCAAGAAGCCCGGGAACCTTGCCCGCCGCCTGGTGCAGACGGCGCTCACGGAGCAGCGCGGTCACATCGTCATGGCCGAACACCACATAGCCACACAGCCAGCGTTGGATCCACCCGTTGCCACGCGCCATCCCGACCTCGTCGTGGTACTCGGCGGGCGTCGGGTCGTCGAGCGACATTCGGTAGCGCGGCAGGTCGAGGTCCCCGATGGGTACGGCCATGTCAATCGATCCTCATCCGTTCCTCAGAAGTGGCAGGACGTCGCGGGCGAAGCGTGCGCATTCGTCGCGGTGCGGGTAGCCCGAGAGGATGAACGCGTGGATACCAACGTCGCGGTAGCGGTTGATCTTGTCGGCCACTTGCCGTGGAGTGCCGACGATGGCCGCGCCACATCCGCTGCGGGCCCTGCCGATGCCGGTCCAGAGATGCGGCTCGACGAATCCGTCGTGCGCCGAAGACTCGCGCAGTTCGGCCTGTCGCCGCACACCCAGACTCTGCGAGTCGAGCGACCGCGCGCGAATGCGGGCCCCTTCGGCGTCGTCGACCGCGGCAACCAGGTGCTGTGCCGCAGCCAGGGCCTCGGCCTCGGTGTCGCGAACCACCACGTGGCAGCGGTACCCGAACCTCAGCGAACGACCGTGCTGCGCGGCGCGCTCACGGAGATCATTCATCGTCGCGGTGATCATCGCCTCGGTGTCGGGCCACATCAGGTACACGTCGGCCCCGGCGGCGGCAACGTCGCGCGCCTCTTCACTGAGCCCACCGAAGTAGAACGAAGGGTCGACCGGGTTCTCGACGCAGATGCGCGGTGCGTCGAGGTGCGCAGAATGGAACTCCCCGTCGAAGTCGACACGCCGTCCCTGCATGAGCGCGCGCACGATCGTCATCACCTCGAGCGTGCGTCTGTACCTCGTGGGGCCGTCGCGGGTCTCGCCGGGGAGGTCGGAGGAAATGATGTTGATGGTCAAACGACCACCGAGCGTCCGGTTCAGCGTCGCCATCTGTCGGGCGAGTTGGGGTGGCCACATTTCGCCGCAGCGCACCGCGACGAGCAGTGACATCGTCGATGTAAGTGGTGCAATCGACGATGCAAACGACGTCGTGTCGATGCCAAGGTCGTACCCCGAGGGAAGGAGGATGTTGTCGAATCCGCCACGTTCGGCCTCCAGAACGATGTCACGACAGTGCTCCCAGCTGCTGCGCAGGTCGGGACGAACGACACCGAGTTGTTCGTAGTCGTCGTCGCACAACGCACCGAACCATGCAACTTCGGCCGCCGGCCGCACCGTGTTCACGGCAGCGGTGCGCCCTCGCTGGCCACCACGACGCGGTACACGTCGGTTCGCGAGAGAGCCACTCGAACGGCCGAAGCAAGGTCGCCCAAACGCTCGGCCCGTTGCGTGCCGACCAGGGCGACCGCGTCAGCGGGATGCGCCAGCACAAAGGCGATCGCAACCGCGGCGCGTGAGACTCCCTCGCGCGCGGCGAGTTCGTCGAGAACCGACACCAATTCGGGCCGCACGCCCTCACCCGAGGCGAGGCGGCCACCGGCGAGCGGACTCCACGCCAGGGGGGTGATGCCCTCTTCCATGCACAGGTCGAACGTGCCGTCGCGCATCGGTGCAAGTGCAGCGCACGAGAACTCGGGCTGGGTGGACACGAGTGGTTCCTCCACATAGGTCGCCAGCGCGATCGTCTGCGAGGGCGTGTAGTTCGACACACCGAACATCGACACCAGCCCGCGGTCGCGCAGCGAAGCGAACGCGACGGCGATCTCTTCGGGGTGCGTGAACATGTCGGGTCGGTGGATTTGGTAGAGGTCGACGTGGTCGACACCCATCCTGCGCAGTGAGGCCTCGCATGCAGAGATGAGGTACGCACCCGACGAGTCGTAGGGAACACCCGGGATGATGCCGCCCTTGGTCGCCAGCACCATGCGGTCACGCAACGATGGGTCGGTGGCGAGCACACGACCCAACGCCTCTTCGCAGGCACCGAAACCCGTTCCGCCCCAGTCGAGGCCGTAGACGTCGGAGTTGTCGATGAGGTTTATCCCCAGGTCGAGAGCGGTCGCGATGAGGCGGCCGTTGTCGGAGTCGGACGTGCCGGTCAAACGCCAGCAACCGAAACCGATCGGGCCGATCTCCACATCCTCCCCGAGCCGACGGTTGGCATCGGACACGAGGTTCTCTTCCATGGACTCAGGTTAGTCATGTGTGGAAAATGCAATTTATGGTGAGACCGTGAACGAGTCGTGTCCGAATCCCGTGCGCCGCGCGGTGATGGTGCAGAAATGGCGAGACCTCGCCTACATCCACTGGCGCTACGACCCCGGCACGGTGCAGGCACTCTTGCCCCCGGGTCTCGACGTCGACACCTTCGACGGTTCGGCCTGGGTCGGTCTCATACCTTTCTCTATGCGCGGTATCACGTTGCCCCGCATGCCGGCCGTGCCGTACTTCGGGTCGTTTCCCGAAATCAACGTGCGCACCTACGTCCGCCACAACGGCATCCCGGGCGTGTGGTTCTTCTCCCTCGACGTCAACCGCCTGATCCCCGCGGTCGTTGCCCGCACCACTTATCTGTTGCCCTATTGCTGGGGGCGGGCTGCGAACCGCATCGAGGGCAACGTCCTGCGCTCGCGCGTCGAGCGTCGCTGGCCGTCACGCGCCCATGCATCCACGATGGTCGACATCGGCCGGGCCATCGCGAAGTCCGACGAACTATCGGTGTTTCTCTCGGCGCGCTGGGGTCTCTACTCGCGTGGCCTGTTCGGCGGCCTCATGTATGCGCCCGTCGACCACGAACCCTGGCTCCTCCACGAGGCACAACTGCAGGCCGTCGACCAGAACGTTGTCGAGGCGGCCGGGTTGCCCGGCCCTGCGGGTGACCCGCACGTCATGTTCTCGCCGGGTGTGTCGGTACGTATCGGTCGTCCGCGCCGTGTCGCGCGCCGCGCCTAGTCTCGGCGCCATGGGCAAACTGCGTTTCGGTGTCGTCGGCACCGGAATGATGGGCTGCGAACACCTGCGCAATCTTCTCCCCATGGACGACGTCGCTGTTGTCGCGGTGTCCGACCCCAACCACGAACCGCTCGACTGGGCGCGGCTCACGATGGGTGAGAAGTGGGACGGCGTCCGTGCGTTCTCTGACCACCGCGATCTGCTCGCATCAGGTCTCGTCGATGCGATCGTGATCGCCTCCCCGAACCACACGCACAAGGCCATCCTCGACGATGTTCTCGCAACCGATGTTCCCGTGCTCGTCGAGAAGCCGATGTGCACCACCGTCGACGACTGCCGCAGCATCGTCACGGCATCGAAAAACAGAAAAGCGGTGACGTGGGTGGGTCTCGAGTACCGCTACATGCCACCCATTGCCAAGTTCCTCGACACCGTCCGATCCGGTGAAATCGGTGCACTACGAATGCTCGCCATCCGCGAGCACCGGTTCCCGTTCCTCATCAAGGTCGACAACTGGAACCGTTTCTCACGCAATACGGGTGGAACACTCGTCGAGAAGTGCTGCCATTTCTTCGATCTCATGAACCTCACCGTCGGCGCGCGACCCGCGCGTGTCTATGCAAGCGGTGCCCAGGACGTGAACCACATCGACGAGGTGTACGACGGTGAGCGATCCGACATTCTCGACAACGCCTACGTGATCGTCGACTATGACAACGGCGTGCGCGCCATGTTGGACCTCAGCATGTTCGCCGAAGGTGGTCGCAACGAACAGGAAATCGTCGCCGTCGGCGACAAAGGCAAGCTCGAGGTAGCGGTGCCCGGCGATGGAAACCTGTATCTCGGCCGTCGCTCGGATCGCTCGGTGTCACCCCTGGCGATCACCGTCGGCGACGTCGGCCACGTCGGCCTCCATCACGGAGCCAGTTACGTGGAACTGCGCAGGTTCTGCGACGCCATCCGCGGTACCGGCCCGGTCGAAGTCGACACCACGGCCGGCTTGTGGTCGGTCGTAGTCGGCGCTGCCGCCCACAAGTCGATCGACGAAGGTCGCCCCGTCGACATCGCCGAATTCGGCGTCACGCAACCGACCTAGTGTTGCAGCCATGCTGCACCCCTTCGACGACTTCCCGGTTCACCAAAGTTCGGCACCGGTCATGCACGTCTACAGCGACGCACCCGGTGTCTACGACCGGTACTTCTACAACGGTCACGACACCGCGGGTGAAATTTTCTTCGCCGTGGCATTCGGTGTGTATCCGAACAAGCAGGTGATGGACGCAGCATTCTCCGTGACGTTCAACGGTACGCAACACAGCGTGCATGCATCACGCCATTGTGATCGCGACCGCACGGATCTCGAAGTCGGCGCCGTCCGCATCGAGATCGTGCGCCCCATGCTCGAACACCGCATCATCGTTGACAATCGCTTCGGCGTATCGGCCGACTTGACCTGGCGCGCAACGTCGGCCCTCCTGGAGGAACCGTCGTTCAAGCACCTCGAGAACGGCCGGCCACAGATGGACTACACGCGCATGACACAGTTCGGCGAATGGTCGGGCTGGGTGGAAGTCGACGGGAGGCGTACAAATCTCGCCGACAGAGGTGGCATCACCGGTTGCCGCGACCGGTCGTGGGGCGTGCGCAACTCGACCCGCGGTGCAAACGGACCGAAAAAAATACCGCAGTTCTTCTGGTTGTGGGCACCCACCACCTTCGACGACCGGTACGTCCACGCAGCAATCAACGACTATGCGAACGGCAGGTCGTGGCACCGCAGCGGCGCCGTCACCGAGCGCGTCACCCATTCGTCGACGTCGACGGAGTCGGTGCTCGACGAAACGAAGGTCGATCGCTGTACCGCGGTGCACATCGAACCCAAATGGACCACGGGCACGCGGTGGCTCGAATCAGCAACGGTCACCCTCGAGCGCTGGCGGGCCGAACCCGTCGTCGTGACCTACACCCCGCTCCTGCGATTTTTCATGCGCAGCATCGGTTACTTCCACCCAGAGTGGGGTCACGGCGAGTGGAAGGGCGAGTTCGCCGAAGCGCGTGACGAGTTCGTCATCGCCGACGCCAACCCGACCGACCCGTCGATGCTGCATCTGCAGAATCTCTGTCGGGTCGAAGCGAACGGCCGCACGGGCACGGGGGTGTTCGAGCACCTCGTCGTCGGCCCGCACGAACCGAGTGGTTTCGTATCGATCCTCGACGGCGCCCGCTGACGCATACTTGACGGTATGACCACCGTTTCGCGCCTCCAACGACTCAACCTGATTGCGGCGGTGCTGCACCTTGTCCAGGGCGCCGCGATCCTCGTGCTGGCGAACGATTTCGCTCTTCCCGTGACCACGTTCTTCTGGAACGATGTCCCGAACAACCGACTCGACATCTCGCGGCTCGAACGCAGCTTCGATGTATCGATTGCCTGGGCGGCGGCACTGTTCCTTTTTCTCTCCGCGCTGTTCCACTTCATCGTCTCGACGGTGGGCCGCAAGACCTACGAATCAGAGATCGTCGACGGTCAGAACCGCTTCCGATGGGTCGAGTATTCGATTTCGTCGACGCTCATGATCATCGCCATTTGTCTGGTGTTCGGCATCGGCGACATTGCGGGACTCCTGGGAATTGCAGGAGCGAACGTTGCGATGATCCTCTTCGGCTGGATCATGGAAGTCGTGAACAAGCCGGGCGCCAAGGTGTGGTGGACGCCATTTTGGTTCGGCTGCCTCGTCGGCATCGTGCCATGGGTCGGACTCCTCATCTATCTCCTCGGCCCTGGCAGCGAAATGCCGAAGTTCGTCTACGGAATTTTCGTGAGCATCTTCGTCTTCTTCAACCTCTTCGCGCTGAACCAGTATCTGCAGTACCGCAAGGTCGGGAAGTGGGCTGACTACGTGTACGGTGAGAAGGCCTACCTGTGGCTCAGTCTCACGGCCAAAAGCGCTCTTGCATGGCAGCTCTTCGGCAACACGCTCTCGGCCTGAGCAATCCGTAGTTTTTGTTAAAAATTGGTGTCCGGGGCCCTGCCGTGAATGCCGGAGCGGACAGTCGCACTATGGTTTGGGCATGAGAGTCGACTCGAATTTCTTTTGTACGGTGCCGATGGACGACGCGGGCCAGGTCGAACCGACCAAGCGCCGGTACGACAACAACGCGGTGATCGAGTGCTACAAGAACCTCGTTGCGTGGGCGAAGACCGCCGACGAGGTCGGAATCGACACGATGTGGCTGACGGAACACCACTTTCAATACGAAGGTTACGAAGTTCTGCCGAACCTGATTTTGTTCGGCCAGCACCTGGCCGGACAGACGACGAACCTGCGCCTCGGCCAGATGTTCAATGTCGTGCCCCAGTGGCATCCCCTGCGCCTCGCGGAAGACTTTGCGATCGCCGACATCGTCACCGGTGGGCGCATGGAGTTCGGCGTTGGTCGCGGCACGGTACCGCGCGAGGCGTGGAGCCTCGGCACGGTGGTGGCCTCCGGTGACAACGCGATGTCGGCCGAACACGACCGAATCAACCGCGAGGTGTTCGAAGAGTCGATCGAGGTCATCAAGACTGCGTGGACCAACGAACGCTTCTCGTACCGCGGCAAGCATTTCGTGTTCCCGCCCGACGACATTCCCGACCGCGGCAAGTACGTCGACGACCTCACGCTGATTCCGCGGCCGTTGCGTCAGATCGACGTGTACCAACCCGTGACATCGCCCGAGACCGTCGAGTATGTCCCGCGCGAGGGTCACAAGGCGGTGTACTGGTTGCAGAATGCGGACTCGCAATTGCAGAAGTGGAATCGCTACGCGGAGATCCGCGAGGAAATCGGCCAGCCCGTGGGTCCGGGAGAAGACCGTTGTCTCGTCATGAACATTCACGTGGCAAAGACGCGCGAAAAAGCAATGGTGAAGGGCAAGCCCGGTCATGACGAGTTCGCGAACTTCCTCTCGCCGTACGGTCGTTTCTCGTCGTACCGCAACCCCGACGGCAGCAAGGTCGCTTTCAACCATTGCCCAACCGTCGAAGAGTCGAACGACCAGAAGATCCAGATTGTCGGGTCGATCGACGATGCGGTCGACACGCTCGGCTTCTGGCGCGACCTCCTCGACTTGAAGCACATCTGCTTCTTCTTCGACTTCCCCGGCGTGTCGCGCGAAGAGATGATCGAGCAGATGCACCTCGTGACCGAAGAGGTCTTCCCGAGGCTCGGCGAAAAAGTCGAGCGTCGGCCGTTGCCGAACTTGGAACCGCTCGTCTGAGCGGCGCGGTTCGCCTCTTGTGCTGATCACCAACGTCATCACACCGTCGTCTAGCGGTGCGGTGGTGGCGGTGCGCGTCGAGGACGAAACCGTTGTGGCAGTGGGGCCGGGCCTCGTTGCCGGGGCGGGCGAGTGGGTGATCGACGGTGATGGCGGGCTGTTGACGGAGTCGCTCGTCGAGACGCACGCACATCTCGACAAGGCCTACCTCGCGGAGTTGATTCCGAATCCGACCGGAGACCTGATGGGGGCCATCGCGGCGATGATCGCGAATCGGCACGTGATGACGGTGGAGAACACGATCGAACGTGCCGAACGTGCGGTGCGCACGATGGTGCGCAATGGCGTGACGACCATCCGCACCCATGCCGACGTGACCCAAGAGAATGGTCTGACATCGGTCGAGGCGCTGCTCGAGGTGCGGCGACGCACTGCCGCGATCGTCGACCTGCAGATCGTGGCGTTGCTCGGCTGGCCACTGACCGGCTCACGGGGTGAGGTGCACCGACAACTTGGCCGGGAGGCGGTTGGAATGGGTGTTGACATCATCGGCGGGTGCCCGCATCTCGACGATGACGTGTTGATGGCCAATGCGGATCTGGTCGACCTTGCCGGTGAATTGGAGGTTCCGCTCGACCTGCATGCCGACGAGCACACCGACGGCGAACGTACGTCACTTGTCGATCTTGCCGAGCGGGTGATGACGAGTGGTTTCAGCCATGGCGTGACCGCCAGTCATTGCGTGAGTCTGGGCATGCAGCACGTCGACGACCAGCGGGCGACCGCCGAGAAACTTGCCGAGGCCCGGGTGGGCGTGGTCGCCCTGCCACAGACAAACCTGTTCCTGCAGGGCCGCGACACGCAGTCGGCGATGCCGAGGGGTCTGACCGCGGTGAAACATCTCCGCGACGCGGGCGTGCTTGTTGCCGCGGGTAGTGACAATCTGCAGGATCCGTTCAACCCGGTCGGTCGCGGTGATCCGCTCGATGCTGCTGGATTGATGGTGCTCGCCGCACATTTGCTGCCCGCTGATGCGCTGGCCAGTGTCACATCCGTGGCCCGCGCGGTCGTCGGCGTACCCGCCGCCGGGCCCCTGGTCGGCGCTCACGCCGACCTGATGGTCACCCCGGTGTCGGGTGTTCGCGAAATGCTCGCGACGTGCGCGCCACGGTCTCTCGTCGTGCGACGGGGACGTGTCGTCCACGGCCGGGGGCGCGGCTGACAAAAAGTCAAGTGACGGCCGATCACCCTTTTTTGGCGGGGTCGGTGCACGGATTATTGTGCAGAGATGGCGGGTGCCTTGTCCTTCAAGAACGTGGGCATGACCTTCCCCGACGGTACGCGTGCGCTCGGCGGTGCCACGTTCGACGTGAATCCGGGCGAGTTCGTCACCGTGGTTGGCCCCAGTGGTTGCGGTAAATCCACGCTGCTGCGCATTGCGTCGAACCTCGAGACCGCGACCGACGGTGTGTGCGACGTCGACCGCGACAGCATCGGCTACGTCTTTCAGGATGCGACGTTGCTCCCATGGCGAACCGTCGCCAAGAACATCGAACTGCTGGCCGAGCTGCACGGTGTCGACAAGGCGGAGCGCGAAGGGCGAGTGCACAGCGTCATCGACCTCGTCGGACTGGTCGGTTTCGAGGACAAGTACCCGAAGCAATTGTCGGGCGGCATGAAGATGCGCGCCTCGCTGGCGCGTTCGCTCGTGATGAAGCCCCGCGTGTTCCTCTTCGACGAACCTTTCGGGGCCCTCGATGAAATCACGCGCGAACGCCTGAACGATGAACTGTTGCGGCTCTTCCGGTTGGAGGGCTTCGCGGGGTTGTTCATCACGCACTCCATCTCCGAGGCCGTCTACTTGTCGACCAGGGTGCTGGTGATGTCGTCGCGTCCCGGGCGCATCGTCGACTCATTCGACGTGCCTTTCGAGTACCCACGTGCACACTCGTTGCGTTACGAACCAGAATTTGCCGAACTGTGCGGTGAGGTCTCGACCGCACTTCGTGGAGCGCTCGTATGACCGACATCAAGTCCGAGTTGGCCGTGATGCCTCCGTCGACGCACGGTCCCGACGATGCACCGGTCGAGACGACGAATCGGGTGCGGGCGAGCGACATCATCGGCCCGACCGTCGTCTTCGTCTTGTTCATCGGCTTTTGGTATGCGTTGTCGACGACGATCCTTCCCGAACAGAAGCGCTTCCTCCTGCCGACACCGCACAAGGTATTGAAGGAAGGATTTTTCACGTGGCAGGTCGGTGAGCAGCGCGGTCTGTTCCCGATTCTCAGATCGATGTGGAGCTCGATCCAGGTCGCACTCATCGGTCTCGTCATCACGATCGTCATCGGAACCATGCTTGCCACGGCGATGGCGACGCGACGTTGGGTGGAGCGTGCGACGTGGCCGTACCTCGTCGCGTTGCAATCGGCGCCGATTCTTGCGATGACGCCGCTCATTCGTGCGCTGATCGACGGTGTGCAAACCCAGCGCGTTCTCGTTGTCGTACTGATTGCCTTCTTCCCGATCGTCAACAACACCCTGTTCGGTCTTCTCTCGGTGGAAAAGAGCCAGCACGAGCTCTTCACGTTGCACGGGGCGGGCAAGTGGACCCGGCTCATGAAACTGCAGTTTCCGGCGGCAATGCCGAACATCTTCGTGGGCCTGCGTATCTCGGCGGGTCTCAGCGTCATCGGTGCCGTGGTCGGCGACTTCTACTTCCGCCAGGGTGGCGTGGTTGGTATCGGGGCCCAGATCGACATCTACCGCGGTCGTCTGTGGGGTTCGGAACTCGTTGCAGCCATCCTCCTGGCGAGCGTTTTTGGTCTTGTCGTGTTCATTGCTTTCGGCTTCCTCTCGAAGGTGGCGATCGGCAAATGGCACACAACAACGCGGGGTCAGTGATGCCCCCGGCCGTAATACAGCAAGTACCAACCAACAAAAGGGAGAGCAAATGAAGAAGAAAGCAGCAGCCCTCATCGGCGTGCTGAGTCTGGTCAGTCTTGCCGCGTGCGGTGGAGACGACGAAACCACGGACACAGCCGCGACCGAAGAGACAACGGCGGCAACCCAGGACACGACTGCAGCCGCGACCGAGGAGACCACGGCACCCGCCGCGGAGCCCGTGTCGCTTGCCGGTGTGTGCCCCGACACCGTCACCTTCCAAACCGACTGGAACCCCGAGTCAGAACACGGCTTCCTCTATCAACTCGTCGGTGACAACTACGAAGTCGACGCTGCCGGCGTTCGCGTGACGGGCCCGCTCGTGGCCTCGGGCGGCGCCGACACCGGTGTCAAGATCCAGGTTCGCGCAGGTGGGCCGGCGGTGGGCTTCAGCTCGCCGACGTCGCTCATGTACCAGGATCCGGACATCTTCCTCGGCTTCGTCAGCACCGATGGTGCGGTTCAGGACTCGGGTGAATTCCCGACGATGACAGTCGTAGCACCGTTCAACATCAACCCGCAGATCATCATGTGGGATCCGGCGACGTACCCGGACGTGAAGGCAATCGCCGACCTGAAGGCGGCGAAAGCAAAGGTTCGCTACTTCGGTGGCGCTGCGTACATGGAGTACTTCACGGCGAACGGCATTCTCGACAAGGGACAGGTCGACGGTACCTATGACGGGACCCCGGCCAACTTCGTGGCCGACGGTGGCAAGGCAGCACAGCAGGGCTTTGCAACGTCGGAGCCGTACTACTACGAAAAGGTTCTCACGGACTGGGCCAAGCCCGTCGCGTACCAGACGGTGCACGACGCAGGCTGGACCACCTACGCCCAGTCGCTGGGCGGCAAGCCCGAGACCATCGAGAAGAACGGGGACTGCCTGAAGCTTCTCGTGCCGATCATCCAGCAGGCGCAGGTCGACTACGTCGCCGACCCGGCCGAGACAAACACGCTGATCCTCGACCTCGTCAAGCAGTACAACAATGGTTGGCTCTACGACGCGGGACAGGCAGCGGCAGCGGTCGAACTGGCGGTTGCGAACAAGCTCATCGCGAACAGCCCCGACGGCACTCTCGGCAGCTTCGATCTCACACGTGTGGAGGACTTCATCAAGATTGCGGTTCCGACGTACGAAAAGATCGGTGCCAAGATGAAGGAAGGCATCACTGCCGCCGACATCGTGACGAACGAGTTCATCGATCCGTCCATCGCACTGCCCTGATCGGCTGATCAGAAATTGAAGTTGATGGCCCGGGGGCGACCCCGGGCCATCGCTCTGTTCGGGAGGTTGTCGTGTCAGAGGTGATCGAGATGCTGCGCTTTGCCGTTGCTGCGTCCGAGCGCGACGCATGGCTCGAGGTGGAACGCCGGGTGTGGACCGGTTTTCTGCGGTCGGTACCCGGATTCCTGGGCAAGGAGACCTGGGTCGACGACGAGGACCCGGATGCCGTCACCGTGGTGATCTGGTGGGAGTCAAAGGAACATTGGCACGCGGTCACGGCCGGGGAATGCGCAGCGGTCGACCGTGAGATGGGCGAGTGGTTGCGTCCGTGCACGATGCGCTCCTGGCGCGTGGTGCAGGGCGACTGAGCCGATTCAACGACCGAAGTTGAACACGGCGACTTCGCCGAGCGCGGCAACGAGATTCGCAACCGCCGACTCGAACATCTCCCTGCCCATGTCGGCAGTGGCGTGCGTCGGGTCGCCGATGTGACCCTCGGGGAAGAAGTCGTTCGACAGCCAGCCGAAACTGACGGTTCCACCAAACCGCACGTGGTGATTGTCGGCCAACTTCTCGGGGATTCTGCGGACCGCCTTCGACATGTCAACGAGGTCGGGACGCAGGTGCAACATCACCGCGGTCTCATCGGTACCCCCGTGCACACCCATTCCCAGTTCACTCGCGCCCGACGCGCCGCCCTGGTCGGAGGGAAGCGACGGATGGGTCGTGAAGGTTTGCAGGCCGTGGTGCAGGCGCAGTTCACGGTTCGCCACGTTGAGCAGGGCCGAGTTGCCACCGTGGCCGTTGAGAAAGACCAGCTTGCGTGCACGGGTGCGGGCGATGCTGCGACCGATGTCGTCGAGAACGCAAAGCAAAGTGGTGGGCGACAGCCACACGGTGCCGGGGGCCCACGCGTGTTCGTTCGACTTCGTGTACGACAGCGTGGGAAGAAGCCACACGTTCAGCTCCGAAGGCGCGGCCACAACCGCGGCCTCGGCGACCGCTGTGGCGATGACTTCATCGGTATTCAGGGGTAGGTGCGGGCCGTGCTGCTCGATTGCACCGAGCGGTTGGAGAAAGATCGACTCAGGGGTGATGAACCGGTTGACATCGGGACCACGAAGTTCGCCCAGTCGTCGCAGCTCAGCCATCAAACCGAGCCTACCCCTGTGGGATACTTGATCCATGTCCACGACGCCGTCGCTCGAATCGCGCTTCGATGCACTCATCGTGGGTGGCGGGCACAACGGTCTGGTGTGCGCGGCATATCTCGCGCAGTCGGGCATGAAGGTCCTCGTCATCGAAGCGCGCAGCGAGGTCGGAGGAACCGCGGCCTCGGAATCGTTCGCGGGCGTGACCGTCAACATCTGCAATTGCGATCACCTCACCTTCCGCACGGCCGGCATCAGCGACGACCTCGGCCTCGATCAACACGGTCTTCGCTACATCGACATCGACCCGACACAACTCGCGACTTCGTGGTCTGACAGGAGGGTGTGGCCGTTGTTCCATGATCTCGACCGTCAGATCGAAGTAATCAAACGGTTTTTCCCCCGTGAAGTGGAGGGATATCGCAACTTCGCCAGGGCCGCGATGCCGGTGGTCGAACTGATCCTCGAGGCGGGAAGTCAGCCCCCGACACGGCGTTCGCTCATCGGCAAGGTGTTGGCCAAGCGTTGTCGCGGGGCGGCGACGATGTTGAAGTGGAGCAAGATGTCATCGGCGCAGGTGCTGCGGCAGTTCTTTTCCAGTGAACTCCTCATCGCACCGTCACTCGTCACGGGGCCAACGGTGTGGGGTGTCTCGCCGCACACACCGGGGACGGGCCTCGGGGCCCTCGTCTATGCGATGCGCCATGTCGCCAAAGTCGGTCGTCCGATCGGTGGCAGCGGTATGGTGCCGATCTCACTGCGGCGCAGTATCGAGTCGAACGGCGGCACCGTTGCGACGTCCACGATGGTGTCGGGCATCCTCTGCGAGGGTGATGCCGTGCGCGGCGTCGAACTCACCGACGGTCGCATCGTCGAGGCATCGATCGTGGTCTCTGCGTGCAACCCACACGACACATTCCTGAAGTGGCTGCGCAACCCGCCCGCGTCAGCAGGGCCCATGGTCGAGAAGTGGCGCCAAACGCCACATTACGAAGGGTACGAGTCGAAGATCGATGCCCGCATCACGCGCAGGCCCGTGCTGCGTGACCTCGACGTCGACACCGTGAGGGAACTCGGTGCCGATCCGTTGGCAGCGACGCTGGTCGTCGCACCGACGACCGAGGAACTGCATGCGGGTTTCGGCAAGATCGTGACGGGTGAAATTCTGGAGCGGCCCGCCATGTTGGTGAACCTGCCTTCGGTGGCCGACCCCACGATGTCGAACGGTGTCGACGAAGTATTCAGCCTCGAGGCGCTCTTCACCCCGTATTCGTTCCGTGGTGGGTGGGGGACCCTCGCCGAGCCCCGGCGCTGGCTCGAGCTGTATGCCGACCTCGTCGAACCGGGGTTCCTCGACACGATTGCCGATTGGCGCTGCATGACCCCGGCCAGGTACGAGACGGAATTCTTCTTGCCGCAGGGGCACGCGACGAGTTTTGCCGGGGGGCCACTTGCAGCACTCCTGAACACGGATCCCGAACTGACCCGTTACGCGACACCCGTGAAGGGTCTCTATCTGACCGGTGCGGCGACGTTTCCCGGGGCGGGTGTGTGGGGTGCGAGCGGCAAGAACGCCGCACTCACGATCTTGCGGCGATGACCGCGATTTCCATCTTCCACTCCGGACGCGCCAGCGCGGGAACCGTCACGAGGGTGCTGGCAGCAAGGTGACCCTGCAGGGCGGCATCGCGAGCGGCCATGACATCACGCAGATGCTCGGCGAGTTGCTCGGAGGCCACCACGTACGTCGTGATGGAAACGATGTCATGCGGACCCATGTCTGCCTCGCCGAGGATGCTCGTGATGTTGCGCCACACCAACGCGGCCTGTTCGCCGATCGCATCGGGTGTCGTGCCGTCGGTGGCATTCGGTACGACCCCCGAGGTGAACACGAGTCGTGCGCCCGAGGGCACCTCGATTCCGTGTGCGTAGGCGGCCGCGGGCGCCGACATGGATTCGGGACGAAGAACACGGTTCATGGACGAATGCTTGCAGTGGGCCACGCACCGGTCAAGAAAGACTCATGCCGCCGAACCCCGCCTGTTCAAGTAGTTTTGGGATGTGCGCGACTACACGGTGGGTGGCCCCGAGGCAAAGAACGCCGAGGAGAACAACCTCGTCGAGGCCGACTGGTACAGACCGGAACTCGACCGTGAAACGATGAGGGCACTGATGGTGCGCAGCAACGGCATCGCCGCGCGCGACACCATTCTTTGGTTGGTGCTTCTCGTCGGTTCGGGTGTTCTTGCTTACCTGGTGCGGGGCACTTGGTGGGCCATACCCGCTTTCGCCCTCTACGGCGTGATGTACGGATCGGCAAGTGACGCACGTTGGCATGAATGCGGTCACCGCACCGCCTTCCGCTCACGCCGTACGAACGACGTCATCTATCACATTGCCGCGTTCATGGACTTTCGTGAGCCGATCAGCTGGCGCTGGAGCCATGCTCGTCACCACAGCGACACCATCATCGTCGGACGTGACCCTGAGATCGCATTCCAACGTGGTGCGCCACTTCTCAATACGCTCCTCGAGCTCTTCGCCATCCGTACCATCGTCGCGGAATCCAAGAAGTTGTTTCTCAATTCCATCGGTCGGCCGACCACCGAGCAGGCGGATTTCCAGCCACGCGAGGAAATGCCTGGCAGCATCCTGTGGTCGCGCATCTACATCGCCGCATTTGCCGGAGTGAGCGTGTGGTGCATCGTCGTTGGGTCGGTCCTGCCCGCAATGTTCATCGGTCTGCCCACGATCTACGGTCGTTGGCTCATGGTGGTCTACGGGATCACTCAACACGCGGGATTGGCGGAAGACGTTCTCGACCATCGCCTGAACACCCGTACCGTGATGATGAACCGGTTCAACAGGTTCATGTACCTCAACATGAACTATCACCTCGAACACCACATCTTTCCGACCGTGCCATATCACGCACTGCCGAAGTTGCACGCGGCCGTTGCCGACCAACTACCCACTCCCCACCGCAGCATCTGGCACGCGCTCCGGGAAATTCTTCCGACGCTCATCCGCCAGCGCACGGACCAAGCGGTTGCTCTCGCGCGGACGCTGCCGTGAACGGGCCACGCTGGCACGTCATCGGTTCGGTCGATGACGTTGCCCGCCAAGACGTAATCGGCGTTGCCGTGGCAGAGAACCTCGTTGCAATCGTGCGGACGGCCGATGATCGATTCTTTGCCCTCGATGCCGTGTGCACACACGGTCGCGCATCGCTTACCGAGGGTTTCGTGGATGGCACCGAAATCGAATGTCCCAAGCACAACGGGCGCTTCGATGTCGCCACGGGTGAGGCGGTGGCGAGTCCCGCTCGTGTGGGACTGGGTACCCATCCCTGCCGTGTCAACGACGGCTGCATCGAGGTGCAGTTGTGACGATGACTGAGTGACCAACCCGTGCGCACGGTCCTCATTCACTGTCACCCCGTCGAGGGGAGTTTTTCCGCCGCTTTGAGGGACGCTGCGGAACGCGGATTGAGGGCCGCTGGCCACGACGTCACGGTTCTCGATCTCTCGGCGGAATCATTCCGGTGCGTCATGACGCGCAGCGAATGGGAGTCCTACATGGCCGGAGACGACGAGATACCAAGCGACATCACCCGACACGTCGGGGCCGTTCGGGATGCCGAGATGCTGGTCTTCAATTATCCCACCTGGTGGTCGGGTCTTCCGGCCCAGTTGAAGGGTTGGCTCGAGCGTGTGATGTTGCCGGGTGTCGCGTTCACACTCGAGAACGACCGTATTCGACCGGCACTGACGCATCTTCGACGCATCATCGTGATCAGCACCTACGGGTCGCCCTGGCTCTACGTAAAAGCCGTCAATGACAACGGCCGTCGCACACTGACGCGCGCGCTGCGTGCCGCCACAGGCTGGCGTGCGCGGTGTCGGCACATCGGTCTCTACGCCATCGACACCTCGACGGAACGGCGGCGGCGGCATTTCGTCACTCGCGTCGAAGAGGCGGTCAGGCAATGAGGGTTCTCCTCGTCCACGCCCATCCCTCGCCTGATTCATTCGTATCGCACCTTCGCGACGTTCTGCTCGGGGAACTCGGAGCGGGGGGACATGAGGTTCGACACCATGATCTGTGGGCGGAGGGTTTCGATCCAATCTTCACCGCCGACGAGAAGAACACTCACTTGGGTGATATCGCCGGAAAGCTCGAGCGACATCCCGCGCTGGTGAGCCACGTCGAAGATCTGCGCTGGTGCGAAGTCCTCATCCTCACCCATCCAACCTGGTGGTGCGGCCAGCCCGCGATGTTGAAGGGGTGGTTCGACCGCGTCCTTGTCAACGGTGTCGCATGGCGGTTGCCCGACGGCGCGAACCGCATCGAACCGCTGTTGCACAACGTACGCCGATTCATCACCATCACCACGTACGGCTCACCCCGATGGGTCAATGCCGTTCAGGGTGAACCGGGCAAGCGAACGGCGTTGCGGTCGGTGCGCCTCATGTTCGGCCTACGCTGCCGTGCGTCCCGACTGGCGATGTACGGCCTCGACGGGGCATCGCCCCAGCGTCGAGTGGTGTTCGAACGGCGTGTTCGTCGGAGGGCCACACGGTTGCGTTGATGTGTTGCGTTGATGCGGAAAAAGGAGCGACGAATCATCCCCTGCAGGAGTGAGTCGATGCGCCAGTCGAGGGCTACGACCCGCATGGTCGTGTCATCCCGGGGCTGTTGAAGTTCCTGTCCGACGTGCGACGTCCGCTGCGACGAAACCACCGTCGCTGGTTCGGGCGATCTCCGCACGACCCTCGGCAGGCAGGTAGCCCGTCAGTCTGTCGGCCACCGGCTCCCGGACCGGCGACTCAGTTCCTTGCGCGCGGCGCAACGAGCGGACTCACCCACGGCCTCGGGGACGTGATGTGCGACGATTGGGCGGGGGAGTCATGACGGCACGCAGCTTCGAAAGCAGTGGAAAAGCAACGGTGGTGACCCCGAACGGTACCCGTGTGCACCGCGACCATCTCGCACACAACGAGGTGATTCAGCAGAACCTGTACGAGGTCCGCACCGGTGTGTGGTGTCTGGTCGGCAACGGGTTGTCGAACCAGACGTTCATCGACGCCCCCCGAGGCATCATCGCCTTCGATACCGGTGACTCGGTCGAGGAAATGGCGGCGGCACTCACCGAGCTCCGCAAACACACCGGCCGACCCATCGCCGCGGTGGTTTACACCCACTTCCACTACGTCGACGGAACAAGGGCCGTCCTCGCGGAGGCAAATCACGTGAAGCCGTTGCCGATCCACGGACATCGGGGGATCGCGGCGAACAAGGTGCGTGCGTCGGGTGAGGTCGGGCCGACGTATTCACGCGGACTCGTCGAGCAGTTCGGTATCACCATGCCCACACACGGACCTGATGCGCTGGTGAACGTGGGTCTCGGCTTCTACTACCGCAATCCCGCCCACAGTCCGGCAACTCCGGGACACATCCCGGTGACCCACGAACTGCCCGACGATGGGGAGATGTCGATCGCCGGTGCGCGGGTGGTGGTGAGGTACTCGCCGAGCGACAGCGACGACTCGGTCAACTTCTTCCTTCCCGACCTCGGTGTCTGTGTCCACAACACGATCTGGCCGGCCCTCTTCAACGTGTTTCCGATCCGTGGCGAGGAGTACCGCGACCCACGGGTGTTGATTCCCGGCATCGAGCAGATCATCGACTGGGAGCCGGAACATCTCGTCGGCACACACGGCCCGCCCCTGTCGGGTCGTGACAACATTCGGTCGGTCTCCGAGCGCTACCGCGACTCGATCCAATTCCTGTGGGATCAGACCGTCCGCGCGGTCAACAAAGGCTGGACATCGGATCAAATCGCGAGTCGTGTGTCCCTGCCGTCGTTGTTCGATGTCGACTACCTGACGAGCGAGCGTTACGGCGTTGGTGAGCACCACGTCCGACAGATACTCACCGGTTTGCGTGGCTGGTTCGACGGCAATGAGTCGAATCTCTTTCCCGCACCACCCGAGGAAAGGCTCGACAAGTTGATTTCCGGGTTCGGAGGACGCGACGCGGTTGCCAAGCAGGCAGCAGAGGCGTTCGACAACGACGAGGTGCGGTGGGGAATCGAACTTGCGACGTGGCTGGCCCGTTCGAGTGATGCAACCGACGCGGACCGGAACCTGCTCGCCCGGGGCCTGCGTCTTGTGGCTGAGCGGACTCCCGCGGCGAACATCCGAAACTGGGCGATCACGCGGGCACGCCATCTGGATGGTCAGATGCCGATGGATCGCTACATGCGCCACTCCTTCGGCTCGAAAGCCGTCGCCCACGTCCCTTCCGTCGAACTGATTCACACCATTCGAGTGCTGCTCGACCCGAACCGCGCAGAAGGTGTCCGTGCGCATCTGGGGTTCGTGGTCGACGGTGAACCAGCGGGCCTGATGATCCGCAATTGTGTCGCGGTGCCCACCGACGGTCGCGGTGCCGATGCAACCGTGTCGATGACACGCGCAACTCTCGTTGCCGTGCTGTCGGGCAAGCAGCCGTGGTCGGCAGCCGACATCGGGGTTTCGGGTGACCGAGCAGTCGTCGACGTGGTGCGTGGATGCTTCGATCACGAAGGCCTGAGAGGGTGACAACGCGGTGACGATGCCCACGGGCCCCGATCTACCGTTTCCGACCCAGCCATTTGCGGGAACCCTCGGTCGGCTCATCGGGGAGTCCGAGCCGTCGCGACCCGAGGTGCCCCTACCGTCGTCCGACGCGCCGAACATCGTCATCGTGTTGCTCGACGACGTGGGTTTCGGAACGTGCGGGACCTTTGGTGGGCCCATCCCGACGCCGGCCCTCGACCGGGTCGCAGCCGACGGGCTGAGGTTCAATCAATTCCACACGACGGCTCTGTGTTCACCCACGCGTGCCGCACTGTTGACGGGCCGCAATCACCATGCGGTGCACATGGGGAACATCCCCGAGGGTGCGAGCGGGTTCCCCGGTTACGACTGCATCATCCCGAAGGAAGCCGCGACCGTCGCCGAAATCTTGAAGCAGTACGGCTATTCCACGGGTGCGTTTGGAAAGTGGCACCTCACCCCTGCGCATGAGCAGTCGTTGTCGGGCCCCTACGACCGTTGGCCGATGGGCCTCGGTTTCGAGCGCTTCTACGGGATCCTCAGCGCCGAGGCCAGCCAGTACGAACCACCGATGTTCGACCAGACCACGCCGGTGATGCCCTACGAGGGTCGCGACGACTATCACATGAGCGAAGACATCGCGCAACGCGCAATCGACTGGATTCGCCTGCAGCGCGGCACGAACCCACACCGCCCGTTCTTCGCCTATCTCGCCACCGGCGCGATGCACTGCCCGCACCACGTGTGGCCGGCCTACATCGAACGATTCAAGGGTCATTTCGACGACGGTTGGGATGCGCTGCGCAAACGCATCCACGAACGCCAACTCGAACTCGGTGTGATCCCACAGGGCACCACACTCACACCGCGTCCCGCCGAGGTCCCCTCCTGGGATGAGTACCCCGACCGATACAAACCCGTTGCAGCACGACTGATGGAGGTGTTCGCCGGTTTCATGGCACACACCGACGAACAGGTGGGCAAGGTACTCGACGCTCTCGACGACATGGGCGAAACCGACAACACCTTGTTCATCTACATCACCGGCGACAACGGCGCCTCGGCCGAGGGAACCCTGAACGGGGCGTGGAGTGCACCGTCATTCCAGAACGGTGTGCCCGAGGACCCCGAGTGGCTGCTCGAACACATCGACGATTTCGGTTCGGCCAAGTGTGAGAACCACTTCAACCTCGCCTGGGCATGGGCGCTCGATTCACCGTTCCAGTGGATGAAGCAGATCGCTTCACACTTCGGCGGCACCCGCAACGCGCTGGCCGTGCAATGGCCGCGACGCCTCACCGATGCAGGGGGACTTCGGTCGAACTTCCACCATGTCACCGATATTTTCCCGACCCTGCTCGACGCAGCCGGAATCTCGGCACCTGCACGCGTCAACGGCCTCGGGCAGATGAACATCGACGGCGTGTCGATGCTGCCCACGATGATTTCACCGTCGGCCCCCGAGAACCATCTCACCCAGTACTTCGAGATGTTCGGTAACCGCGCCATCTACCACGACGGCTGGATCGCCTCGTGCTTCCACGGACGACTTCCCTGGGAGCGGTTCGACTCGGTTCCATTCGACGGACCGCAGGAGAAGTGGGAACTCTACGACATCCGAAACGACTTCTCGCAGGGCAAGGACCTCGCGTCCTCGCACCCCGGGAAACTCGCCGAACTTCTCGACCTCTTCGATCGTGAGGCGTGGCGCAACAACGTCTACCCGCTGAAAGAACCCGCCTACGGCCGCGGCCAAAAGTTCGCCGTTCACGACACCCTGCGTGGTCTCACCAAGATGACCTACACCAGGGTGCATTTCCGCATGCCCGAGCGCTCGGTGGTGAATCTGAAGAACTGTTCGTTCCGCATCACCGCCGACGTCACCGTGACACGTGCCGATTGCCAGGGCGTGATCGTCGCCCAAGGCGGCAACATGGCCGGCTGGTCGCTGTACGTCGGGGCGGACAAGCGACCGCGGTATCACTACAACTGGTTCGGCCACGAGCACTACGTCGCCGTTTCGACCGAACCCCTTTCGGCGGGCCGACACATCGTGCAGGTGGACCATGCATACGACGGTGGCTTGGGCGGCGGGGGAGAATCAGTCCTCAGCGTCGACGGCAAACCCGTTGGCCACGTGCGTGTCGAACGCTCGGTACCCGTGGTCTTTTCGATCAGTGGTGAAACCTTCGACGTCGGCCTCGACACCGGCGCGCCGGTCGGTGCCTACCCACACGTCTACGGATTTACGGGTGAAATTCACGGGGTCACTCTCGAGCGGCTCAGCGAACCGTCCGCGCGCATCAGGCAACTCGTCGCGGATGCGGAGTTCCGTGCCGGCCTTTCGGTGCAGTGAGTTCTTGGTGCGGGGTACGCTCGAGAAGTGAGCAGTCATCCAGCCACGGTCGAAGCGCAATACCGCGCCACCGAAGCTGCCGCGGCACTCTCAACAAAGACGGGTGTGCCCTCTCACGACGTTGCCCTCGTTCTGGGCTCCGGATGGGAGCCGGCCGCCGATCTACTTGGGGAGACGCGGGCTCAGTTTGCCGTCACCGACCTGCCGCATTTCGCGCCGCCACTCGTTGCTGGTCACGCCGGACAGATACGCAGTGTGGATGCGAGCGGTCGCAAGGTCCTGGTGTTCCTCGGTCGCACCCATCTGTACGAAGAACGAGGTGTGGATGCGGTGACCCATGCGGTTCGTACCGCCGCCGCGGCCGGCTGTCGGGTGATCGTGTTGACCAACGGCTGTGGCGGTTTGGACCCGACGTGGTCCCCCGGAACTCCGGTGCTGATCCGCGACCATCTCAACCTCACCGGCACGTCGCCCCTGCATGGTGCGCATTTCGTCGATCTGACCGATTTGTACTCACCCCGACTGCGCGCATTGTGCCACTCGATCGAACCAAATCTCGCCGAGGGGATCTATGCACAGTTCCGTGGACCGATGTACGAGACGCCCGCTGAGATCGGCATGGTGCGTGCCATGGGTGGCACGTTGGTCGGTATGAGCACGGGTCTCGAGGCCATCGTGGCGCGGTCCTTGGGTTTGGAGATTCTCGGGATATCTCTGGTGACGAACCTCGCCGCAGGGATGAACGGACAAGCACTCAATCATGAGGAAGTGCTACAGGCCGGCCGTGATGCGGCGTCGCGCATGGGCGCCCTGCTCGCGCGAGTACTGCGACTGCTCTAGGGCATCCGACATGGATCGTTCACTTTTGCGGGCCTGGCTCGAAGAGGACCCCGATCCCGAAACGAGGGCGGCGCTGGCAACGCTGATGCAGGCTGCCGACCTTGGCAGTGCCGATGCGGAGGCGGAACTTGTCGACTCGTTTTCGGGGCGTTTGACCTTCGGGACGGCCGGGCTGCGCGGAGCGTTGGGGCCGGGGCCCAATCGCATGAATCGAATGGTGGTGCGACAAACCGCAGCCGGCCTCGCTGCCTTCGTGCGTGAGCAGTCCGGTCGGGTGATTGTCATCGGCTTCGATGCGCGGCACCAATCCGATGTCTTTGCACGCGAGTCGGCAGCCGTGTTCGCAGGTGCAGGCCTTCGCGTGATGATCTTGCCAAGGGCCCTGCCCACGCCGGTCCTGGCCCATGCGGTTTTGAGCCTTGGCTGTGACGCCGGTGTGATGGTGACCGCCAGTCACAACCCCGCGGTTGACAACGGGTACAAGGTCTATCTGGGCGACGGAGCACAGATTGCCGCACCCGTCGATCAACAAATCAGCGATCACATCACGCGTGTCGCTGCCGGGCCACTGTCGGCGATCACCCTGGGTGACGAGTGGGAAACCCTCGGCGAGGAGGTTCTCGTTCGCTACGTCGCTCGCGCTGCGAGCCTCGTCAGGCAACGGAGCCTGCGTCCCGCCCGGGTCGTCTACACCCCGATGCACGGAGTCGGTGGGACGGTTTTCAACGCGGTCCTGAGCGCAGCCGGCTTGCCTGAGCCGATCATGGTGGTCGAACAGTCCGAACCCGACCCGGACTTTCCAACCGTGGCCTTTCCCAATCCGGAGGAACCCGGCGCTCTGGATCTTGCCCTGGCAACGGCACAGTGTTGCGACGCAGACCTGTTGATCGCCCACGATCCCGATGCGGATCGCTGTGCAGTTGGTCTTCGAGTCCAGGATGCGGAAGGGACAGGACCGAAGTGGCGAATACTCACGGGTGACGAGGTCGGCTCACTGCTGGCCTGGTCTTTGACCCGAGCCGATGTATGTGAGCCTTCGGATGTGTTTGCACAATCCATCGTCTCTGGAACGATGCTCCGGTCCATTGCGCAGACGGCCGGTCTCGGTCACGTACAGACGCTCACCGGCTTCAAATGGATCAGCCGTGTGCCGAATCTTCGCTTCGGTTACGAAGAGGCCCTCGGTTACTGCGTGGATCCAGGGTATGTGCGTGACAAGGATGGCATCACCGCCGGTTTGCTTGTCATCGCCATGGCCGGTCGTCTCCTCGACGAGGGGCGAACCCTGGCAGATGTGTTGGACGACCTTGAAGTCGAACACGGCATCCATGCCACGACCCAGATCTCGCGACGCTTTGCCACCACCGCGCACATCGGTGCACTGATCGATGGTTTGCGCACCGACCCGCCGACGGTGATGGCGGGGATCAAGGTTCAGGGAGTCGACGATTTGGCGTGCGGCGTCGACGGCTTGCCACCAACCGAAGGATTGCGTTTCGTTCTCGACGGGGGCGGACGCATCATCGTCCGACCGAGCGGGACAGAACCAAAAATCAAGTGCTATCTCCAGGTCGTCGAGCGAGTGGCGGGGGGTCTCGACGGATTGGCCGCGGCCCGGGCGTCTGCGCGACAGCGCCTCGACCTCATCGCGGCAGATGTCGAAGTACGCCTGAGCCGACCCGTTGGCTAAACTCGGGATGTGGGTCCAATGATTGGTACACCCGTTGGGCTCGACCAGTTGCACAGTGCTCTCAAGGGTCTGGCCGGTGTCGACGAGGTGGGTGCCGCCAGCCGCGCCGCGATGCTCGGGACCCGGTCAATCAAGGCCTCGTCGAAAGCCCGAGCGATCGATCTCGCCATCGCGATGGTGGACCTCACGACTCTCGAGGGCATGGACACTCCCGGAAAAGTCCGTGCCCTGTGCGCCAAGGCCATGCGGCCCGACCCGGGCGACCCGGGCACGCCCGCGGTGGCCGCGGTTTGCATCTACGGTGACCTCGTTGCGACCGCGCGGGATGCGGTGGGTGATGCGCTTCACGTCGCCGCGGTTGCGACAGCGTTTCCGAGCGGTCGCGCCAGCATGGCGGTGAAACTCCTCGAGACCGAGCAGGCCGTTGCAGCCGGCGCCGACGAGATCGACATGGTCATCGACCGGGGTGCCTTTCTCGCGGGGGACTATGTCAGGGTTTTCGAGGAAATCTCCGCCGTGAAGAACGCCTGTGGGTCCGCCCGGCTGAAGGTCATTCTCGAGACCGGGGAACTAAAGACCCTCGACAACGTCCGCCGGGCCAGCTGGCTGGCGATGTTGGCGGGGGCCGACTTCATCAAGACCTCGACCGGAAAGGTGACACCCGCCGCAACGCCGACGGTCACTCTCGTCATGCTCGAAGCGGTTCGTGACTTCGCCTTGGTCCATGGTCGCAAGGTCGGTGTCAAGGCGGCGGGTGGAATCCGAACGAGCAAGGATGCGATCAAATACTTGGTCCTTGTCAACGAAACAGTCGGCAACGACTGGCTCAACCCCGACCTATTTCGCTTTGGTGCCTCGACACTGCTCAATGATCTACTCCTGCAGCGACAGCGAATGCTCAGCGGTCACTACTCAGGACCCAACTACGTGACGATCGACTAGGAGGGCCGAGATGACCGATGAACCCAGCGGATTCCCCTATGCGCCGGCCCCGGAATCGACCGCGATAGTCAACATCTCCTCCTCGTACGGGATTTTCATCGATGGTGCCTTCGTCGAACCCGCCGACGCACCGCGATTCAAGACGATAAATCCGGCCACCGAGGAGGTGCTCAGCGAAGTGTGCCAAGCCGGGGCACCCGAGGTTGCAGCCGCCGTCGCTGCTGCCCGCAGGGCCCACGACGAAGTGTGGTCGGCGATGTCGGGGGCGGAGCGCGGCAAGTACGTCTACCGACTCGCCCGCCTCCTCCAGGAACGTGCCCGGGAGTTGGCCGTGTTGGAGAGCATGGACAATGGCAAACCGATCCGTGAATCGCGGGACGTCGACCTGCCGTTGGCGGCCGCTCATTTCTTCTACCACGCCGGATGGGCCGACAAACTCGACCACGCCGGTCTGGGCAGGGATCCACGCAGCCTTGGTGTCGCGGCGCAGATCATCCCCTGGAATTTTCCGCTTCTCATGTTGGCCTGGAAGGTGGCACCCGCGCTGGCCACCGGCAACACGGTGGTGTTGAAGCCCGCGGAGACGACGCCGCTCACGGCACTTGCCTTCGCCGAACTCTGTCAGCAGGCCGATCTACCCCCGGGGGTCGTCAACATTGTCACGGGGGACGGCAGGACCGGTCAACTGCTGGCTGAATGCGAAGGTGTCGACAAGGTTGCTTTCACCGGCTCGACGGAGGTCGGCAAACAGATTCAGCGTTCACTCGCGGGAACCCGGAGACGACTCACGCTCGAACTCGGCGGCAAAGCGGCCAACATCATCTTCGACGACGCACCGTTGGACGAGGCCGTCGAGGGCATCGTCAATGGCATCTACTTCAACCAGGGTCACGTCTGCTGCGCGGGCTCCCGGTTGTTGGTGCAGGAGTCGATCGTCGAGGATTTGCTCGTGCGCCTCAGACGACGCTTGCAAACCTTGCGCGTCGGCGATCCCCTCGACAAGAACACCGACGTGGGGGCGATCAATTCGGCTGCACAACTCGAACGCATCGTCGCTTTGGCCGAATCAGGGGATGCCGAAGGAGCCCAGCGATGGAGTGCACCTTGTACCTTGCCTGACCGGGGTTTCTGGTTTCCCCCGACGATCTTTACTTCGGTGTCCACGGCCCATCGAATAGCACGCGAAGAGATTTTCGGGCCGGTGCTGTCGGTTCTGACCTTTCGGACACCCGACGAGGCAGTCGAGAAAGCGAACAACACCCCCTACGGTCTGTCGGCGGGCATCTGGACTGAAAAGGGCTCACGCATTTTGTGGATGGCGAGTCGACTGCGTGCGGGCGTCGTGTGGGCGAATACTTTCAACCAATTCGATCCCGCCAGCCCCTTTGGTGGCTATGGCGAGTCCGGCTTCGGTCGCGAGGGTGGACGGGCGGGCCTTGCGGCGTACCTGCAGGAGGCCTCGAGCTGATGGAGGAAGGCAACAAGCGTCGGCTCGCCGTCCGCAAAACGTTCAAGCTCTACATCGGCGGTGCCTTCCCACGAAGCGAATCGGGGCGCACGTACCAAGTCCTCGACGCACACGGTGGCTTCATCGCCAATGTGGCCAAGGCCAGCCGAAAAGATGCCCGTGACGCCGTCTTGTCGGCACGCACCGGCCACCGATCGTGGAGTGCGGCCACCGCGTACAACCGTGGTCAGGTGCTCTATCGGGTTGCAGAGATGATGGAGGGAAGAAGGGCGCAGTTCGCTGCCGAGGTCGCCCGCGCCGAGGGCTGTGGCACCACCGATGCAGAGCGAATCACCGATACGGCGATCGACCGATGGGTCTGGTACGCCGGGTGGGCGGACAAGTTGGCGCAGGTGATCGGCACCGCGAATCCCGTGGCCGGCCCTTTCTTCAATTTTTCCGTGCCGGAGCCGACAGGGGTGGTGGTCTTGGTGGCGCCCGACGACTCCAGTTTGCTCGGGTTGGTGAGCACCATTGCGCCCGCAATCGTCTCCGGGAATGCCTGTGTCGCGATCGCGAGTCAAACACGCCCCATCCCGGCGGTGACGTTGGCGGAAGTCCTTGCGACTTCCGACCTGCCAGCGGGCGTCGTCAACATCCTGACCGGCGACCCCGCAGAAATGATGCCGTCACTCGCGGCTCACGGCGATGTCAATGCGCTGGATCTTGCGGGGATCGGGGATGTGGAACTCGCCGCGCGTCTCGAGCGCGATGCAGCCGGGACCGTCAAGCGTGTCAGGCGACCGCAGCCGGACGCCAACTGGTACCGCACACCTTCACTGGCGGCAATGTCGGATCTGCTCGAGATCAAGACGGTCTGGCATCCCCAGGGCATCTGAGTTTTCAGCCGGACGAAGGTGTCGCGGGCGGACAAACGGGTTGTCGCGGTGGGGTTCGCTCACTGCATCCCGGGTTGGGGTGCGATGTCACCGGCCATCAGGGCTGCATATGCAGGTTTGATCTGTTCGTTGATGATTGCGAGACGCTCATCAAAGGGGATGAAGGCGCTCTTCATGGCGTTCACCGTGAACCACTGGAGGTCGTCTAGTCCGTAGCCGAAGGCATCGCTCAACAGTTTCATTTCGTGCGTCATCGAGGTGTCCGACATCAGCCGATTGTCCGTGTTCACCGTCAGTCGAAAGCCGAGCCGGCGCAGGAGCCCGATGGGGTGCGTGGCAATCGACTCGGCGGCACCGGTCTGGACATTCGACGTTGGGCACATTTCCAAGGGGATGCGACGATCACGTACGTAGGCGGCCAGCCGACCCAGAACCGGCTTCCCGTCGGGGGCCGTCGAGATGTCGTCCATGATGCGGACTCCGTGCCCGAGACGTTCGGCCCCGCACCACTGAATCGCCTCCCAGATGGATGGCAGCCCAAAACTTTCGCCTGCGTGAATGGTGAAGTGCGCATTCTCGTGCCGGAGATACTCAAAGGCGTCGAGATGTCGGGTCGGGGGGGAGCCAGCTTCGGCACCGGCAATATCGAAACCGACGACCCCTCGGTCGCGATATTTCACGCACAACTCGGCGATTCTCCTGGAGTGCATGGCGGTGCGCATCGCAGTGAGAAGGACGCCGATTCGGATGCGGTGGCCGTTGTCGAGAGCGTCACGTTCCCCCGCGACGAAGCCTGCCAGGACGGCCTCGACGATTTCCGGCAGGGTCAGCCCACGTTCGACATGTAGTTCGGGTGCGTACCGAACCTCGGCGTAACAGACACCGTCGGCAGCGAGGTCGAGGGCACATTCGTAGGCGACCCGGTGCAGCGCTTCGGCTGTTTGGGTTACCGCAACGGTGTGCCGGAACGTCTCGAGATAGCGCTCGAGCGAACCGGCACGGGCAGTACGTGCAAACCAGGCCGCCAACGACGAGGCAGCGTCGGCCGGCAGTCCGCGGTAGCCGATCTCGTCGGCAAGATCGAGGATCGTCTGCGGTCGAAGACCACCGTCGAGGTGGTCATGGAGAAGAACCTTCGGTGCCCTCTTGACGAGGTCGAGGGAAATCGGTGCGTTGGTATCGGAATCGCTGCCCACTCTTCGCCGCCCCTGCCTAGTGCCTCACGTTGACCCACTGGCGTGTCGAAGCACGGCCTGGGCAGTGTCGGGAGGCCTCATCGTCGTCGCTCTACCGGATCCGTTTGATGATCAGGGGAAGTCTTTCTACGAGGGGCTGATCATCCGTCTTTTCGATCTGGATTCCCGACCACGCTGCCTGCATCGCAGACTCGAAGAGTTGAGGGTCGTCCGTATGGAGGGTGAGCAACGGCTCACCGCCACGGACCGCATCACCGGGTTTGGCGTGGAGGCGAATCCCCGCCCCGGCAGCCACCGAGTCCTCTTTTCGCGCACGCCCCGCACCGAGGCGCCACGCGGCAACACCGATGGCTCGGGCGTCGAGCCGCGTCAGAATGCCGCTCGTCGGAGCCTGCATCTGGTGAACATGCTGCGCCCGCGGCAAGGGGGCATCCGGGTCACCACCCTGAGCGCGGATCATTCGGCGCCAGTGATCCATCGCGCGTCCGTTGGAGAGTGCATCGGCTGGATCGACCCCGTCGAGGCCGGTGAGCTCGAGCATCTCACGCGCCAAAGTGATCGTGAGCTCCACCACGTCTCTTGGCCCGCCACCCGCCAAAACTTCGAGGGACTCCTCGACTTCGAGGGCATTGCCTACCGTCAGGCCGAGTGGTACGTCCATTGCCGTGATGAGGGCACGGGTGTTCACACCCGACTCATTGCCAATGCGCACCATCGTTTCCGCAAGACGCTCAGCCCGTGACAGGTCGCTCATGAAAGCTCCGGAGCCCGTCTTTACATCGAGCACGAGCGACGACGTACCTTCGGCGATCTTCTTGCTCATGATGCTGCTGGCGATCAGTGGAATGGCTTCGACCGTCGCGGTGACATCACGCAAGGCATAGAGCTTGCGATCCGCGGGGGCGAGATCGTTACCGGCTGCGCAGATCACACAGCCTGCTTCCCGGAGGACCGACATCATCTCGTCGTTGCGGAGTTGGGCACGCCAGCCTTTGATCGACTCGAGTTTGTCGAGGGTACCGCCCGTGTGGCCCAGCCCTCGCCCGCTCAACTGAGGCACGGCTGCTCCGCACGCCGCGACGAGGGGAGCCAATGGCAGCGTGATCTTGTCCCCGACACCGCCAGTGGAATGTTTGTCGGTCGTCGGTTGGTCAAGACAGGAAAAGTTCATTTTTTCGCCCGAGCGGATCATCGCATTCGTCCACCGAACGATCTCTCTCTCACTCATGTCGTTGAGGAGAATCGCCATCGCGAGTGCCGACATCTGTTCTTCGGCGACGATTCCCCGCACGTAGGCGTCGATCACCCAATCGATCTGTGCATCGGACAACTCGTGCCGGTCGCGCTTGGTGGCGATCACATCGACGGCTGCAAACGCCTCAGCCATTGTTCCGATTCTCCGCACGGTCGATGAGATCCTGGGGGCCGAAGGGCTGGGGGAGGATCTGTGTCATCGGCTGGATTCCCTGGGGTGTGCGAATCAAGGTTTGAGGAGTCGAATGCTCCCAGAGCAGTTGTCGACACCGACCACAGGGCATCAAAGCCTCCGCATGCTGGTCGACGCACACGACAGCAACGAGTCGGCCTCCGCCGGTCGCGTGGATGCTCGAGACCATTCCACATTCCGCACAAAGGCCGATGCCGTAGGAGGCATTTTCCACGTTGCAACCGCGCACGATTCGCCCGTCGTCCATCAAACCGACGGCACCGACTTTGAACCGGGAGTACGGCGCATAAGCCTTTTCCATGATCGAAGCCGCCTCCCGAACCAGAGAGTCCCAATCGATCTCGGGTTGCCCCGCCATCACTGCTCCTTTTGGTAGGGCTGGCCATCGGCTGCCGGCGGCCGTACGCGACCGATGAGACCGGCGACGACGATGATAGTGACCAGATACGGAGCCATGGCGAGGAACTCGGTTGGAATCGGCGTGTCGAGCAGGCCGAATTTCTGTCGCAGAGAGTCGAAAAACCCGAAGACGAGTGCCGCGAGAAAAGCCCCGACTGGATTCCACGCGCCGAAAATCATTGCTGCCAAGCCGATGAAGCCTCGACCACCCGTCATGCCCTCATCGAAGCGTCCGACAGTTCCGATTGTGAACCAGGCACCACCAAATCCACCGACCATTCCTCCGTAGAGCACCGCAAGGTAGCGAACCTTGACCACGCTGACCCCCAATGTGTCGGCGACGGCGGGGTTTTCACCGACCGCGCGGGTGCGCAATCCCCAGCGAGTGCGGAAGAGAAAAAAAGTCACCACAGCGACAAGAACGAACGTCCCGTAGACGATCACTGTCTGGTCAAAGAACATCGGGCCGAGAATCGGGATGTCACCCAACAACGGAATTTTTTGACTTCGGAAGATCGGTGCATCGTTGAGTTGCGGTCGTTGAACCAACACCTGGGCGGTCAAGAAGGACGTGAGACCGAGAGCGAGAATGTTGATTACGACGCCGATGATGATTTGGTCGACGTGAAAGTGCACAGCCAACACCGCAAGCAACAGGGCGACAAGGCCCCCGGTCGCCACGGCGCCGAGCAAGCCGATCCAACCGCCGTACAGGGAACCCAAAACAACGCCACTGAAGGCACTGCTCAACAGCATGCCCTCTATACCAATGTTCACGATGCCTGCCCGCTCACAGAGGATGCCCGACAAGGCGCCGAGGGCGATCGGTGTGGTGTTTGCGACGGTGGCATCGAGCATGCTGACGAGAGAGAACTCTCTGTCCGCGGTGGCCCAGAGCATGATCACGAGGACGAAGATCGAAAAGCTCAGTCCGAGGATGACCGTTCGACGGCTCTGGGATTTGCGAAAGAGTTGGAGCGAGCCCAAAAATGCGAGCACAGCGGCCAGCAACCAGAGTGACCCCGTCACCGGAATCCTGAGCGGGTCGAGCTGAACTCTGTCGTCCGGTGTGCTGAGTCTGAAAGTAGCTTTGCCGGTGTCGGCCACGGCCGGAATGAAGAACAACAGCGTCACTGCCATCAGCCCGAAGATGATGCTCCCCGAGATCCTCGCTTGGCGGATCTGGGACTTTTTCATCACGGGACTGTGCCGCTCGCGGTTGGCGGGGCGCTTCTTTCGAATCGATGCACTTTCTTCGCTCATGAGTTCCAACCGCGACTGATACGGGTGGCCTCGGCCGTCGTCTTTAGGCGGTAGAGCGCCCGGATGACGGCCGGTGCGGCGACGAAAATAATGATCAGGGCCTGGATGACTGCGATGAGATCGATGCCGACCCCGGTTGACACCTGCATCTCCTGACCACCGGCGCGGAGGCCACCGAAGAGTAGGGCAGCAGCGACCACACCCCATGGATTCGACTTGCCCAGCAATGCGACGGCGATGCCGTCGAAACCAATTCCGGCGGAAAACCCGGGCGATGCACGATCGAGCACACCCAGAACTTGTCCGGTTCCGGCCAGCCCCGCCAGAGCTCCGGAGAGCATCATGACCAAGATGTAGGCCCTCGATATCGACATTCCGGCGTAGCGCGCAGCAGTGGAATTTGCGCCCACTGCGCGGAACTCGAAACCCATCGTTGATCGAAACAAGAGCCAGTGGATCAAGCCGGCGGCCACCAGACCCACGACGAGGCCCAGATGAACGCGCAGGCTCGAGTCGAGCCACCCGAGCAACTGTGGCAGTTCTGCGGTTGCCTCGATGTTCTTGGAGATCGGATCGCTGCGCCCCTCTCGCTGGAACAAGCTGGTCTTGAGGCCGTAGTCGACCAAACGCAGGGCTATGAAGTTGAGCATGATGGTGACAATGACTTCGTGCGCGCCGGTGCGTGCTTTGAGCAGGCCGGGTATGAGCCCCCACAGCGCACCACCGATGCAACCCGCAAGGATCGCCAGTGGGAGGTGGATGAAGATTGGCAGGCCAGTGAGGGAGAAACCGATCAAAACGCCAAACATGCCACCAATCAACATCTGGCCCTCACCGCCAATGTTGAACAGGCCGGCCCGAAAGGCCAGCGCCACGGAAAGGCCGGCGAGAATGAGCGGTGTTGCAGCGGTCAGGGTCTCTGAAATCGCCCGTACGGAACCAACCGAGCCGTCCAACATCGCCCGATAAGCGGAAAGAGTTTCGCCGAGGCCAACTCCGGCGAGCATGACGATGACCGCACCGACAATGAGGGCGCTCAAGAGAGCGAGGGGTGGGACGACGAGACTCGACCGCCGGTTCATACCCAATCTGAGTCGCGCGACAACAGAGTGCAACCCGCGCGGGAATCGTGACCGCTCCCGACTGCTGGGGGACACGTGAGGGTCGACAACTTGTTCATCGACGGGTGAGGGTGGGGTCATCGTGCACCCGCCTCCGCCGCGCGTCCGGCCATCAAGAGCCCGATTTCGATCGGTGTCGTCTCGGTGGTCACGCGCTCGGCAATGATCGCCCCGTTGTACATCACCAGGATGCGGTCAGCGAGTGAGAAGATCTCGTCGAGCTCGGTCGAAACGATCAGAATTGCCTTGCCGTCGTTGCGTTTGCGGACGATCTGCTCGTGAATGTACTCGATGGAACCAACGTCGATACCTCGGGTGGGTTGAGCACAGATCACGACGGGTACATCCCGACTGAATTCTCGGGCCACAATCATTTTTTGGGCGTTGCCTCCCGAGAGAGCGCTGGCCAGGTTGTCGATGAGGGGCGGCCGGACGTCAAAACGTTCCACCAGCTCCGTCGCAAAGTCACTGATTGATGCGCCATTCAGCCGGCCGCGGCGTGAGAAAGGAGGTGAATAATAGGAATCGAGGATTAGGTTCTCGCGGACGCTGAAGGATCCCACCATGCCGACGTGCGTTCGGTCTTCGGGGACGTGCGCCATGCCGATCGAGTGATGTTCACGGGGTGAGTCGTTCGTGACGTTCTCACCGTTGATGTAAACCCCTCCGCTCGACACCGGAAGTACCCCGGTGATGGCCTCAACGAGTTCGGTTTGGCCGTTGCCCTGGACTCCGGCAATCCCAACGATTTCCCCGGCTCGAACCTCAAAAGAGACGGATTTCAGCAGAGGTCGCTCAAAGTCGTCGGTCAAAGTCAAGTTCTCCACCACAAGAACTTTTTCTCCGCCGCCGACCGTCTCCTTCACGACTTCAGTTGCGATGTCGCGGCCAACCATCATCGTCGCGAGCTCTTCAACCGATGCCACCTTCGGGTCGGCCGTTCCGACAACCTTGCCGCCGCGCAAAACGGTGATGTCATCTGCGATCGCGAGGGCCTCCTTGAGTTTGTGGGTGATGAAGATGATCGTCGACCCACGTGCCTTCAACTCGGCCACGATGCCGAAGAACTCGGTCACCTCCTGTGGGGTGAGCACCGCCGTCGGCTCGTCAAAGACGAGGATTTTTGCCCCTCGTCGCAGAACCTTGAGAATTTCCACCCGCTGCTGGATACCGACCGGAAGCGTCTCGATGAGTGCATCAGGGTCGACCACGAGGCCGTACCGCTCGGAGATATCCATGACCTGCTCACGCGCGACGCGCTTGTCGAGGACCCCGAGAGGCTTGGTTGGCTCAACGCCCAGGACGACGTTCTCCGCAACCGTGAAGACAGGCACCAGCATGAAGTGCTGGTAGACCATGCCGATTCCCGCGGCGATCGAATCGCCCGGTCCATCAAAGGACCGAATCTCTCCATCGATGAGGATCTGGCCGGAGTCGGCTTGATATCTGCCCGACAGGATGTTCATCAGGGTGCTTTTTCCGGCCCCGTTCTCACCGATCAAGGCCAAAACAGTTCCGGAGCGAACCGTCAGCGTGATGTCGTCATTGGCAAGCACCCCGGGAAAGCGCTTGGTGATGCCGCGCAGCTCCAACTCCAATTCCGCCCCCTACTTCAGTGTCCATGCCCCTGTGCGATGGAACCCACGTCGTGACCCTTCCGACGAACCGTAATGCCACGCTGCAAACCACACAAAGAAAGGGGCGGGAACCTCTCGGCCCCGCCCCTTCACCTTTGCAGATAACGCCTGCCTAGTTTTTGTTGATCATCCCTTGACGCTGATTGACCCGTCGATGATTCCAGCCTTGAGGGCTTCGATTTGGTCCTTCAACTCCTGAGGCACCGCTCCGTCGAAGTCGTGGTACGGAGCCAAGCCGACACCGCCGTTGGCCAAAGAGCCCACAACGACACCGCCTTCAAAGGTTCCCTTCACGACACTTTCGATGGCATTGAAAGTAGTCACATCCATGTTCTTGAGCACCGTCGTCAGGTAGACCTTTTGATTCGCGGTGTCCGTGTTGTACTGATCTGCGTCCACACCAATGATGGAGAGCTTGTCGACACCGAGCTCCGATGCCAAAGCAGCCGAGCCCAGACCGACGGGCCCTGCCACCGGCATGACGATGTCGGCACCCTCATCGACCAGGTTCTGAGCAAATGAACGGCCATCGTCGAGGCTCTCAAAGTTTTCGGTGAAGAGGCCCTTCTTTGTTGCCGGATCCCAGCCGAGCACCTGCACGCTCTTGGCATTGTCAGCGTTGTACTTCTGGACGCCGTAATAGAAACCATCCATGAAGATGGTCACGGGTGGGATGTTGATGCCGCCGAAAGTGCCGACCTTGCCTGACTTCGACATGCCGGCCGCCAGGTAGCCCGCCAAAAAGGCGGCTTCGTCGGTGTTGAAGATCTGTCCGAGGACGTTGTTGTTGGTGATCTGCGGGGTTCCGTCTTCATTTTCTCCGTAGGCGAAGTCCACGATCGAGAACTTGGCATCAGGGTTCGCATTCGCGGCTTCTTTGGTTGCGTCGCCGAGAAGGAAGCCGACGGTGACGATCATTTGACAGCCCTGATCAATCAACGACTGGATGTTCGGTGCGTAGTCAGTTTCTGCTTGTGACTCCAAGACGACCGGCTCGAGTCCGAACTCTGCTGCCGCATCGGTCACGCCCTTGTACGCGGTTTGGTTGAAGCCCTTGTCATCGACACCACCAACGTCGGTGACTTGACATGCCTTGCCACTTGGTGTTTCCGCAGCGGCGGTGGTGTCCGCGGTAGCGGTGGTGTCCGCAGTGGCGGTGGTGTCCGCTGGCGCATCGGATGAATCGTCATCTCCGCAGGCACCTAGACCCAACGTCGCTACTGCCGCGATGACCGCGGCGATCCTCAAACTCTTCTTCATGCAAGTCCCCCTCGGACATTGTGTTGTTTGTGTTTATCGAGGTCAGATGTCGCAAGACATGACAGAAACGAACCGAAGATCACGTTCCCCGACCTCTTGGGGACACGACCACGTTCACTGACATGAAAACACTACTGGATTCGCAGACGGGGCGAGACCGCGATGAGTGCGAGAGTGGCCCGATGACGGGGACCCATTCTTGGTGGCCGGAGGGCTCGCTTTTGACGGAAATCGAGGCGGTGTCGCGCACTAACCGGCGCGACAGAAACGACCCTCGCAAGCGGCGGAAAATGTTGAGGCCCCCGTCGGTCAGCCGCACGGCCGATTCAAGTCGGACCGTCGGCGCCGATCAGCCGGAAGTCTGTCGTGCCCGGTAGTGCTGACGGCACAGCAACTCGTAGCGCACCACATCGCCGAACAACGGCGACTTCACATTTTTTGCCGTGTCGCCGATCACCACGGTCTCTCCCTCAAGGGTGAACTGGTCATTCACCAACCGGGCGTTGTTCGTCGCGCGGGCCCCGCACCAGCAGCGCGCCTCCACCTGCATCTCGACCCGCTTGTCGGCGATTTCGAGCAATCGTTGCGTACCCTCGAACAACAACCCTCTGAAGTCGGTGATCAGTCCGAATGTGTAGACATCCACGTCAAGTTTGTCGACCACCAGGGCAAGCTGATCACACTGCTGGCGTGAGAAGAATTGAGCCTCGTCGCAGACGATGAATTTGAGTGGCATCTGCGACACCGCCAAGTCGTAGATGTCCGTGTCGGCTTCGATTTCGATTGCTGAATTCGAAACACCCAGGCGACTTGTGATCTGGCCGTCGTCGCGGCTCCGGGCTGTTAGCAACAATCCGACGAGCCCCCGACTGGCGAGATTGTGATTGATCTGGAGCGCAAGTGTGCTTTTCCCTGAACCCATCGTGCCGTAATTGAAACGTAACGTAGCCATCCCTCGACAAAAACTAGTGCCCTGGGAGATGGTGGCGGAATCGGATCACGTTTCTGTTCGGACCGACAGGTCTCAAAGTGGGTCGGCGGGACGCGCCGGCATTCGCGCCCCGTTTCGATATCGAGTCCGCTCAGTGCTCGTCCCAGTGGCCGTCGTGGAGGGCGTGGCGGTGACCGTCGTGCAGGTAGTCGATGTGGTCTCCGTGCTGGATCGCTTCATGGCCGCAGCCGGGGCCGTGCTGGTGATCGGCGTGGTCGGCGTGCTGGACGTGTGTCCTTTCACATTCGTCCCAGTGACCGTCATGGAGGTGGTGGACGTGTCCGTCGTGGAAGTAGTCGACGTGGTCACCGTGGGTGACGGATGCATGGCCACAGCCGGGCGCGTGCTGGTGTTGATGGTCCTCGTGGATCGTGTGGGTGGTGCTCATGTTTGTGCCTCCTGGGCGTGTCGGATCGCGTCGCGGACGATGTGGATCACGTGGTCGTCGGCGATCACGTAGCGCATCTCTTTGCCGTCACGCCGTCCGACGATGAGGTTCGCCGAGCGCAGCACACGGAGGTGCTGCGACATCAGCGGCTGGCTCACATCGAGCGAGGCGACGAGTTCGTGCACGCAGCGCTCATCGTGTTTCTCGAGTTCGAGAATCACGCCGAGACGCACGGGATTAGCGAGCACCTTGAGGAGTTCGGCACCCCGTTGGATGCTCGTCTGAGCGGCAAGCGGCACGACATAAATATATACATATGCGCATATTTGCACAAGTCGGACTGGTCGGTTTCGGTGGGGAAACCTGCCGGTGGCCGGGGCGTCGCTCCCACACGAACCGGGACGGTCCAGCACCGATCCGGGGGGATTTTTCGGGCACTCATCGGGGTCCGCCAGATTTGGCCTGACGTGAGGGACAAATACGCGAGGCACCGGCATAGCGGATGCCTCAAGGCGGATCCGGTGGCCGAGTCGAGCTCCCGCGCGACGCCGCATACTCCCCCGAGACGTACGGCGACTTGATCGACCTCGAGGTCCACCAATCCAATTCACCCGAACAAGATTGAAAGCCACGTGTGTTCGGTGCTCCGAATGAGTTCCCGCGGGTCCGCATCTCGCGGTTCAACCCGACCCCGGGGGCCCTCTTGTTCGCCGTGCGAAATGTTGTGAACGGGTGTTGTGTCCTGCTCGACGCCCGAGGTGAGGTCAGCGATTATGGTGTTGGAATGAAGTCCACGACAATACTTCGGATCACCACCCTCCTCACCGCGGGCGTCAGTCTTGTCTTGAGTGTCTGGCTTTACTTTGCCGACAACGCATCGATTGACGACCGACTGAACGGGATCTTCGTCGGTATCTGGGTGCCCTCGATTCTCGCCCTCGGGAACTTCCTGATCAACTCATCGGAGGAAAAGGGATAGTCGTGTCGCAGGGCTCGTTGTTTGCATTCGGCGCCGTCATCTTCATGATCGTGCTGACCGGTGCCTTCACGTACGGATTGCTGCGGGCAAAGGAATGGGCCGAAAAGAGCAAATGATTTTTTGGTAACCGATCCTGTTGGATTTGGTCCTCCCGAACTAGCCTGAGAAAACGGTCGGTTCAGCACTTTGGGCGAGTTTCGCTCCGGGTTCGGCTCCGCCCCCGCCCCTTTAGCTCAGTTGGAAGAGCAGCGGACTTTTAATCCGTTGGTCCAGGGTTCGAGCCCCTGAGGGGGCACCATTGCCGGTTGACTCGATGTCGTCTCACTTTGTCACGCGCAGCGTCACTGACTTTTGTGATGTTGATCCGTCTTTTTGGGTCACGGTGATCTTGATTCTGCAGCTACCCAACTTAAGCCCTCTCACGCGAGAGGCTGTGGTCGAGCAATTCTGCGCTGTCGTCTTGGCGATGGTGGCGCTGACCTTCGAGGTCTTTGGTGCGCGGAGGCCGACAGACGTTGCGACTGCACGCAGCGTCAACGTTTTGCGAACACGCAGAATCGGAGCAGCGCTGGACGTTCTGTTCGAGGACCCGGTGTCTTTTGCATCAGTTGAACGGGGGCGAGGATCGGCTGTCGAGCGGGACTTCGGTGCCGGGGATGAGGCGCTGTCGCCTTGACGGGTGTTTTCGCGAGGATTCCCTGCCGTGGTGGTGTCACCCAGGGGTGTCGCATTGTTTGGTGGCGGCACCGTGCCTGCACCGGCGGTACTTGGCAGTGTCGGATCGAAAGCAATGACCACTTGGTTCGCAGCAATGTTGGGGTTGCCGGCAAGATCCGTGAAACGACCAGCTTCGACATCGACCGTGATCGTGGCAGACGTTGCCGAAGAAGATGTCAGGCTCGCGGTGTAAATGGAACCCGACCCAGTGAAGGCCGACAATGTTCCGTTGCCCACGCTGACGTCGCTTTGGTCGAACGTGGTTGATGGTTCCGACAGTGTGAATGTGAGTGCATCGGTGGCACCGGCACCAAGTGAGCCTGTTCCGGAGCGGGTGATGGATATTGAGGGAGACGTTTCGTCGCCCGAGTACCTCGTCAATGCAAAATCGTTGTCCTTGCCGTTGTAGCTGGATCCTGCAACGACAATGTCGCCGTCGGTTTGGATCGCCATTCCCTTGGCAACGTCGGCACCACTACCGATCGCAGTCCTCACAAGACCTCGGGAGAAAGTTGTATCAATTTCGCCATCCGATGTGAAGCGAGCTATTCCAAAGTCGTCGGATGAACGTAAACCGGCCGAATAGTCGGCCGTGCCCGCAAGCACGATTCTCCCATCGCGCTGAACACCCAACCCGAAGGCCACGTCGAGGCCCGCTGTCAGGTTCAGTGTGACTTTTCCGAACGAACCGAAGGACCTGTCGAGCGAGCCGTTCGTGTTGTAGCGGGCCAGGGCGAAAACTTGGGAATTGTTTGCCGTACCAGCGACAAGGATCTTTCCGTCACTTTGCAGCGCGACAGACGTCGCCGTGTCCGAAGAGACGGGAGCAGAACCGACAAAATCAGTTGTCAAGGTACCGTTCACGCCGAATTCGGTATCGAGATCGCCATTGGGCGTGTAGCGCGCGAGCGCAAAATCGCCGTTTCCCGCGCCGTTGCTCATGGTGTTGATAGCCTCGCCTGCCGCGATGATCTTGCCGTCCGGTTGCACGGCCAAGGCAAACACCGTTGCGGCGGGCACTGCATCGGTGCCTAAGGGCGTTGTTCCCCCGCCGATTTTCGTGGTGACCTTGCCGGCCGTACCGAAGTTCGTGTCAAGCGATCCATTCGGCAAATAACGCACCACTGCGAAGTCGTATCGGGGGTAGCGGTTGGCAGCCTGGGCGCCGACCTGGGTTTTTCCGGCAACAAGGATCTTTCCGTCGGCCTGCACGGCCACGGCCAACGGCTGGTCGGATCCCGTTCCCACGTCGGTCGTGACTTTGCCGTCACCGCTGAAAGTACGGTCAAGGCCGCCCTCGGTGTTGAAGCGCATGACACCAAAACCTTCGTTCACAGCACCGACTAGCACGGCCTTTCCGTCGGCCTGTACTGCCATCGCAACGGCGCCCATGCCCGAGCCGAAGCCCGCAACGTTTACACCGAATGCACCGAACTCGGGGTCCGGGACGCCATTTGAAAGGTAACGAGCGACGGCAAAGTCGGTGATGAACTGCTGTCCTGCTTTGTACTTGTGGTATCCGGCGACGAGGATCTTGCCGTCGGGCGTGACCTCGACGTCGTTTAGACCTTGGTTCCACTGATTGAGTCCACCGATGTGGGTTGTCACCTTGCCGTTGGTACCGAATCCATCATCGAGTGCGCCCTCAACGGCATGAACTATGTCAGCCGAAGTGAATGAGACAATGACAGACCCAACGACGGCGAGAATTGCCGTTGAGAGGCGCTTCGTGGGGGCCTTTCGGGTTTTGTTTCGAGCCATTGGGTTGTCTACTCCTGTGTGTTGGTATTGGCCGTTCTCCTCACAGAGCAACCGGGCCGTGTTTGGCGGACAGTTTTTGGTCAATGTGCCTGTTGCCAGGGTGGTGGGGGACGCAGGCGTGGGTACCAGGGGCTTCGCAGCAGATCACCGGGCTTCAACTGCAATGAGAGACCGGGTGTGAGGGGAACCGTTGGTTTGCCGGGCGGGCGTGGTGCGTAGACGATGTCGTTGCCGTACATGCGAATAGTGATCGCCCGACGACGGCTGTTTGGACCTGTTGGGCCGCCGCCATGGAGAGTCGCGGGATGGGCCAGAATGATGTCGCCCGGCGTGATGTCCCAGGACACGATGTCCCACGCACCGCGGTCGGCCTCGATGTCGGGAAGCGGCGGATATTCGCTGCCGAAGTAGGGAAGTGTCGGGTCTTCAGCGACACGACGCGGGTTGAATCCGTCGTAGCGCGTGCCCCGATGTGTGCCACGCACGTATTCCAAACACTCGCCTGCAGGCAGTGGATCGAGGCTGATCCATGCGGAGGCGATCATCGAACCTTCCATCGGCCAGTAGGGAAGGTCTTGGTGCCAGGGCGTGCGGCCACCGTTGGGACCCTTTACGAACCATTCATCGGAGTAGAGCCAGATGTCGGGCGAACCGAGAAGCACGGCCATCATGTCGGCAACCGGCGAGTCGTACATGAAGCGTTGCAGTTCGGGTGAGACCTCTGTGTTGCGCACGAGTTCGATGAACTCATTCTCGGTGCCGTCAAAGAAGAGGTGCTTCTTCTGGCCACTGTCACCCATGACGCGGTCGAGGCCGAGTTGCAAGAGCAAAAGCCATTCAGGATGCAGCGCTTGGCGCAGGACGGCAACGCCATCGCGGGCATAGGTGTCGCGAACCTCGGGTGTGATCAGCGCGA
>Ga0194116_10000619_pt1 | contig 60111 bp, 74 predicted proteins | sample TA2MahsurfametaG_4_FD_148617 | JGI IMG/M metagenome (GOLD analysis project Ga0194116, IMG submission 148617) | Freshwater microbial communities from Lake Tanganyika, Tanzania - TA2015008 Mahale S9 surface | ecosystem: Environmental > Aquatic > Freshwater > Lake | place: Tanzania: Lake... | reverse complement strand
ATCACGTCACCGGCACGGCGCGCGCGCACTCGACCCTGATCGGACAGGTTTCGCTGCGTCGAGCAGTCATCGAGCCGAAAACCCGGCGGGTCGCCAACGCCCGGCACCGTTTGCTCATGGCGCATCATCAGGATCCAGCCACCGCTCGCGAGCAACTCCGCCGCCTGCATCACCGTGACACGGGGCACGGCGCCGAACGGCACCTGAGGATGTGCACGCCGCGGCAGGGCAAGCCCTGACAGCAGCGTGGCCCCGGAGAACGCAGTGCCTGCCGCGAGCCACACGCGCCGGTTGCAATGGGACTTATTCATTTGAGCCTGGCCAGTCTTTAAGTCGCTCGATCTGCCTGCGATCGCGCTTGGTGGGCCGACCCTGCTCGATCGTCCAGGCGGGCTCGGGCGCGAGCCTTCGAAGCGTTGCGGCTTCAGCCCGGCGCGCAATCGATTGTTCGGTCTCCTGGTACAGCGTTCGGGCAACGGTGGCAGGTCCGCGCTGCTCGGACAGGCTGACGACCTGCACCTGCTGCGCCTGATCGCCGATTCGAACCGTCACGCACTCGCCTGGCCTGAGCGCCCGCGCAACCTTCACGCGCTCTTCATCGACCAGCACGCGGCCCGCTTCGATCGCCTCTTGGGCCAGTCCTCGAGTCTTGAAAAAGCGGGCGGCCCACAACCATTTATCGAGCCGCATCGACTGCAGCGCGTTTTCGGGCAGCCTGTCCGGCCGAGCCTTCATCTGCGGAGCTCCTGGAGGAATCGGAGCGATTCATCATCGCCCTGCATGAATTGGGTTATTTTAGGCAGCCGCGGAGAATCCTCATGGCGATCCCCCTGAAAGAGCGCTACTTCGAAGACTTTGTGCCTGGCGAAGTGCACGAGTTTGGTTCGCACACCGTCAGCGAACGCGACATCATTGAGTTTGCGCAGCGCTACGATCCGCAACCTTTCCATATTGATCTGGCAGCCGCCGCGAACTCGCTGTACGGCGGGTTGATCGCAAGTGGCTGGATGACCGGGGCGCTGATGATGCGAATGCTGGTCGATCACTTCCTGTCGCCGGGCTCAAGCATGGGCTCGCCGGGGCTGGACGAGCTGCGCTGGATGAAGCCGGTGCGCCCGGGCGATACGCTGCGGCTGCGCGTTGCGGTCATTGAAACCCGGCGCTCACAGAGCAAACCCGATCGCGGCATCCTGCTGGTGCAGCAGGAGTGCCTGAATCAGCATGGCGAGGTGGTGATGAGCACCAAAAGCATGTCGCTGTGCCGATGCCGACACGTTGAGGCCTGAACTCAATGCACCGCGGGCCAGCGGCGCTGCGCCGGGCGCAGCCGCTCGATCAGTCGGGCCATCCGCAGCACGCCCACGTCGTCAAACCGACGGCCAATCAACTGCACGCCCAACGGTAGTCCCGCTTCATCAAACCGCCAGTTGATCGCCGCGGCGGGCTGCTCGCTCATGTTCCAGGCCACGGTAAATGCGATGTGATCAAGCGCGCGGTGCGGGTCATTGCCCGGGCAGGCGTGTTCAGCGGGATACCGCGCGATCGGCGCGGTGGGTGACAACACAAAATCAAAGCGTGCGCAGGCCAGCACCGCAGCCTCACGCATTGCATGAATCTGGTTATACGCGTGCATGACCTCGGCGCCGCTGAACCGTGACGCCCGCCAGGTTGCCCACTCAACGATGAACGGCAGCACGCTTGCGCGGCGCTGGGGCGACAGCGCAAGAATGTCGTTGCACGAACGCGCTTCGAAAAAGCGCTGCACGCCGTCCAGCATCTCGGGTGTCATGAAGCTTTCAATTGGCTCCACGCTGGCGCCGGCGCGTTCAAGCGCGCGCGCCACGTCGTTGACCGTTCGGACCAGTTCGGATTCCACCGGCCAACCCGCCTTCATGTCGGTCAGCAGGCCGATTCGCAGCCCTTTGGGCTCGAGCGAATCGAGTCCGGCGGTGTAATCCTGGCCATCTGCGGGAATCGACATGAAGTCGCGCAAGTCGGGGCGTGCCACGATGTTCATGAGCAGCGCCGCATCGCCTACCGAGCGCGTGATCGGGCCTGCGGCTCTGCCAAGAAAGGGTGGGTTGATGGGCACGCGCCCCAGGCTGGGCTTCAAGCCAAACACGCCACAGTGAAATGCGGGCAGCCGGATTGAACCACCGATATCCGTGCCGAGATGCCAGGGCCCATAACCCGCCGCGGCAGCCGCTGCCGCGCCCGACGATGACCCGGCAGGATTCAGGTCAGTGCGCCACGGATTACGTGTGATGCCATGCAGCGACGACAGCCCCGAGGAGAGCATGCCGAAGTCGGGCATCGTGGTTTTACCAAGGATGACGCAGCCCGCCTCGCGCAGCCTCGCCACCGCCGGTGAATCCGCAGCGCGTGGCGTCAGGCTGCCTGCTGCGGTACCAATCGGCGCCGGGTCGCCCTGCGAATACAGGTTTTCCTTGACGGTGACCGGAACACCGTCAACCCGCGACCGCGGCGTGCCGCGCAGCCAGCGTTGTTCGGCTTCAAGCGCCGACTGCAGCGCCAGATCGCGGTTCACCCGAAACATTGCGTTGAGGTGTGGCTCGCACTCGGCCACACGATCGAGCACTGCGATGGCCACCGCCCGCGGCGACAGCTCGCAGCGTTCAAAGCAACGGGCGAGCGTTACCGCATCGAGATCAGCCAGCGCCGGGTCGCTCATCGAATCCCCTTCTCATTGAAAGCGGCCGTTCAACCGCACGGTGCAGGGCTGCCGCAATCGGCAGACTGCAAAGCCAGGCTGCCACAAAAAAGATCGCCGCGGTGATCGGCCCGCCGTCGGTGAATCGCACAAAGACCGCATTGGCGACGATACACACCGCAAAATGCACGAGAAAGAGCGCGTACGCACTGTCGCTCAGAAATATCAACCAGCGCTCTGCGGGCCGCGGTGTCACCGACGCATAGGCGCGAAACGCCGAATCGAATGCCGCGCCGAGTCCGCGAAGCGCCGCAGCAATCGCCAGCATGACCGCAAGCGCGAGGGCGATTCGTATTCGCCAGTCAACCAGGAGGGCGATCGCGGTAAGTGCAATCAGCACCAGCGCTGCGAGCCGATAGTCAGGGGAGGCCTGCTCAGAAAAACCACCCGCTACCATGCCCAGCGCAAAGCTGCCAAAAAAGTAAACCGGCTGGAAATCCAGATTGGGGAAGCGATTCACCCACAGGAGCGAGGTCGCAGCAAGGCCGACCACAGCCACCAGAAACCAGGTGCGCCGGCCGCGCGCATCGGACGCGAAACGGCTGACCAGCCACGCGAGCGCAAGCGTGATCGCATGCAGCTGAAAGTCAATCGCGACATACCACGCGCCCGCACTCAGGGCTTCGATGCCGAGATAGTCGAAAAGTCCAAACAGATGTGCGAGGGTCGTCTTCAGATCCGGCAGACCGGGAACCCAGGCTGCCCCGCCGAGCCAGGCCTGCCCCGGCACTGACGCGAGCAACACCAGGCCAAGCGCCGCGTAAAAAGGCAGAAACAATCGCGCCCAGCGGCGTGCGATCGACCGACCGACCCTGCGTAACCCAAGCGGCTCGGCCCAGTTAAGCGATCTGAAACAGAGCCAGCCGCCCATCACCAGAAACACCTGCACCGCAAGCCGGCCGTGGTCATCGAGCCAGCCGATCAGGCCGGGCAGAAGGGTTCGCAGGGTGTCGCCCACCGGTCCGTAAATGGACAGGTGATGCAGCACGATTGTCTGCGCTGCGGCGACCCGGATCGCGTCGACCCAGAGTAATCGCTCAGCGGCCATCGCGCCTCGCACGCCAGCCGCGTTCGATCACACGCCGCGGCGCCTGACGACCTTAGCGCGGCAACTCTGAGTGGCCGGTGAGAAACTCATCGACCGCGCGTGCGCACTGCCTGCCCTCGCGAATTGCCCAGACGACCAGCGACTGACCACGGCGCATATCGCCTGCTGCGAACACTTTGCCAACGCTGGTGGCGTAGCTGCGTTCGCCCTCGGTCGTGGCCTGCGCGTTACCACGACCATCGCGCGAGACGCCAAAGGAATCGAGCACCGAACCCACCGGGGCGACAAACCCCATGGCCAGCAGCACCAGATCGGCAGGCAGATCAAACTCGGAACCCGCTACCTCTTGCATTTTCATCTGGCCGCTCGCCGGGTCACGCGCCCATTCAACGCGTACCGCCTTCAGCGCGCGTACACGGCCCTGTTCATCCGAAACAAAGGCCTTGGTGCTGACCGCCCAGTCGCGATCGCAGCCTTCTTCGTGCGAGGACGAGGTGCGCAGTTTCACCGGCCAATACGGCCAGGTGAGCTGACGGTTTTCTTCTTCGGGCGGCTGCGGCATCAGTTCAAACTGCGTGACTGATTTTGCGCCCTGGCGATTGCTGGTACCCACGCAATCGGAGCCGGTGTCACCGCCGCCGATCACGATGACATGCTTGCCCGTGGCAAGAAGCTGTCCGCTGACCGGATCACCCGCCACGACCTTGTTTTGCTGCGGCAGAAATTCCATCGCGTAATGCACACCGGAAAGCTCACGGCCAGGCACCGGCAGATCGCGCGGCTGCTCAGCGCCGCCCGCCAGCACCACTGCGTCGAAGTCACGCAACAGATCATCGGGCTTGACGGTTTCACTGGCCCAACTGGTAATGATCGGATCGAGCGGATCGCGGCTGACCAGAACGCCCGTTCTAAAGGTGACACCTTCAGCCTGCATCTGTTCGACACGCCGGTCGATATGGGTTTTTTCGAGCTTGAAGTCAGGAATGCCGTAGCGAAGCAGTCCGCCGATCCGGTCATTCTTTTCAAACACGGTGACATCGTGTCCGACACGGGCCAGCTGCTGGGCGCAGGCGAGTCCCGCCGGGCCCGACCCGATGACCGCCACCCGCTTGCCGGTTTTGGCTGCGGCCGGTTGCGGCTTCACCCAGCCCATTTCCCAGGCTTTGTCGATGATCGCGTGCTCGATCGACTTGATGCCGACCGGATCGTTGTTGATGTTGAGCGTGCACGCCGCTTCACAGGGCGCGGGGCAGACCCGCCCGGTGAACTCGGGAAAATTGTTGGTCGAGTGCAGCGTGTCAATGGCCTGGCGCCAGTCGCCGCGGTAAACGAGATCATTCCAGTCGGGAATGATGTTGTTGATCGGGCAGCCGCTCTGGCAGAACGGAATCCCACAGTCCATGCAGCGCGCGCCCTGCTTGGCTGCCGCGGCATCATCAAGATGCAGCACGAATTCGCGGTAGTGATGAACGCGCGAGTCTGCCTCTTCGTAGGCTTCCTCGAGCCGCTCGAATTCCAGAAAACCGGTGACCTTACCCATGATTGACTGCCTGCCTGTCCGTCGTTGTTGCGTTGCCTGTCTTGCCCTTGGCGTCGATCAGGCGCTGACCTTCGCTGGGCGAACCGCGGCGGTCGATTTTGCATTGAGTTCGCCCAGCGCTCGGCGATATTCGTTCGGGAACACCTTGACGAACGCAGCGCGCGAGGTTTCCCAGTTTTCGAGCAGACGACGCGCCTTGCCGCTACCGGTGAGCAGGAAGTGCTTGTCGATCAGGCCCTTCAGAGTGATCTCGTCGCACTCGCCCTTATGCCAGCTTGCCGGGTCGGTTTGCTCAAGCTGTTCTTTGGTGGAGCGCACACGCTCGAGCGTCACCATCGCCAGATTGCAGTGCGACTCGAACACGCCATCGGGGTCATAGACATACGCAATGCCACCCGACATGCCTGCCGCGAAATTGCGGCCAGTCGCGCCCAGCACCACGATGGTTCCGCCGGTCATGTATTCGCAGCCGTGATCGCCCGTGCCTTCCACGACCGCGGTCGCGCCGGAGTTGCGCACCGCAAAGCGCTCACCCGCAACGCCACTGAAAAACGCCTCGCCTTCGATCGCGCCGTAGAGAACCGTGTTGCCGACGATAATGTTTTCGTCGGATGCGCCGCGGAAGTCGTTCGTGGGACGCACGATGACGCGGCCGCCCGACAGTCCCTTGCCGACATAGTCGTTGCCTTCACCCACCAGGTCGAGCGTGACGCCGCGTGCAAGAAAGGCCCCGAAGCTCTGGCCGGCGGTGCCTTTGAGCTGCACGTGGATGCAGTCATCGGCAAGTCCGTCATGACCGAAACGACGTGCCACCTCACCCGACAGCATGGTGCCGACCGTACGGTTGACGTTGCGGATCGGCAGAATGAACGACACTTTTTCGCGACGCTCGAGCGCCGGTTTCGCAAGCTCGATGATCTTGTTGTCGAGCGCATGCTTAAGGCCGTGATCCTGGGTGGCAACCTGGTGACGCGGCATGTTGGCGGCCACCGCGGGCTGATGGAAGATGCGCGAGAAATCAAGGCCACGCGCCTTCCAGTGCGACACGCCCTTTTTCATGTCGAGCAGATCGGCGCGTCCGATCAGATCATCGATACGTCGCACCCCCAGTTTTGCCATCAGCTCGCGCACTTCCTCGGCGACAAAGAAGAAGTAGTTCACGACATGCTCGGGCTTGCCCTGGAAGCGCTTACGCAGCACCGGATCCTGGGTGGCGACACCCACCGGGCAGGTGTTCAGATGGCACTTGCGCATCATGATGCAGCCCTCGACCACCAGCGGCGCGGTCGCAAAGCCAAACTCATCGGCGCCCAGCAGCGCGCCGACCACGACGTCGCGGCCGGTCTTCATCTGGCCGTCGGCCTGCACCCGGATACGGCCGCGCAGGCCATTCAACACCAGCGTCTGCTGAGTTTCGGCCAGGCCCAGTTCCCAGGGCGTGCCAGCATGCTTGATGGAGGAAAGGGGCGAGGCACCCGTGCCACCATCGTAGCCAGCGATCACCACGTGGTCGGCCTTGGCCTTAGCAACGCCTGCCGCCACCGTGCCAACCCCGATCTCGGAGACCAGCTTGACCGAAATCGAGGCACGCGAGTTCGCGCTCTTCAGATCATGGATGAGCTGCGCGAGATCTTCGATTGAATAGATGTCGTGGTGCGGCGGCGGTGAAATGAGCCCGACGCCAGGCACCGAATAGCGCAGCTTGCCGATGTAGTCGGACACCTTATGGCCAGGCAGCTGACCGCCCTCACCGGGCTTGGCACCCTGAGCCATCTTGATCTGGATCTGATCGGCGCTTGCCAGGTATTCGGCCGTCACGCCAAAGCGGCCAGAGGCTACCTGCTTGATTTTCGAGCGCAGCGAGTCACCGGCCTTCAGCGCGATATCGGCTTCCACACGATCACGACCGATGACGCTGCCCACGGTGTCACCGTCTTTGACCACCGACGCGCCGGCGCGCATCTCGGCGCGGTAGCGCATTTCGTCTTCGCCACCTTCTCCGGTGTTCGACTTGCCGCCGATCCGGTTCATCGCGACGGCAAGCGTGGTGTGCGCTTCGGTGGAAATAGAACCCAGCGACATGGCACCGGTTGCAAAACGCTTGACGATCTCAGAGGCGGGCTCGACCTCTTCGATCGGCACCGGCTGGCACTGGTCGAAGCGGAAGTCGAAGAGCCCCCGCAGCGTCATGTGCCGCACGCTCTGGTCGTTGATCAGCTGAGCATACTGGCGATAGGTCGAAAAACTGCCTGCGCGGGTGGCGTGCTGCAGTTTGGCGATGGAGTCGGGCGTCCACATATGGTCTTCGCCACGAATCCGGTAGGCGTATTCGCCACCGGCATCGAGCGCCTGCGCCAGCACCGGATCGTTGCCAAACGCCGCGTGATGGAGCCGCAGCGCCTCTTCGGCCACCTCGAAAATACCGATTCCGCCCACCTTGGACGGGGTACCGGCGAAGTAGCGCGCGACCAGCGCCTCGGACAGACCCACCGCTTCAAAAATCTGCGCGCCGCAGTAACTCATGTAGGTGGAGATGCCCATTTTGGACATCACCTTCATGAGCCCTTTGCCGACCGCTTTCACGTAGTGCTTGATAGCTTTTTCAGCGCCCATGTCGCCCGGCAGCCCGCGCGCCATGTCGCTGAAAGTTTCCAGCGCCAGATAGGGATGGATGGCTTCGGCACCGTAGCCCGCCAGCAACGCGAAGTGATGCACCTCGCGTGCCGAGCCGGTTTCAACCACCAGACCGGTTGAAGTGCGCAATCCGTTGTCGACCAGATCAAGGTGAATGGCGCTGGTCGCAAGCAGCGCCGGAATCGCCACGCGCCCGCTGCTCACGCCGCGATCGGAGACGATCAGAATGTTGTAGCCCGAGCGCACCGCGTCGCGCGCCTGCGCGCAAATCGACGCGATACGGGCCTCAACGCCCTGCGCGCCCCACTCAACCGGGTAGGTGATGTCCAGCGTATGGGCGCGGAACTTGTCGCCGGTGTAGTGCTCAATATGGCGGATCCTCGACATCTCGTCGAAATCCAGCACCGGCTGCGACAGCTCAAGCCGAATCGGCGGATTGATGTTGTTCAGATCGAGCAGGCTCGGCCGCGGGCCGACAAACGACACCAGCGACATCACCATCTGCTCGCGGATCGGATCGATGGGTGGGTTGGTGACCTGCGCAAACAACTGCTTGAAATAGCTGTAGAGCGGCTTGTTCTTGGCCGACAGCACCGCAAGCGGTGAGTCATTGCCCATGGATCCGACAGCTTCTTCGCCACTGATCGCCATGGGCGTCATCAGGAATTTGAGATCTTCCTGCGTGTATCCGAAGGCCTGCTGGCGATCGAGCAGCGGCACACCCGGGGCGAGTTCGCGGCGATCGGTCTCGATGTCGGCGTCGAGCGAGCCGATTTCATCGAGCTTGACCCGGATGGCCTCGATCCACTCACGGTAGGGTTTGCTGTTGGCAAGCTGCGCCTTCAACGCGGCGTCATCGATGATGCGGCCCTGCTCGAGGTCGATCAGGAACATCTTGCCGGGCTGAAGCCGCCACTTCTTGATGATCCGGCTTTCCGGAATCGGCAGCACCCCCGACTCAGAGGCCATGATCACCATATCGTCGTCGGTGACGCAGTAGCGCGCCGGACGCAGACCGTTGCGGTCGAGCGTGGCACCGATCTGGCGTCCATCGGTAAATGCGATGGCGGCCGGGCCATCCCAGGGCTCCATCATGGCTGCGTGAAACTCGTAGAACGCGCGCCGCTTCGGATCCATCAGCGTGTGCTGTTCCCAGGCCTCAGGGATCATCATCATGACTGCCTGGGCGATCGGGTAGCCGGCCATCACCAGCAGTTCCAGGCAGTTGTCGAATGTGGCGGTATCAGACTGACCGGCGTACACCAGCGGATAGAGCTTGGCGAGATCATTGCCAAGCACAGCCGAGCGCATCACTCCCTCGCGTGCACGCAGCCAGTTGTAGTTGCCCTTGACCGTATTGATTTCGCCGTTGTGGGCCACCATGCGGTACGGGTGCGCGAGCGGCCACTCGGGGAACGTGTTGGTGGAAAAACGCTGGTGCACCAGCGCAAAGGCCGACACCACGCGCGGATCCTGCAGGTCGCGGTAATACTGCACCACCTGGCCACACAGCAGCAGACCCTTGTAGACGATGGTGCGCGCCGACATCGACGGCACGAAGTATTCCTTGCCGTGCGCGAGCGCAAGCTTCTGAATGGCGTGGCTTGCGGTTTTGCGGATGACGTAGAACTTACGCTCGAGCGCATCGGTCACCATGACGTCGGGGCCACGGCCGATGAACACCTGACGGATGATCGGCTCTTTGGCTTTCACCGTGGGCGACATCGGCATGTCGAGATCGATCGGCACATTCCGCCAGCCAAGAAGAATCTGTCCTTCGGCCCGGATGGCGCGCTCCATTTCCTGCTCACAGGCCAGTCGCGACGCATGCTCTTTGGGCAGAAACACCATGCCTACGCCATACTCGCCTGCGGGCGGCAGCGTTACGCCCTGGCGCGCCATTTCTTCGCGGAAGAACTGATCCGGGATCTGGATCAGCATGCCCGCGCCGTCGCCCATGAGCGGATCGGCGCCCACCGCGCCCCGGTGGTCGAGGTTGCAGAGAATTTGCGAACCCTGCTCGATGATCCGATGGCTTTTCTTGCCCTTGATATGGGCGACAAACCCCACGCCGCACGAATCGTGTTCGTTCGCCGGGTCATAGAGACCCTGAACCCCGGGGGCGGAATGCTGCGCACTACTCACTGAGGACATGTCTAAGCTCCAGAACCCTTTGACCGGACGCCGTCCGTGTCGACTTGTCATCGCCATTTAACGAGGCTGTTTCGCCCGATCCAAACCAATAAATCGCAACCCATACTGCGCTGCGGAACGGGCAGCGAAAAGATCGTTTGCTGCGAAATTTCCAGGTGAAAACCCGCTCGGGTTAAACCCCAACCCGCGACATCCAACCACCCGATTTTGCGCGCTGCGCAAATTCCCCAGGCGCGGTCGCGGCTTTTCCGAGCGGAACTTTGAAGTATAGCGCGGCATCGTCGGGCTAAAGCCGACCGCCATGGTCCCCCTGAGCCGGTGTGGTGCGCGCGCCGCGGGCGCTCAACCCGCATCGAGCTCGGGGACCCTTCGACCGGTCAGGTGGCGGTGGGCGCGGATCGCAAATCGGTCGGTCATACCGGCGATGTAATCGGCGATCGCACGCTCACCGAGCCGTTCGGCGCGATCCCGGTGCTCCGGCGGCAGCGCCTGAGGCTGGCTTCGGTAATACTCGAACAGATCGCTCACCACGCCGCGTGCAGCATCCATCACGACCTCGACCCGGGGATGTCGGTACAGGCGCTCGGTCAAAAACTGCTTGAGCTGAGTCAGATCGCGGCGGATCGGCGCGGAGAAGGCGGCAAGCGGTGGCGACGCCCGCACCTGCGCGAGGCTCTGAACGCCCGCCTGCCGGACCCGCCGCAGCGTCTCGGCGGCGAGGTCTTCAATCAATTCGCTGATCATCCGCCGGATCGTCTCGTGAACGAGTCGACGCTCGGCAAGCGCCGGGTACTGACGAGCGACCGCCTTGCGATGTCTGGCAAACAGCTCGACTGCAGCGAGCGCATCGATCTCGATCAGGCCAGCCCTCAGCCCGTCGTCCACATCGTGATTGCTGTAGGCGATTTCATCGGCCAGGTTGGCAATCTGCGCCTCCAGGCAGGGCGAGCCGCCGCGCAGGAACCGCTCAGCCACATCGCCCAGCGAGGCGGCCAGCGCCGGCCGGCAGCGCTTCAGAATGCCCTCACGCGTTTCAAAGCTCAGATTCAAGCCGTCGAAGCCCGCGTAGCGCTGCTCGAGCTGCTCAACCACCCGCAGCGACTGCAGGTTGTGCTCAAACCCGCCCCAGGGTCGCATCACGGCATCGAGCGCATCCTGCCCCGAGTGACCGAACGGCGTGTGCCCCAGGTCATGCGCCAGCGCGATCGCCTCGGTAAGGTCTTCGTCCAGTCCGATCGCCCGGGCGATTGTTCGGGCGATCTGCGCCACTTCAATCGAATGCGTCAGGCGCGTTCGATACAGGTCGCCTTCGTGATTGATGAACACCTGCGTCTTGTATTCTAGCCGTCGAAATGCGGTGCAGTGGACAATCCGGTCGCGATCGCGCTGAAACTCGGTGCGCCCTCCTGCGGCCGGCTCCGGGTGCAGGCGCCCGGCCGAGGCTGCCGGATCAGCCGCCCAAGGTGCTCGACTCGACCCGGCCACGCGTAACTGCCGCCCTAGTGCGCCGCCGAACAGGCGCGCAGGGTCTGGTGAACCAGTTCAGCCGGCGCGGTTCGCACCACCGCTTGCCCCAGGGCCCGCAGCAGCACGAATTTGGGAATTCCCTGCGAGGCCTTCTTGTCAACGCTCATCAGTTCGACATAGCGCTCGGCCGCCCAGTTGGGGCCCTGAGTCGGGAGCCCGGCAGCGGCAACCGACGCTTTCAGCCGCGCCGGCACGGCCGCATCAACCAGACCCAGCCGGTGCGACAGATCCGCTGCCATCACCATGCCAGTGCCGACCGCCTCGCCATGCAGCCACTGGCCATAGCCCGCGCCGGCTTCAATCGCATGGCCAAACGTGTGGCCAAAATTCAGGATGGCCCGCAGCCCCGACTCCCGCTCGTCAGCACCCACCACCTGGGCTTTGATCTCGCATGAACGGAGCACCGCAGCCGCCAGCGCAGCCGGGTCGCCGGCGCGCAACCGCGCCATGTCGTCTTCGAGCGCATCGAGATAGGCAGGGTCGGCAATCGCACCGTGCTTGAGCATCTCGGCGATACCCGCCGACAGTTCGCGAGGTGGCAGGCTCGCGAGCGTATCGGTGTCGGCAAGCACCAGCCGGGGCTGATGGAAAGCGCCGATCATGTTTTTGCCCCGGGGATGATTGATCGCGGTTTTGCCACCCACCGAGGAGTCCACCTGCGCAAGCAGGGTCGTGGGAACCTGCACAAAGTCGACGCCACGCTGATACGTGGCGGCCGCAAAGCCTGCGGTATCGCCCACCACGCCGCCACCGAGCGCAACGATCAGGCAGCGCCGGTCAAACTGTGCGCCGAGAAGCGCATCGAATACGCGGTTAAGGGAGGCCCAGTCTTTGTGCTGCTCGCCCTCGTCAAGCATCACCGTGATGCACGCCGATGCGCCCGACAGCGCGCCGCGCAGCGGCCCGCCATACAGGCCATTGACCCGCTCGTTGGTGACGATTGCGACCTGGCGCCCCGCGGCCAGCTCGGCAAGCTCTGGCGTACCCTGCACCAAACCCGGGCCGACCAGAATCGGATAACTTCGTTCGCCCAGCGCAACCTGCAGTCGATGAAGGCTCATGGATCAGGTTCCAAAAGATGTTGGCATGCCGTCCCGCCCCCGGGATGCGATGGGGCGCTCAGGCTGCATCGGTTACCGGAGCGTCGCCCGGGCGTGGTCCGGCTGCAGCCAGATCTGCCGGGAGCAGCGCCAGAATATCGTTCACCGCGCGGTCGACCGGCTGTCGGCCCGTCGTGATGACGCAGTGCGCAGTGTCGCGATACAGCGGATCGCGCTGTTCAACGAGCGCCTCGATGCGGGCTCTCGGGTCGCTGGTGCGAAGAAGCGGACGGCCGCGGTCACGCCGCAGCCGCTGCCACAGGTCGCTGACGCTGGCCTGCAGGTAGACGACAAAACCCTCGCGGTGCAGCAGCGCCCGGCTGTCAGCGCTGAGCACGACACCACCGCCCGTTGCGAGCACTGCGCCGGCCGGTTGGGCGAGCTCAGCGATCAGCTGCGCCTCGCGACGGCGAAAACCGGCCTCTCCTTCGAGCTCGAATATGGTTGAGATCGGTACACCGCAGCGCCGCTCCAGCACCGTGTCGGCGTCGACAAACGGACGGCCGAGCACCGACGCAAGTCGCCGCCCTACGGTGGACTTTCCCGATCCCATCATGCCGATCAGTATGATGTTGCGCACGATTCGGGATTAAATCAGAAAAGGCCCCCGTATAATTTGAGATCCCTCGCCAAAACCTGGCGCGCGCGCCGCGCAGGTTTGTGATGACCCGTCGTACACCCCCATCGCCTTCGCCTGCTTCACCCCCTCCCAACCGTCGACGGTTCACCCTTCGACGGTTTCTGGTTGCGTTGGCGGTCGCCCCCTTCGCACTCGCCGCGGCGGTGGTGCTGAGCGGCTCGCTCGCCACGCTGCTGATCAACGATCGGCTGCCGCCGCTTGATTCGCTGCTCGACTACAAACCGCGCATTCCGCTTCGAATCCTGACCGCCGATGGCGTGCTCATCGGCGAGTTCGGCGAAGAGCGCCGCACCTTCGTCCGCATCCAGGATGTCCCTGACGTCATGAAGAACGCGATCGTCGCGGCGGAAGACGCGCGCTTCTTCGAGCATGTCGGCATCGATTTGATTGGCGTGGCGCGCGCGGCGGTCGTCAACCTGATATCGGGTGGCACCGAGCAGGGGGCAAGCACCATCACGATGCAGCTCGCCCGCGAGTTTTTTCTATCGCCCGAGCGTACCTACACCCGCAAAATCGTCGAGATCCTGATCGCGCTGCGAATCGAGGAAACCCTTGCCAAAGAACAGATCCTCGAGCTTTACATCAACCAGATTTTTCTCGGCAAACGGGCTTATGGCTTTGCCGCGGCCGCACAAACTTACTTCGGCAAGCCGCTGGCCGAGCTAAGCGCCGCCCAGGCCGCCATGCTGGCCGGGCTCCCCAAGGCGCCCTCGCGTTTCAACCCGATGGTCAACCCCAAGCGGGCCACCGAGCGCCAGCGCTACATCCTGCGCCGGATGCGCGATGCGGGGTTTCTCACCGATGCCCAATACCAGTCCGCGCTTGACGAGCCGCTGCGCATCGCCAAGCCCCGGCAGGAACTGCTACCTCTGGCGCCCCATGCCGCTGAAATGGCGCGCCAGCTCGCCTGGGAGCAGTTCCGGGAGGACACGTACTCCGCGGGGCTGGTGGTGCACACCACGCTGATTGCAGCCGAGCAGCGCGCCGCCAACGCCGCGATCCGAGCCGGACTGCTCGAATACGACCGCCGCTATGGCTATCGCGGGCCAGAGGCGCAGATTGAGCTTTCCACCAACGCCAGGCGGGCTGAAGAACAGGTTGAAACTGCACTTGGCGAAGCCGATGACGTCGACGAATTCATCGCCGCGGTGGTGCTGCAGGCATCGCCCTCACGCGTGGTGGTCACCCGGGGCCGGGGCACCGAGCCGGTCACCATTCAAAGCGAAGGGCTGCGCTTTGTGGCAAGCGCGCTCACCGATCGGGCAGCGCCTGCCCGGCGAATTCGCCGGGGGTCGCTCATCCGGATCGTCGAGCCCAAGCCTGGCCAGTTCGAAGTCACCCAGCTTCCTGATGTGGAGGCAGCGCTGGTGGCAATCAGCCCCGGGGATGGCGCTATCCGCGCGATGGTCGGGGGCTTCGATTTCTCACGCAACAAATTCAACCGGGTCACACAGGCCTGGCGCCAGCCCGGATCGAGCTTCAAGCCGTTCATTTTTTCCGCGGCGCTCGAAAAGGGCTTTCTGACCAGTTCCATCGTCAACGATGCGCCCGTGCAGATCGATCCACGGCGCACCGGCGACAAGCTCTGGGAGCCCAAGAATTACGACGGCCGGTTTGATGGGCCAATGACGCTGCGCGAAGCGATGGCCAAATCCAAGAACATGGTGTCCATTCGCCTGATCGACGCGATCGGTCCGAATTACGCGCAGTCTTATGCGTCCCGGTTCGGCTTTGATGCCGAGCGCCATCCCCCTTATCTCACCATGGCGTTGGGCGCAGGCTCGGTCACGCCCCTGCAGATGGCCGCCGGGTACTCGGTGTTTGCAAACGGGGGCTTTCGGGTTGATCCCTACCTGATCAGCCGCATCACCGATTCCCAGGGGCGGCTGCTCGCCCAGGCGCGCCCGGGGCGGGCTGGCGACGAGTCGCGCCGCGCGATCGATGCGCGCAATGCCTTCCTGGTTGATAGCCTTCTGCAAAGCGTCGTGTCCTCGGGCACAGCAACCCGCGCTCAAACGCTCAAGCGCGCCGACCTCGCCGGCAAAACGGGCACCACCAATGACGCGCACGACGCCTGGTTCGTGGGCTACAACCCGGCGATCACCGCCGCGGTCTGGGTGGGGCACGACCAGCCGCGCAAGCTCGGTGAGCGTGAAACCGGCGGCGGTCTGGCGCTACCGATCTGGGTCCAGTACATGGGTCAGGCCCTCGCGCGCTCACCGGATATCGCCCGTATCCCGCCACCGGGGGTCGTACGGCTTGACGGCGAGTTTTACCTCTCTGAGACGCGGCCGGGACAGGGTGTTCGAAGTCTGGGTGTCGATGAGGCCCCCGCGGCGGCGCCCCCGCCTGCGGCGCCTCGAATTGACACCGGTGTGCAGCGCCGCAGCGAGTTGCCCGTCATCGCAGCATCCGAGCAGCGCGGGCGCTGACCGCCCGGCCTCGCGCGCCCGTCTCAGCGTGCGGCCAGCAGCACCGGCGAGCCGCTCTGCGCGCTTACCCAGCGCGACAGGCACGCGAACAACTCTCCCGCGCCACGCGAGTCGATCCACTGCCCGCCCTCGTGACGAAAATGAAAGCCGCCCGCGCGGCAGGCGACCCAGAGCTCGCGCATCGGCTCCTGTCCATTGATCACAACCTTCGAGCCGTCTTCAAACTCGAGCGTGAGAACCTGCCCGCTTCGGCTCGAGTCCACGTCGACGTCTCCCGCGTCGAGCGCATCCTCGATCGCAAGCAGGGTCTGATCGATCAGTTGCTCGAAGGGTACTTCAGTGCTCATGCTAGACTGCCTCGGTCATGGAGAAGGGTCAATTTCGCGCAGCGGGCGCAGGTCCTCGCGGCCCCCGCGCCCGATCCTCACGAATCCGGTCGCGGATTCTACTGACCGCTGCCTTGTCTGCGCTCGTCACCCTTGCAGCATGCGGCACCAAGGGGCCGCTCACCCTTACCCCGCAACCCAAGCGCGCCTGTGCCGATGGCAGTCCGCCGCCGTGTCCCATCCGGCCGGCACCTGATCTCTCCGGATCGTCCAACTCTGGCGCCGTGTCGCCCTCTTCCCGATGAATGCATTTTCACTTCGCGATGGCCAACTGCATGTCGAAGCACTGCCGCTCACAGAGATTGCAGCGCAATACGGCACGCCCTGCTACGTCTATTCACGCCGCGCCATCACTGAAGCGTGGCGTGAATTCGCCCAGGCCTGCGCCGGTCGGCAGGTGCTCATCTGCTATGCGCTCAAAGCCAACTCGAACCTCGCCATCATTGATCTTCTCGCGCGAGAGCAGGCGGGCTTTGACATTGTGTCGGCCGGTGAATTACGACGCGTGATCGCAGCGGGGGGCTCCGCCAGCCGTATCGTGTTCTCGGGAGTGGGCAAGTCGACGCAAGAGCTCCGCGAGGCCCTCCTTGCAGGCGTTCGCTGCTTCAACGTCGAGTCGGGTGCCGAGCTTGAACGGCTCAATCGGGTGGCAGGCGAGGTCGGCCGCCGGGCGCCGGTATCGCTCAGGGTGAACCCCGATGTGGACGCGGGCACCCACCCCTACATCTCGACCGGACTGCGCGAAAACAAGTTCGGCATCTCGCACGACGAGGCGCTTGAAACCTATCGCCGGGCGGCCAGCCTGCCCAATCTTGAGGTGGTTGGAATCGACTGCCACATCGGCTCGCAGATCACCAGCCTCGCGCCCTTCACGGCCGCGCTCGACAAGGTGCTTGAACTGGTCGATCGCCTGCACGAGCAGGGCATCAGTCTGCATCACATCGACCTGGGCGGGGGCCTTGGAATTCGGTACGACGATGAAGAGCCACCCTCGCGGGCAGCGCTCATTCATGCGGTATTTGAGCGCCTCGATGCTCATCCTCGCGCAGCCCAATATGAAGCGTTGTTCGAGTTTGGTCGATCCATCGTCGGCAACGCCGGCGCGCTGATCACACGCGTCGAGTACCTCAAGCAAAACGGCGAGCGCCACTTCGCCATCGTCGATGCCGGCATGAATGACCTGATGCGGCCCGCCCTCTACGAAGCCTGGCATGCGGTTCAGCCGGTCACGCCTCGCGCGGGGCCGCCCACACAATTCGATATCGTTGGACCGGTCTGCGAGTCCGGAGACTGGCTCGCGCGCAACCGTACGCTCTGTCTGGCGGAGGGCGATCTGCTCGCCGTGATGTCAGCGGGCGCCTACGGTATGGCGATGAGCTCCAACTACAACACCCGGCCCCGCCCGCCTGAAGTGCTGGTCGATGGAAGCCGTGCCCATCTGATTCGCGAGCGCGAAACAATTGAGTCGCTCTTTGCGCTCGAGCGCCGCCTGCCGGACTGAATCGCAGGCAGCGCGCCCGATGCTAGGGGCGACCACCAGGCGGGCGCGCATCAGCGGGCATCAACCGTCGCCGCACCAGCTGCCACAGCCGGTACAGCAGCAATAGCGCCAGCAGCGCCGCATACATGGCGGGCTCGACGATATCGGCCTTGCCCGCCTTGTGCCACCAGTAATGGAGCACCGCCAACACCGCAGCCGGATACACGAGGCGGTGCAGCATGCTCCAGCGGCGCCCCAGTCGGCGCACCATCGGGTCGGTCGAGGTCAGCGCAAGCGGCAGCATCAGCACAAGCGCGACAAAGCCGGCAGTGATGAACGGCCGCTTGATGACATCCGTGAGCATCGGCAACAGCTCAAACCAGTGCTCGAGCCAGACCCAGGTGGCAAGGTGTACCATCGCATAGGCAAAGCTTGCCAGGCCGAGCGGTCTGCGCAAGCGCATCAGCCAGCCGGCGCCCGTCAGGCGGCGCAACGGGCTCACCGCCAGCGCAAGCAACAGGAACACCAGCGTCCAGGTGCCGCTTGATCGGGTGACAAACTCGACCGGGTTGGCGCCAGCCCAATCGATCATCGGCCACAACACGATCCGACCCATCGGCAGCATCGACAAGCCGATGACCGCAAGCCGTATTCGATCCAGCAGGACAGGTGTCATCACACCATCAGCCAGCCGGCGGGGGCTGCCATTCAGACGCGATTCAGAAATTGCGGCGCAGGTCCATGCCGGAATACAGACTTGCCACCTGATCCGTATAGCCATTGAACATCAACGTGGAACGGCGCTTCTGCATGAAACCGTCATCGCCAAGTCTGCGCTCGGTCGCCTGCGACCAGCGCGGGTGGCTGACCTCCGGGTTGACGTTGGAATAAAAGCCGTACTCTTCCGGCGACGATCGCATCCAGCTGGTGTTGGGCTGCTTTTCGACAAACCGAATGCTCACCAGCGACTTCGCGCTCTTGAACCCATACTTCCAGGGCACGACCAGCCGCACTGGCGCGCCGTTTTGCTTAGGCAGCACCTCGCCATAGAGCCCGAGCGTGAGCAGCGTCAGCGGATGCATGGCTTCATCGAGCCTGAGCGCCTCCATATACGGCCAGCTGATCACGGGAATCGCCAGGCCGTTCATCTGCTTGGGATCGGCGAGCGTCACAAACTCCACATAGCGGGCTTTCGATGTGGGCTCCACGCGCCGAATCAGCTCGGCCATCGGAAAGCCGATCCAGGGAATCACCATCGACCATCCTTCGACGCAGCGCATCCGATAGATGCGCTCCTCGAGCGGCGCAAGCGTCAGCAGTTCGTCAATATCGAAGCTCCGGGGCTTGGCCACCTCCCCGTCAACTTTCACACTCCACGGGCGCGTACGCAGGCGGTGGGCGTGTTTGATCGGATCGTCCTTTTCAGTGCCGAACTCGTAGAAGTTGTTGTAGGTCGTCACCAGCTTGTAGGGCGTTGCGCGCTCGGGCGTCGACAGCCTGGACGGTGTGGCCGCCAGCTTTTGCGCTTTGGGATCGCCGCCCTGCATGATGGCGCTCGAGGCCAGCGCCTGGGTGGGCGACAGGGTTGGCAACGCACCGCCCAGCGCGGCGCCGCCGGCGGCCGCGATCAGCTGACGACGGTCGCGCCAGATCGCGCGAGGGGTGATTTCTGAGGCGGGCGGCGCGCTCGCATCGTGACGGCGGATCAGCATGGCGGCTCCTGGTGGCAAGCCGCAATCTTCTCAAAGCGCGCGAAAACCCGAAGGAAACCCCCTTCAGGCTTGCGGGGGACGCCGCGCGGCGCGGCGATGAACAGCCCGCTTAGCGGAGGCCCGCGATATAGTCGGACACCGCCTTGATCTCGGCATCAGACAGACGGGACGAGATCGCAGTCATTGAGGCGTTATTGGCACGGGTGCCCTGCCGGAACGCCGTCAGTTGCGATTCAGTGTACTCGGCATACTGACCCTGAAGCCGCGGATACTGAGAGGGGATGCCCGCGCCCGTGGGGCTGTGACAGCCCGCACAGGCCGGAATGCCTTTCGACGCGATCCCGCCGCGGTAAATGTTGCGGCCCAACTCAACCAGGGATTTGTCGCGGGCGGCAGCCGGGGCCAGCGGCTGCGACGCATAGAACGCCGACACATTGCGCATGTCGTCGTCAGACAACTGACCGGCGAACGCCGCCATGACCGCATTGTTGCGCTCGGGCTCTTTCGCACCGGGCTTCACCTTGAAGTTCGACAGCTGCTTGGCAAGGTATTCGGCGTGCTGCCCTGCAAGTTTGGGGTTGGCAGGCGTCGGGCTGTTGCCATCGGCGCCGTGGCAACCCGCGCACACCTGGGAGGCGATTTCTGCACCCTTCTTCAGGTCGGGCTTGCCAGAGGCCTGCGCAAGCACGCTGGCACTGACCGAAAGACCCATGGCGGCAACGACAACAAGAGAAATCAAGGCAGGACGAAACATGGCGGACTCGGTGCGGCGGAAATCAAACCCGAAATTGTACAATAACGGTTGGCCTTGACGACCTGGTGGACGGGTCGGGAGAGTGAGTCTTTTACCGCGCTGCAACGGTGGCGCAAGGTGGGTTCGTGTCGTCGCTCCTCTTTACCGCCCGCTTTGCCACCACGGTCGCCCGCCTCGAACAGTTGCCCGCGCCTCAGGTTCCCGAGGTGGTTTTTGTCGGGCGATCGAACGCAGGGAAATCGTCGGCCATCAATCGACTGTGCCAGCGTCGCAGGCTGGCCTTCGCCAGCAAAACGCCAGGCCGCACGCAGGCGCTCAATTTTTTCGCGCTGGGTCCAGAGGCCCTTGCACCCACCGGATTCCTGGTCGACGCGCCCGGCTACGGCTATGCCGCCACACCGGCCGCCGTTCGCGCTGGCTGGGACAGGCTGGCCGGTCGCTATCTGGAAGCACGTACCTGCCTGGCTGGCGTGGTGGTGGTCATGGACTGTCGACGCGGGGTCACGGCGCTCGATCGACAGCTGCTTGAATTTCTCCCAGCGGGTCGGGCCGTATTGGTCCTGCTCACCAAGTCCGACAAGCTCGGCAATGCCGAACGCAGTCGCACGCTCAGCAACGTCAGAAAGGCGCTTGACGACGTGATTTGTCACGATGACTTGACGCTTACCTCGTTTTCGGCCAACACTGGGCTTGGCGTGGAACCGGTGCGAGTTCTGATCGAGCAGTGGATTGTCGAGGCGAATCGCGCCAGGACTGCCGGGGCTTCCTGAACAGTTGGGCAAGCGGGCACGAGGCGGCAGAAGCGGGCAGAAGGCGGGCAAAAAAAACCCCGAACGCGCGAACGTTCGGGGAGCAATGCCTTCCGAGCCGGAGGGCGCCCGCTCAGGGAGGAGAAGCGGGAGATGACCAAAATCATCTGTTGTCCATGATACGTCGTGGACAAACCGCGTCAACAAATGGTTGATTCAAAACAAGGGAATTACAGCAATGGATAGCGGTTTTTCAACGTTTGGGGCATTTCCAGCAACCAGATTGCGTAGAAACCGTCGAAATGACTTCTCCAGACGGATGGTGCGCGAGCACAGACTAACCCCGGACAACTTAATTTACCCGGTATTTGTCCTGGACGAAAAAGCGGTCCGTCAGCCTGTGGCGTCAATGCCAGGCGTTGAGCGGCTGTCGATCGACCTGCTCGCACCGGTTGCGGAACAGTGTCTCGAGCTTGGGGTTCCTGTGCTTGCACTGTTTCCGGTCATTGACCCGAAACTCAAAACCCCGGACGGACGCGAGGCAGCACGACCAGACGGATTGGTGCCGCGGGCGGTGGCCGATCTGAAGCGGCGGTTTCCGGAACTCGGCATCCTGACCGATGTGGCACTTGACCCTTACACCAGCCATGGTCAGGACGGCGTGATTGACGAGCGTGGCTATGTCATCAACGATCAGACCACCGGCATCCTGGTCGAGCAGGCGCTGGTTCAGGCGCAGGCGGGGGTCGATATCGTTGCGCCTTCCGACATGATGGATGGGCGAATCGGCGCGATCCGCGACGCACTGGAGGCCGCGGGGCACATCCATACCCGGATCATGGCGTACTCGGCGAAATACGCCTCAGGGTTCTACGGCCCGTTTCGCGATGCCGTCGGGTCGGCGTCAAACCTGGGTAAGAGCGACAAAAAAACCTATCAGATGGACCCGGCAAATTCCGATGAGGCGCTGCGTGAGGTCGGGTTTGACCTTCAGGAAGGTGCCGACATGGTGATGGTGAAGCCCGGGATGCCCTACCTGGACATCGTCAGACGGGTCAAGGACACCTTCCGAGTACCGACCTATGTCTACCAGGTGAGCGGTGAATACGCGATGCTGAAGGCGGCCGCTGCAAATGGCTGGCTGGACGAGCGCACGGTCGTGCTCGAGTCGCTGCTTGCCATGCGGCGCGCGGGCGCCGACGGCATCCTGACGTATTTTTCGCTGGATGCTGCCCGCTGGCTGAAAGCGATGCGTTAGCGTCGGGCGTTCGGGCGGCGGGTTTCGCTGATCACCCAGCCTGCGTAGGCGGGCAGGATGGCTGCGGGCTGCACGGCGATCAACTCTGGCACATCATACGGGTGAAGCTCGCGCAGCCGCGCTTCCAGCGCCGCCCAGCGCCGGCGAGTGGTTTTGATCAGCATCGGCACCTCGGTTGCCTGCTCGACCGCGCCCTGCCAGCGGTAAATCGACAGGCACGGCGCGAGCAGATTCACGCAGGCGGCAAGCCGCTCCTCGACCAGCGCTCGAGCAATCGACTCGGCCAGTGCCGCATCGGGCGCGTTGCTGATCGCGATCAGCACGCTATCGGGAGGTTCGATTTCCACGGGTACGGGCGTATCGCGTTGCGCAGTCATCGGCTGTCCTTCAGGTCGGGTCAAGTCGCATCGAACTCGATCGGACGTCGATCGGGTCTTGCTTACTGGCGAAATCGACGACGCGTCAGATGGCGCGCCAGCATCAGGGCCGCTGCGGTCCATCCAGCCAGCAACACGAGCGGCCCGAGTGGATCGGCTGGCCATTCACCGATGACCAGCGGCCGGGCCAGGCTCACCGCAGAGGCCAGCGGCAGCATGCCCGACAATGTCTCGAGCCAGCCAGGCAGCGACTGGGTGGGGTAATAGACGCCCGAAATAAAAATCATCGGTGTCAGGCCCAGCGTGAAGTAAAAGGTAAAGAAGTCGTAGCCGCGGGCAAGCGCATTGAACACGAGGCCGATTGCTGCAAAACAGAGCCCTGTCAGCACAATAACGGGCAGTACGGCAAGCAACGTGGGCGCACGGGTCACGTTAAGTGCAACCGCCACGACCACGATGGCAACCCCGGACAGGGTTGCCTTGCTCGCGGCCCACAACCATTCAGCAACCAGAATGTCGTCGAGCTCGACGGGGGCGTTCATCAGCGAGTCCCAGGTGCGCTGAACCTGCATCCTGGAAAACGCCGAATACAGCGACTCGAAGCTCGCCGCCATGGTGGTACTCATGCAGATCGCGCCAGCGGTGAGGAACACGATATAGGGCACACCAGCCACCTCGCCCAACAGACCGCCCAGACCGTAGCCAAACGCGAGCAGCGTGATCAATGGCTCAGCAATGTTGCCCACGAGACTTGCAGGCGCGAGCTTGCGCCACACAAGGAGATTCCGTCGGTACACGGCGAGAACGCGCGATGCATCAACCATGCACGCCTCGATCCAAAGCCGCACGGCACGATGGGCTGACCCTGTCAATCACGCAGGTCCCGTCCTGTGAATTTCAAGAATACATCTTCAAGATTGGCCGCACGGCGCAGGACCCGCAGCGACCCCTGATCCGCAAAAGCTGCCGCGCGTCCGGGATCAGCGGTGTAGAGGTAGGTGGTATCGCCCACCCGCTCGATCCGCTCGCCTGGCCGGGCTTCGATCACGGGCGGCACCCCAGCATCGCCCGGCATGATCTCGAGCACGATCGGTTCGACATGCTGTGCAATCAGCCCAGACGGCGAGTCCACGGCGATACAACGACCATGATCGACGATTGCAATTCGATCACACAGCCGTTCCGCCTCTTCCATGAAGTGCGTGGTCACCAGAATGGACTTTCCCCGGCCAAGCAGCTGCCGCAGCCGCTCCCAGATGAGATGCCGCGCCTGGGGATCGAGGCCGGTGGTGGGCTCATCAAGCAGCAGCAGTTCGGGGTCGTTGACGAGCGCGCGGGCGAGCGTGAGTCGCCGCTTCATGCCGCCCGACAGCTCGCTGATTGTCGCGTCGCGCTTATGGGCCAATCCGGCGAACTCAAGCAACGCATCGGGATTGCGGCGGGCGGCCTCGGCCCGGCGGCCGAAGTAGCGGGCAAAAACGATCAGATTTTCAGCGACAGTGAAGTCGGGGTCGAGCGCGTCCAGCTGGGGCACGACGCCAATCCACTCGCGCACCCGCCGCGCCTCTTGCGGCACCTCAAGACCCAGCACCTGGATGCTGCCGGCGTCAGGCCGCGCAAGACCCAACAGCATCCTGAGCGCTGTGCTTTTGCCCGCGCCGTTCGGCCCAAGCAACCCGACACACGAGCCCGCCGGAACCTCGAGATCGAGCCCATCGACTGCGCGGTGGTCGCCGAAACGCTTGACGAGCCCCTGGGCCCGGATCACTGCGCTCATCGACTCACCGCGCGAGCGGCGATCAGTTGCTGGCTGCCGCCGGCGCCGCTTCTTCCTCAGCGCGATCCATCAGGCGCACGAGCGCCATCGGTGCGTTGTCGCCAACGCGATATCCGTATTTGAGGATGCTGGTATAGCCGCCATTGCGCTGCGCAAAACGTGGGCCGAGCTCGTTGAAGAGCTTGACCACGATGTCTCGATCACGCAGACGATCAAAGGCAAGCCTGCGGTTCGCAAGCGAAGGTTTCTTGCCCAACGTGATCAGAGGCTCGACCACCCGGCGCAGTTCTTTGGCCTTGGGCAGCGTGGTCTTGATCATCTCGTGGCGTAACAACGCGATGCAGAGATTGCGCAGCATTGCCTCACGATGGGCACTGGTGCGATTGAGTTTTCTAAGTCCGTGACGATGGCGCATGATTCGCTTCCTGTGGTCGCTTGCAGGCTTACGGGCGTTCGAGTCCGGCGGGCGGCCAGTTCTCGAGTTTCATGCCCAGGGTCAGCCCACGCGATGCGAGCACTTCCTTGATTTCGTTAAGCGACTTGCGGCCCAGATTGGGCGTCTTCAGCAGCTCGTTCTCAGTGCGCTGGATCAGGTCGCCGATGTAATAGATGCTTTCAGCCTTCAGGCAATTGGCCGAGCGAACCGTCAGTTCGAGGTCATCGACCGGACGGACCAGGATCGGGTCGATCTGCGGGCCACCACGGCTCACGCCACCGATCACGCCCAGCGACTCGGTTCCAGCTTCTGCGCCGCCTTCCAGCGCCGCGAATACCGAGAGCTGCTCGACCAGAATACGGGCCGACTGGCGAACCGCTTCCTCAGGGGCGATCACGCCGTTGGTTTCAACGTCGACCACCAGCCGGTCAAGGTCGGTACGCTGCTCAACGCGCGCGCTTTCAACCTGGTAGCTGACCCGGCGCACGGGCGAAAACGATGCATCGAGCACGATCCGGCCGATGGTCTTGGTCTCGTGGAGCTCGCGCAGGGTTCCAGGCATGTAACCGCGGCCACGCTCAACCCTGATCGACATATCGAGCTTGCCACCCTCGGTGAGGGTTGCGATCACGTGGCCGGGATTGACGATTTCCACGTCGTGCGGAAGATCGATGTCCGTAGCCGTGACGGGGCCGGGGCTGTCCTTGCGCAACGTGACAAACACCTCATCACGGTTGTGCAGCTTGAACACCACACCCTTGAGATTCAGCAACAGATCAACGACGTCTTCGCGGACACCGTCAATCGTGGAGTATTCATGAACAACACCGGAAATCTGCACCTCGGTCGGCGCATAACCGACCATGGAGGAGAGCAGCACGCGGCGTAGCGCATTGCCCAGGGTGTGACCGTAGCCGCGTTCGAACGGCTCCATCACCACACGGGCATGAGCGGCACCGAGTTGCTCGACTTCGACGATGCGCGGCTTCAGCATGGCAGTCTGCATGGCAATCCTTTCGATTAGCGCGAGTACAACTCGACGATCAGGCTTTCATTGATATCACCGGCCAGGTCTGCACGGTCGGGCGTCGACTTGAACACGCCTTCCAACTTGGTCTTGTCCACTGACACCCAGGATGGGAATCCGTGCTGGTCGGCGAGGTTGAGCGCGTCGACGATGCGAGCCTGTGCACGAGACTTCTCGCGAACAGCGACAACGTCGTTGGGCTGCACCAAAGCCGACGGGATGTTGACGGTACGACCGTTAACGCTGACCGCCTTATGGCTGACCAGCTGACGGGCCTCAGCGCGCGTGGAGCCAAAGCCCATGCGGTAGACGACATTGTCGAGGCGGCTTTCGAGAAGCTTCAGCAGGTTCTCGCCGGTGTTGCCACGACGGCGCACGGCCTCGGCGTAATAACGGCGGAACTGACGCTCGAGGATGCCGTAGATACGCTTGACCTTCTGCTTCTCGCGTAACTGTTTGCCGTAGTCAGAGGTGCGTGCCCCAGAGATTCGGCCGTGCTGGCCAGGCTTGCTGTCCAGCTTGCACTTGGAGTCGAGGCCGCGACGGGCGCTCTTTAAAAACAGGTCCGTGCCTTCACGACGGGCCAACTTGGCCTTGGGTCCGGTATAACGTGCCACGTTAAGTTTCCTTCTGTTGCGCGAATTGCTTCGCGGTCAGTCCGCCTTTGGCAACCTGGCTGAAACGAACAGCCTGACAGGTGGCGAACAGTGGTCTTTGCGGTCCGGACTGCCTGCCAGCCCCGACATCACGTCGGGCCAAAACAGACTTTGGCGACTCTTGCGAGCTGCCGGGATGTCCGGCCCGCCGCGCTGCATGTCTGCAACGCGTGGGTTCACCCCGGGTTCCAGTTGCGCGCTTAGATACGGCGGCGCTTGGGTGGACGACAGCCGTTGTGCGGAATCGGTGTGACGTCCTGAATCTGCATGATCTTGATGCCAAGCGCGTTCAATGCCCGCACCGACGACTCACGCCCCGGTCCGGGTCCCGTGATCTCGACCTCGAGATTCTTAATGCCGCATTCCTGGGCTGCACGTCCGGCGGCCTCAGCAGCCACCTGAGCTGCGAACGGCGTGGACTTGCGGGAGCCCTTGAAGCCAGCACCACCCGATGATGCCCAGGCCAGCGCGTTGCCCTGGCGGTCGGTGATCGTGATGATCGTGTTGTTGAAGGACGCATGAACGTGCGCAATACCGTCCGAGACGTTTTTCTTCGCCTTCTTGCGCGCGCGCGATGCGGCAGCCGCCTGGGCCGATGACTGATTCTTAGTTGCCATGAACAAGGACTCCGTTTACAGGCGGGTGCTTTACTTCTTCAACGCGACGCCGGCCTTACGCGGGCCTTTGCGCGTGCGCGCATTGGTACGCGTACGCTGGCCACGAACCGGCAGGCCGCGACGATGACGTACACCGCGATAGCAGCCAAGATCCATCAGCCGCTTGATCGACATCGAGATTTCGCGGCGCAGATCACCTTCGATGGTGATCCGCCCCACCTGCTCGCGGATGCGCTCAAGCTCGGCATCGTTCAGATCTTTGACGCGCTTGTTGTAAGGGACGTTCGCTGCGTCGCAGATCTGGCGAGCGCGCGTGCGTCCGATACCGTAGATTGCCGTTAAGCCGATTTCGGCGTGCTGGCGGTCGGGAATATTGATACCCGCAATACGTGCCATGAGATGTTTCCTCTCAACCCTGACGTTGCTTGTGGCGCGGATCGCTGCAAATCACGCGAACGACGCCGTTACGCTTGATGACCTTGCACTTGCGGCAGATCTTTTTAACCGATGCATTAACCTTCATGATTCACCTCGAAGTTTGTTCAGTCAGCCGAAGCGTTGTTGTCATTTAGCGCGGAACACGATCCGGGCCCGCGACAAGTCGTAAGGCGTAAGTTCCACCGTCACTTTGTCGCCCGGCAGGATCCGGATGTAGTGCATCCTCATCTTGCCGGAGATATGGCCGAGCACGACGTGACCATTCTCTAGCTTGACGCGGAAGGTCGCATTTGGCAGGTTCTCGACCACCTCGCCCTGCATTTGAATGACATCTTCCTTGGCCATCAACCCTCGTTCGTTACGTGTTCTGCTGCGTTAAAACGGCTTATCCAAAACAGACTCACCGTTACCCCATGCCCTTCGCGCCGGATTTGCGCAGCAGGCTTTCATACTGGTGCGACATCAGATAAGCCTGCACCTGAGCCATGAAATCCATCGTGACCACAACAATGATCAAAAGGGACGTGCCGCCGAAGTAAAAAGGCACATTCCACTTGAGCACCAAAAATTCGGGCAGCAGACATACCGCTGTGATGTACACCGCGCCCGCCAGCGTCAGCCGCATGAGAATCTTGTCGATGTAGCGCGCAGTCTGCTCGCCAGGACGAATGCCAGGAACCAGTGCGCCGCTTTTCTTGAGGTTCTCAGCCGTCTCGCGGCTGTTGAAAACCAGAGCGGTGTAAAAGAAACAGAAAAAGATGATGGCGAGCGCGTACAGAAGGATGTAAACCGGCTGTCCCGGCGCAAGCGTGGCAGCAAGGTCTTTGATGACGCGCACCAACGCACTGTCGGTATCACCCGCTGTGAACCACTGCGCGATCGTTGCCGGAAACAGAATAATCGAGGACGCGAAAATGGGCGGGATTACGCCGGACATGTTGAGCTTGAGCGGCAGGTGCGAACTTTGTCCACCGTAAATACGGTTACCCACCTGACGCTTTGCGTAATTGACCGTGATCTTGCGCTGGCCGCGCTCGACGAACACCACCGCGGCCGTGACCAGCACGACGAGCGCCACGATGAGCAGCGACACGAGCGGGTTCATCGCTCCGGTACGCACCAGTTCACCCATTCCGGCGATCGCACTGGGAAGACCCGCTGCAATGCCTGCGAAGATGATGATAGAAATTCCGTTGCCAAGGCCACGCTCGGTAATCTGCTCGCCCAGCCACATCAGGAACATCGTTCCTGTTACCAGCGACACCACCGCCGTGAAGCGGAACGCAAGACTTGGATCAATCACCAGACCGGGCTGAGACTCAAGGGCCACCGCAATTCCGATTGCCTGGAAAGTGGCAAGCGCGACCGTGAACCAGCGCGTGTACTTGGTGATTTCCCGCCGCCCCGCCTCGCCTTCCTTTTTCTTGGCTTCCAGCCAAGGCACCACCACTGTCAACAACTGCATGATGATCGATGCAGAGATGTACGGCATGATGCCCAACGCAAACACTGTAAAGCGCGACAGCGCGCCACCCGAGAACAGGTTGAACATCGCCAGGATGCCGCCCTGCTCGCGTTGGAAAATCGCGGCAAGCTCATCCGGATCGATACCGGGCACCGGAATGTGCGTGCCGATCCGGTAGACGATCAGCGCGAACACCAGAAACCACAGGCGACGCTTGAGGTCGCCTGATCGTCCTGCTTTCAGTGCTGCCGCGGTGGAGGTTGCCACGAGAGGGTGCGTCCGTTAGCCGGTCTGAATCAGAGGGGTGCTTAAGCGACCGATCCGCCAGCGGCTTCAATCGCCGCACGCGCACCCGCCGTTGCACCGATACCCTTCAAGGCAACAGCACGCTCGAGCTTGCCGGACAGAATGACCTTGGCGGACAACGCGGACTGAGGAACGACGCCGGCTGCCTTTAACGACAGAAGATCAGCCTCGGTCGCACCGAGGCGCTGCAGATCGCTCAGACGAACTTCCGCGCAGCTGCCCGCAGTCAGCGATACGAAGCCACGCTTGGGAAGCCGGCGCTGCAAAGGCATCTGACCGCCTTCAAAGCCAACCTTATGAAAGCCACCCGAACGCGACTTCTGGCCCTTGTGCCCCCGACCCGCAGTTTTACCGTTACCTGAACCGATACCGCGACCCACACGCTTGCGCGGATGCTTGGCGCCTTCAGCAGGCTTGATTTCATTGAGCTTCATACAGACTCCGAAACGGATGCGGCCGTGTCAGCCGACCCGGACCAGGTACGAGACCTTATTGATCATGCCGCGAACCGCGGGCGTGTCTTCGAGCACCCGGCTCTGGCGAATCTTGCGAAGGCCAAGGCCGCGCACTGTCGCGCGATGCGACTCGCGCGTTCCAGCTGGACTGCGAACCAACGTGACCTTGATGGTGGGCTTGTCGCTCATGGGCGTTCTCCGTTCGCTCAGGCGAACAGTTCTTCGACGGACTTGCCGCGCTTGGCTGCGATTTCAGACGGCGTGTTCAGCCGGCCGAGCGCGTTCAGCGTTGCGCGGACCATGTTGTAGGGATTGCTCGACCCATGGCTCTTGGCGACCACGTTGGTGACGCCCAGAACCTCGAACATTGCGCGCATCGGGCCGCCCGCGATGATGCCGGTACCCTCGGGGGCAGGCGCAAGCATGACCGACGCTGCGCCCCACCGCCCCTGAACCGTATGGTGCAGCGTACCGCCTTTGAGCGGAACCTTGACCATCTTGCGGCGCGCTTCGTCCATCGCCTTTTGAACAGCGACTGGCACCTCTCGCGCCTTGCCTTTGCCCATGCCAATGCGGCCATCCCCGTCGCCCACGACGGTGAGCGCGGCGAAACCGAGAATTCGGCCTCCCTTGACCACCTTGGTGACGCGGTTGACCGCGATCATCTTTTCACGAAGCCCGTCTTCACGGTCTTCTGCACCGACTTTTGCCTGAATCTTTGCCATGTCGAATCCTGTTAGGTCGCCAATACCGAGGCGATCAGAACTTCAGCCCCGCCTCGCGGGCGGCGTCAGCGAGTGCCTTGATGCGGCCGTGGAAGCGATATCCCCCGCGGTCAAACGCAACCGTGTCAATGCCAGCAGCAAGCGCCTTCTCGGCGAGCCGCTTGCCAACCACTGCCGCAGCACCGGTGTTGCCACCGCGGCCAGTCTGCCCCGAGAGTTGGGTGCGTACGTCGGTCTCGAGTGAGGAGGCCGACACCAGCACCTTCGCCCCGTTGGCGTCGGTGATGCTTGCGTAAATGTGCGAATTGCTGCGGTGGACCGTGAGGCGGTTGGCCCGCAGTTCGCGGATCTTGAGCCGCGTCTGGCGGGCGCGGCGCAGGCGGGCGACGTTATTGTCCATATCTGTTTCCTCGCGTGATGCGCGGACGCGTTATTTCTTCTTGACTTCTTTGAGGGCGACTGTTTCGTCGGAATACCGCACACCCTTGCCCTTATAAGGCTCTGGCGGCTTGTACCCGCGAATCTCAGCTGCTACCTGCCCAACCTTCTGGCGGTCGCTTCCCTTGATAAGAATCTCGGTCTGCGTGGGCGTTTCAGCCTTCACACCGTCGGGAAGGCGATACACCACCGGATGCGAAAACCCGAGCGACAGATTGAGGTTGGCCCCCTGCGCCTGCGCGCGGTAACCCGTTCCGACCAGATTCAGCTTGCGCTCAAACCCCTTGGTAACGCCGGTAACCATATTGAAGACCAGCGCGCGGTAAGTGCCGCTCATGGCGGACGCTTCGCGGGATTCGTCGGCGGCGGCGAAACGCAGCTCATCACCCTCGCGACTGATAAGAACCTTCGGATTGAGCCGCTGATGCAGCGTTCCCAAGGGCCCCTTGACCGAAATTGACTCAGCTGCCATGTTGACTTCGACGCCTTTCGGCACTGGAATCGGCATGCGTGCAACGCGTGACATGCGGGCTCCTTAGGCGACGTAGGCGATGACTTCGCCGCCCACGCCGCTGGCGCGCGCGTGGCGATCGGTCATCAGGCCGCGTGGGGTCGTAACAATCGCAATGCCAAGGCCATTCATGACCTGTGGCAGGGCGTAGCGACCACGGTAAACACGCAGCCCGGGGCGTGATACCCGCTCGAGGCGGTCAATCACCGGACGGCCGGCGTAGTACTTCAGCCGCACTTCGAGCTCTGCCTTCGCCCCCTGGGCGCGGACCTCATAGCCGTCGATATAACCCTCGTCTTTGAGCAGCCTTGCGATGGCCACTTTCAGCTTGGACGACGGCATCGACACCGACTCTTTTTCCACACGCTGTCCGTTACGGATGCGAGTGAACATGTCGGCGATCGGATCGCTCATGCTCATAGTTAAATTTCCTCGTGTTCGAGCGGTCGCTTACCAGCTGGCCTTAACCAGCCCGGGGATCTCGCCGCGCATCGCGGACTCGCGCAGCTTGATGCGCCCGAGTCCGAATTTGCGATAGGTGCCGCGAGGCCTGCCGGTGACTTCGCAGCGGTTGCGCAGTCGGGTCGGGTTGGAATTTCGCGGCAACGCCTGAAGCTTCAGGCGCGCCTGGTACCGCTCTTCTTCGGAGCGCGACTGGTCGTCGATGATGGCTTCCAGCGCCTTGCGCTTGGCAGCGTATTTCTTGACGAGCGCCTGGCGCTTGATATCGCGGTTGATCAGTGAAAGTTTGGCCACTGTTGTCGTCCTGTGGATCGCAGGGAATCAGGTGCGGAAAGGAAATTTGAAAGCAGCAAGCAGCGCCTTTGCTTCGGCATCGCTGGCAGCGGTGGTGGTGATGCTGATGTTGAGACCCCGAACAGCATCGACCTTGTCGTACTCGATTTCGGGGAAAATGATCTGCTCTTTCACGCCGATGTTGTAGTTGCCTCGGCCATCAAAGGCGCGCGCTGACACACCGCGAAAATCGCGGACACGCGGCAAAGCAACGGTGACCAGACGGTCGAGAAACTCGAACATCCGTTCGCCGCGCAGGGTGACCATGCAACCGATCGGATAACCCTCGCGAATCTTAAATCCGGCGATGGCCTTGCGAGCTTTCGTCGTCACAGGCTTCTGGCCGGCGATCCGACTCAGGTCACCCATCGCATTTTCGAGAATCTTCTTGTCGCCGACCGCCTCGGACACGCCCATGTTCAACGTGATCTTCGCGATGCGCGGAACCTGCATCACCGACTCGTAGCCAAACTTGGCCATGAGGTCGGGAACAACCTTCTCGCGGTAGAACTGTTTGAAACGCGCCATGAAACGTTTGCCTTTAGACCTTCGTCAACCCCGGGGCTGACGGTGAGGGTCGGTTCACTGTTGCCCAAGCAAACAGATTGCGGACTGGTGCTCGGCTAACGACAGGCCTCAGGCCTTGACGATTTCACCGTTGGAGCGGAACACCCGTACCTTGCGGCCGTCTTCGAGCGTCTTGAAGCCCACGCGATCGCCCTTGCCGGTGGCCGGGTTGAACAGCATTACATTCGACTGATCGATCGGCATGGTCTTGTCAACAATGCCGCCGGTCTGACCTTTTATTGGGTTGGGGCGCTGGTGCTTCTTGACCAGATTGATGCCCTCAACCACCACATGCGACTCATCAATCCGACTCAGCACGACGCCGCGCTTGCCTTTGTCGCGCCCCGAGGTAACAACCACCTCGTCGCCCTTGCGAATCTTGTCCATTGCCGCCTCCTTAGGCTTAAAGAACTTCGGGCGCGAGAGACACGATCTTCATGAAGCGCTCGGTACGCAGTTCACGCGTAACCGGGCCGAAGATGCGCGTGCCGATCGGCTCGAGCTTGGCATTGAGCAGCACTGCAGCATTGCCGTCGAAACGCACCAGCGATCCGTCCTGACGACGAACCCCCTTGGCCGTGCGGACAACCACTGCGTTGTAAATTTCGCCCTTCTTGACCCGACCGCGCGGCTGGGCATCTTTGACCGACACCTTGATGATGTCGCCAATGCCCGCATACCTGCGCTTGGACCCGCCGAGCACCTTGATACACATGACTGAGCGCGCGCCAGTGTTATCGGCGACGTCCAGCCTCGACTGCATCTGAATCATGTCTATTCACCAACTTGCACCGCCTGCTTCGGCGGACAGTCTTGGCCCCGAGGAATGGGTTTGAAAATTTCCGGCTTCCTCTACCCCACGCGCTGGTGTCCCACTCGCGAGATCAAAGAATCCGGGAAAGCCTTACATCGTGACAGAAAAACTTAAGTCGTGCAAATCAGGGGCGAACCCGATTACGCCTGCGCCCCCGACACCACACGCGAGACCACCCAGGCCTTGGTGCGCGAAATGGGGCGGCTTTCCTGGATCTCAACCGTGGCCCCTTCGCTGATCTGGGCGTCGGTGTGGGCGTGAAAGCGCGTGCTGCGAAGGACATACTTGCCATAGACAGGGTGCTTGACCTTGCGCTCAACGAGCACCGTCACGGTTTTCTGCATCTTGTTGCTGACGACGCGGCCGGTTAGCGTGCGCTTGACGCGGGCGCCTGTGGATTCGGGTGTGGTCATTTGGCTGCCGCCCTTTCATTGATGAGCGTGCGTACACGCGCGATATCGCGACGCGTCTTACGCAACTGGCTGCTGTCGTTGAGCTGCTGGGTGCCGTGCTGCATGCGCAGTTTGAAATGCGCGCGCAGCAACTCGTCGAGTTCTTTGCCGAGCGCCTGGTCATCCTTGGCGCGGAGGTCTTTAGCCTTCATCGGTTGTCCTTTCGAGCGGCCGGCGCTTAAGCGCCCACCATCCGCGTGACGAACGTGGTGGAAATTGGCAGCTTGGCTGCGGCAAGCGCAAATGCCTCGCGCGCGAGCTGCTCATTGACCCCGTCCATCTCATAGAGCACTTTACCGGGCTGGATTTCAGCGACGTAGTACTCGGGGTTGCCCTTGCCGTTACCCATGCGAACTTCGGCGGGCTTCTTCGAGATCGGCTTATCCGGGAAGATACGAATCCACACCCGTCCGCCCCGCTTGATGTGACGGGTCATGGCACGACGGGCAGCTTCGATCTGGCGCGCGGTCAGTCGACCGCGTCCGGTTGCCTTCAGGCCGAATTCACCAAAGGACACCGACGCGCCACGCGTGGCAAGCCCTTTGTTGCGGCCCTTCTGTTCTTTTCGATACTTTCGACGAGCGGGTTGCAGCATCGCTCACTCCTTCACTCAGGCTTCTTGGCGGCGTCGGTGGCCGGAGCGGCAACCTTGCGCACGCGTTTGACGGCGGTCTTTGTCGCATCGGCCGCGGCATCACCCGCGGGCGCGGCAGCCGCACCCTCAGCAGCAGGTCCGCGGCGCGGACCGCGGGGGCCGGCACCAGGCCGCCCCGGGGGGCCACGGCGCGGACGACGATCCTCGCGCTCGGGGGCGGGCGCTTCTTTTTCGGCGGTTTGAGGCGCATCGTTGCGGCCGAGCGTGTCACCCTTGTAGACCCATACCTTGACACCGATGGTGCCGTATGTGGTGCGCGCCTCGGAAAAGCCGTAATCGACGTCAGCTCGCAGCGTGTGGAGCGGCACGCGACCTTCACGGTACCACTCGGTACGTGCGATCTCGATGCCGTTCAGGCGACCCGAGCTCATGATCTTGATGCCCTGAGCGCCGAGTCGCATTGCGTTCTGCATGGCGCGCTTCATTGCGCGGCGGAACATGATGCGCTTCTCAAGCTGCTGGGTGATGGAGTCGGCGATCAGCTGAGCATCGATTTCGGGCTTACGCACTTCCTCGATGTTGACGTGCACCGGCACGCCGATCAGGCGCTGCAGGTCGGCCTTCAGGAGTTCGATGTCCTCGCCCTTCTTGCCGATAACCACACCCGGTCGTGCCGAGAAAATGGTGATGCGGGCGTTTTTCGCGGGCCGCTCGATCAGCACGCGGCTGACCGATGCGCTCTTCAACTTGCGGCGCAGGTATTCGCGAACGCGCAGGTCGTCGTTGAGCAGCTGTGGAAACTGGCTACCCGATGCATACCAGCGGGAGGCCCAGTTGCGGCTGACCGAAAGACGGAATCCGGTCGGGTGAATCTTCTGTCCCATGTCGTTTCCCTTACGCCTGCGGTCAGCGGTCGCCAACCGTCACGAAGATGTGGCAGGTCTGCTTTTCGATCTTCGCACCGCGCCCTTTGGCGCGAGCGGAGAAACGACGCAGAGACGTGGCCTTCTCGACGTAAATGGTTTTGACCCGCAACTCGTCGATATCGGCGCCGTCATTGTGCTCGGCGTTGGCGATGGCCGACTCGAGCACTTTTTGCACGATCTTGGAGGCCTTCTTTGGCGAGAACATCAGGATGTTCAGCGCCTTCTCAACCGGCTTGCCGCGGATCATGTCGGCAACCAATCGGCCTTTTTGGGCCGACAGCCGAACGCCGCGCAGGATGGCTTGCGTTTGCATGTCGCTTCCTTATTTCTTCGCGCCGGCCTTCTTGTCGGCCGCGTGTCCCTTGAACGTACGGGTCAGCGCGAACTCGCCAAGCTTATGCCCGACCATGTTCTCGTTGATGAACACCGGCACATGCTGGCGGCCGTTGTGCACAGCGATCGTGAGTCCGATGAAATCGGGGATCACCGTGGAGCGGCGCGACCAGGTCTTGATCGGCTTCTTGTCTTTGACGGCGATGGCCGTATCGACTTTTTTCATCAGGTGGCCGTCTACAAACGGGCCTTTTTTGACTGAGCGTCCCATAGCTGTTCCGTCACCTGTCCGTTACTTGCCGCGTCGCTGAACGATCATCGAATCGGTGCGCTTGTTGCGCCGGGTCTTGTAGCCCTTGGTGGGCGTACCCCAGGGCGATACCGGGTGGCGATTGCCACGCGTACGCCCGCCGTGCGGGTGATCGACCGGATTCATGGTTTCGCCGCGCACCGTCGGGCGGATACCGCGCCAACGCGTGGCGCCGGCCTTGCCGATTTGACGCAACCCATGCTCTTCATTGCCTACTTCGCCGATCGTCGCGCGGCACTCGATATGCACCTTGCGAATTTCGCCAGACCGCAGACGAACCTGCGCGTAGGTACCCTCACGCGCCAGCAGTCGAGCCGAGGCGCCTGCGGAACGCGCAACCTGCGCACCTTTACCAGGCAGCAGCTCGATGGCGTGGATGGTTTGACCGACCGGAATATTACGGATGGGCAGCGTATTGCCGGGGCGGATGGGCGCCTGCGATCCACTCATGAGCTGCGTGCCCACCTCAACGCCGCGGGGCGCGAGGATGTAGCGACGCTCGCCATCGGCATAGCACAGGAGCGCAATGTGGGCGCTACGGTTCGGATCGTATTCAATACGCTCGACCTTCGCCGAGATCCCGTCCTTGTTGCGACGGAAATCGATCAGTCGGTACTGGCGCTTGTGGCCGCCACCCTTGTGGCGTGTGGTGATCCGGCCGAGGTTATTACGCCCCGAGCCGCGTGTTTGACTCTCGGTGAGCGCATCAACCGGCCTGCCTTTATGCAGGTTCGGATGCACCACCTTGACCATCGCCCGGCGTCCAGGCGATGTCGGCTTCATCTTGGCGATGGGCATTTACGCGGCCTCCGCAAAGTTAATTTCCTGGCCGGCTTTCAGGCTGACATAGGCCTTTCGAACATGGCGCCGACGACCGGAAAACCGACCGAAGCGCTTGGCCTTGCCCTTCTGGTTCAGTACCTGAACGGACTCGACTTCGACCTTGAACAGCAATTCGACCGCCGCCTTGATTTCCTGCCGGGTGGCGTCCTGCAGCACCCGGAAGGTGATCTGGTTGTTCCGGTCGGCGACAAACGTGGCCTTCTCGGAGACGATCGGGGACACGAGCACCTTGGTGAGTCGCTCCTGGTTCATGCGAGCATCTCCTGAACTTTCGCAAGGGCAGCGCGCGTGATCAGCACCTTGGAGAAATGCACCAGCGACACCGGGTCGGCGTGCCGAGGCTCAACCACCATGACGTGCGGAAGATTGCGCGAGGCAAGGAAAAGGTTCTCGTCAACCGAATCGGTAATGACGAGCACCGAGGCGCCATTTGCACCCAGACCCATCGCCTTGATCTTGTCCGACAGCAGCTTGGTTTTCGGCGCTTCGATAGACAGCGCTTCAACCACCGCTACGCGTTCTTCGCGGGCAAGCTGAGACAGGATGGAGCACACGCCAGCGCGGTACATCTTGCGATTGACTTTGTGCGAAAAGTTTTCGTCGGGCGAATTGGGGAAGGTCTTGCCGCCACCGCGCCACAACGGCGACGAAGTCATACCGGCACGCGCACGGCCGGTTCCCTTCTGGCGCCAGGGCTTCTTGGTGGAATGACGAACTTCGCTGCGGTCTTTCTGCGCACGGTTTCCGCTACGGGCGTTTGCCTGATAGGCAACGACCACCTGATGAATGAGCGGCTCGTTGTACTCACGCCCGAAAATGGTGTCGGGCGCTTCAACCTTTGCGCAGGCCTGGCCGCTCTGATCGAGCAGATTCAGTTCCATGTTCAGGGATCTCCTCAAGCCTTGCCGGTCGAGCGCCGGGGCGCGGGAGCTTTGATGGCTGGCGTGACAACAACCGAGCCGTTCTTGGCACCCGGCACCGCACCGCGCAGCATCAGCAGCCCGCGCTCGGCGTCCACGCGCGCCACCACCAGATTTTGAACGCTGCTGGTGACCGCGCCCATGTGACCGGCCATGCGTTTACCCGGGAACACTCGGCCGGGATCCTGCGCCATACCGATGGAGCCGGGAACGTTGTGCGAACGCGAATTGCCGTGCGATGCGCGCCCTGAACCGAAGTTGTGCCGCTTGATGGTGCCGGTAAAGCCCTTGCCGTGAGACGTGCCCTGCACATCCACCTTTTGACCGGCTTCAAACAGGCCCGCGGGAATGACCGCGCCGGGCTGGTATCCGGTGACGACATCGGCGGCAACGCGAAACTCGCGAACAACGCTGCCCGCTTCGACGCCCGCTTTGGCGAAGTGTCCGGCACGCGCTTTGGTGACGCGACTGGCGCGACGCTTGCCGAAGGCAACCTGGATTGCGCTGTAACCGTCGGACTCGACGGTCTTGATTTGAGACACACGGTTGTCGGACACGTCCACGACCGTCACCGGAACGGCATCGCCGTCGTCAGTGAAGATACGCATCATGCCGACCTTGCGCCCCAATAGGCCAAGGCTCATTTTTTTCTCCAGTCCCGACTGCAATTGGCCGGGTGTTTTTGCGCGGGTGCGAAACCAAAGACGTAGTGTTTACGTCCAGTGCCTTCGCCCCGAAATTCCGAAAAGCCTTCGAGAATAACTTAAAACCCGAAACCCACCAAATGAGACGGTATTTGCGGATACAAACGAATCAGCCGCGCCAACCGTCAGCCTGCTGAACATAGATCTTGACGTCGACACCAGCGGGCAGATCGAGCTTGGTGAGCGCATCGATCGTTTTGTCGGTGGGGTCAACGATGTCCATCAGACGCTGGTGCGTACGCATCTCAAACTGGTCGCGCGAGGTCTTGTTCACGTGCGGCGAACGGAGCACGTCAAAGCGCTGGATACGGGTGGGCAGGGGCACCGGACCGCACACCACAGCGCCTGTGCGTTTGGCGGTATCAACAATTTCGGCAGCCGACTGATCGATCAGACGATAGTCAAAGGCTTTCAGGCGGATACGGATTTTCTGGCTTTGCATGATGAGGATTCCTAAAGAGCGATGCAGCGCTTGCTGCGGTCAAAAGAACGATTGCCTGCTGTGTATCTGCCAACTGTCACACCGCGCCGCGCCACACGGCGCAGGCGCGGATGACGCGTGTGCCTTACGCGATGACCTTGGCGACAACGCCGGCGCCCACCGTGCGTCCGCCTTCACGGATCGCAAACCGCAGCCCCTGCTCCATCGCGATCGGCGCAATCAACGCCACCGTCATCTTCACGTTGTCGCCGGGCATCACCATCTCCACCCCCTCGGGCAGATCCACTGACCCCGTCACGTCCGTCGTGCGGAAGTAAAACTGCGGCCGATAACCATTGAAGAACGGCGTGTGACGACCGCCCTCCTCCTTGCTCAGCACATACACCTCCGCCTCAAACTTCGTGTGCGGCGTGATCGAACCAGGCTTGGCCAACACCTGACCACGCTCCACCTCTTCGCGCTTCGTGCCGCGCAGCAACACCCCTACGTTGTCGCCCGCCTGGCCCTGGTCCAGCAACTTCCTGAACATCTCCACGCCCGTACACGTCGTCTTCGCCGTCGCCTTGATCCCGATGATCTCGATCTCGTCGCCGACCCGAACAATTCCCCGCTCAATCCGACCCGTCACCACCGTGCCACGGCCCGAAATCGAGAACACATCTTCGATCGGCATCAAAAACGCACCATCAATCGCACGCTCCGGCGTCGGGATGTAGCTGTCCAGCGCATCGGCCAGCTTCATGATCGCCGCCTCGCCCAGATCTCCCTTGTCACCCTCCAGCGCCTTCAGCGCCGAACCCTTGACAATGGGAATGTCATCGCCCGGGAAGTCGTACTTCGACAACAGCTCCCGAACCTCCATCTCGACCAGCTCCAGCAGCTCCTCATCATCAACCATGTCGCACTTGTTCATGAACACGATGATGTACGGAACACCCACCTGCCTCGCCAGCAGAATGTGCTCGCGCGTCTGCGGCATCGGGCCATCGGCCGCCGACACCACCAGAATCGCACCATCCATCTGCGCCGCGCCCGTGATCATGTTCTTCACATAATCAGCGTGCCCAGGACAGTCAACGTGCGCATAGTGACGGTTCGAGGTCTCGTACTCCACGTGCGCCGTATTGATCGTGATGCCACGCGCCTTCTCTTCCGGCGCCGCATCAATCTCGTCGTACTTCTTCGCCTCGCCGCCAAACTTCGTCGACAGCACCGTCGTGATCGCCGCCGTCAGCGTCGTCTTTCCATGGTCCACGTGCCCAATCGTCCCAACGTTCACGTGCGGCTTCGTACGCTCAAACTTGCCTTTTGCCATCTTTCAAGCTCCTGATTCCTGACACGGGCAGCGATCAACCGACGCGCCTCTCTTCGGGACGCCCGCCAGGCCTTTGGCCATCGGCGAACGCTGTTGCGACCCGGGGTTGCAACCTTGAATCCGCCAGGCCGCAACCCGCCTGCCGGCTCGATTCTCCGCCGTCACACCCGGCGGGTTGGTGGTGCCCATGACGCGGATCGAACGCGTGACCTCTCCCTTACCAAGGGAGTGCTCTACCACTGAGCCACATGGGCAAAACTTGCCAAATAACCTGCGAGAACCTGCTGCGAGAACTGGAGCGGGTGAAGGGAATCGAACCCTCGTCGTAAGCTTGGAAGGCTTCTGCTCTACCATTGAGCTACACCCGCACAGCCAACAAACTGATTCGGCGCTTTCGCACCAAACCCCCGCTGCCGTTCCTGGTGGAGGAGGTTGGATTCGAACCAACGTAGGCGTAAGCCAACAGATTTACAGTCTGCCCCCTTTAGCCACTCGGGCACCCCTCCAGGGAACCTTGAATTGTCGCCAATTGTCTGACGCCTGTCAAATCGTCGGATTGTTGCGCCGAAGCAATCGGCGTCCCCATGGCCGACATGAAGCGGCGGCGAAAAATTGACCGACCGGTCGGTCGGCGAATAAACTGTCACAAGTTTTCAATCGGGACAGGCCCTAATCCGGAGACGCGATGTATACGCAAGCCATGGACCTCTCGCGGGAATCGTCTGCCAAGACCGCCACGGATGCAGAGCGCGCGTTTGAGGCCCGCATTGCAGCCGACCGAAAGGTTGAACCCCAGGACTGGATGCCCGACGCTTACCGGCGAACGCTGGTCAGGCAGATCTCGCAGCATGCCCATTCCGAGATCGTCGGCATGCTGCCGGAGGGCAACTGGGTGACCCGCGCGCCAAGTCTGAAGCGCAAGGCGATCCTTCTGGCCAAAATCCAGGACGAAGGCGGTCACGGGCTTTACCTGTATTCGGCCGCCGAAACGTTGGGCACGCCCCGCTCGCAGATGCAGCAGGCCCTTCTTGATGGTCGCGCAAAATATTCGAGCATCTTCAACTACCCAACCCTGACCTGGGCCGATGTCGGGGTGATCGGCTGGCTGGTGGACGGCGCCGCGATCATGAACCAGATTCCGCTCTGCCGCTGCTCGTATGGGCCGTATGCGCGCGCGATGATCCGAATCTGCAAGGAAGAGTCGTTTCATCAGCGCCAGGGCTTCGAGTCGCTGCTCACGATGTCGCGCGGCACCGATTCGCAGCTCGCGATGGTGCAGGACGCGGTCAATCGATGGTGGTGGCCCGTGGTGATGATGTTCGGGCCCAGCGACGCTGAGTCTATCCATTCAGCCCAGACCATGAAGTGGGGCATCAAGCGCATCTCCAACGATGAGCTCCGGCAAAAATTCATCGATGCCACCGTGCCCCAGGCCGAGCTGCTCGGAATCACGCTCCCCGACCCCGACCTTCGCTGGAACGCCGAGCGCGGCCACTACGACCATGGCCCAATCAATTGGGATGAATTCTGGCAGGTGGTCAATGGCGATGGCCCCTGCAATCGAGAGCGGCTTCAGGCACGGCGCGATGCGCACGAGCGCGGCGCCTGGGTGCGCGAAGCCGCGGCTGCCCATGCGCGCAAGCGCAGCGAACGCGCTCACCCTGCCGCAGCCTGAGCGCGCACTCGCCGCAAGGAGACCCCTCATGTCAGATTCTGTTTCCTCTTCCCTTGACTGGCCGCTCTGGGAGGTTTTTGTCCGAAGCCGCCAGGGCCTCGATCACCGTCACTGCGGCAGCCTTCATGCGGCCGACGCACAGATGGCGCTCGAGATGGCCCGCGACGTCTACACGCGACGCCTGGAGGGCGTAAGCCTGTGGGTCGTCCCGTCCAACGCCATCACCGCATCGAGGCCCGAAGATCAGGACATCGACTTCGGTCCGATGGCCGACAAAATCTATCGTCATCCCACCTTCTACGAGCTACCCGATGAAGTTCGCCACATGTAGGGCCGGCCGCGACCGGCGGTGTGCGCGGTTTCAGGGTGAGGCGCGATGACAGCGGCGGTGGCGGCTACCGGCGCGGCAATCGAGCAGTTGCTGCGCCTGGGCGACAGCGCGCTGGTGCACGCGCAGCGGCTCTCCGAGTGGTCCGGGCACGGCCCAGCGCTGGAGGAAGACATTGCGCTGACCAATATCGCGCTCGACTGCGTCGGCCAGGCGAGGCTGCTGCTTGCGCTGGCAGGCGAGCGTGAAGCGCAGGGGCGCGATGAAGACGCACTTGCGTACCTTCGTGATGAGGCCGCATTTCGCAACTACACCCTGCTGGAACTTCCCAACGGCAATGGCCCGCACGACGACTTCGCGATCACCATCGTTCGAGGCTTTCTGCACGCGGCACTGCAGGTTCATCTCTGGCCCGCGCTTGCAGCCTGCGCCGATACAGGCCTGGCTGCAATTGCCGCGCGATCCGTGAACGAGGCGCGCGCGCATCTGCGGCACTTTGGAACGTGGATGGTGAGATTGGGCGACGGCACTGAACAGTCGCGCGCACGCATCGCCTCGGCGATCGAACGTCTCTATCCCTATACCCATGAATTCTGGAACGCCGATCCGGTCGAACTCGCGCTTGCCGCATCCGGACACGGCATCGTCGTGGCGACGCTCAAGCCCGCCTGGGATCAGACGCTCGACTCGGTACTCGCAGAGGCTGGCCTCGCGCGCCCTGCCGAGAGCCGTTTCCTCTCAACGGGCAAGCTTGGACAGCACAGCGAGTACCTCGGCCCGATGCTCGCTGAAATGCAGTCGCTGGCGCGCGCGCACCCGGGAGCGCGCTGGTGAATGCGCCGGGGGACCGCATGTTGCAAGACCGCATTTTGCAAGACCGTTTGATGCGCGCACGCGAGGCAGCTGCGCGGGTCTGTGACCCCGAAATTCCCTCGCTCACCCTGGAAGACCTTGGCATTTTGCGCACGGTCGACCTCGAGGACGATCGCGTTGTTGTAACGATCGTGCCCACCTACACGGGCTGCCCTGCAACCGATGCGATTCACGACGACGTGCGCTCGGCGCTCACTGCCGCGGGCGTTGCCCCGTTTGAAGTGCGCATTGCGCTCGCGCCCGCCTGGAGCAGCGACTGGATCACGGCCGAAGGCAGGGCCAAACTGCTTCATGCCGGCATTGCACCCCCCGCCTGCCTCGGGCCCTCGCGCACTGAGCAGGCTCAGCGCAGCGTGATTCGATTCACGTCGCATCCACGGGACCGCGGGCAGGCCGAGCCCGCCTGTCCCCGCTGCGGTTCAACGCATACCGAAGAGCTGTCCGAATACGGCTCGACCGCGTGCAAATCGCTTTATCGCTGCCGCGCCTGCGCCGAACCCTTCGACTACTTCAAGCCTTACTGACTGCGATGGCCTTTCCCACCCTGCACCGCTTGACGATCGCCGAAGTTCGCCAGGAGGCCACTGATGCGATCAGTGTGCGATTTGCGGTTCCCCAACCGCTTCGCGAAGCGTACCGGTTCAGCGCCGGCCAATTCGTCACGCTGGCGGCCGACATTGATGGCGAATCGGTGCGTCGTTCCTATTCGATCTGCTCCTCGCCATCGGACTTCGATGCGAGCGGCACGCTTAAGGTGGGCATCCGTCGCGTGGCGGGCGGGCGCTTTTCGAATTGGGCCAACGATCAACTTCGGGCTGGACGCGACATTGACGTCATGACGCCTGATGGGCGCTTCGGCATCGCATTTGCGCCACAGGGAAAGCGGCACTACCTTGGCGTCGCGGGCGGCTCGGGCATTACTCCGATGCTCGCGCTCATCAAGACCGCCCTTGAAACCGAGCCGGAGTGTCGCTTCACGCTGATCTACGGCAATCGCACCGTGGGTTCGATCATGTTTCTCGAAGCGCTCGAGGGGCTGAAGAACCGCTGGATCGAACGGCTATCCATCTTCCATGTGCTGTCGGAAGAGACTACCGAAGTCGACCTTTTAAACGGCCTGCTTGACCGAGCGAGAATGTCCCGTTTCTTCGAGCGCGTAATCGATGCCTCGGTGCTCGAGTACGCGTTTGTCTGCGGCCCCGCCCCGATGATGGCGGCGGCTGAAGCGGCACTCTCGCAGGCTGGTGTCGCCCGCGAACGGATTCGCATCGAACGGTTCGCAAGCCCGGATGCGCCACCCGCCAAACGCCCCCCGCCACCGCAGCCGGTCGCGGCGGGAACCGCTGACGCGCTGCGCGGCCAGCCCGCAAGCGCGCGCGTCACCATCGTGGTCGACGGCAAGGCGCGTGCGATCGGCGTACCGTTCGAAGGTCCCAGCATTCTTGATTCTGCGATGGCGGCGGGAATTGGGCTGCCGTATGCCTGCAAGGCGGGGGTCTGCTGCACCTGTCGTGCGCGCGTTCTTGAGGGCAAAGTGCAGATGGATAAACAGTACTCGCTCGAGCAGCATGAGCTTGATTCGGGCTTTGTGCTCAGCTGTCAGGCGCATCCGGTCACAGCCGAAGTACGCCTGAGCTTTGACGAGCGCTAATGGCTCGCACGCGCGCGGCCGACTACGACACGCAGCGCGACCGCATTCTCTCGCGCGCGGTCGAGGCGTTCGCACAGACGGGCTATGCCGCGGCATCCATGGCGATGCTCGCGCAGGCCTGTGGGGTGTCGAAGGCCACGCTTTACCACTACTACCCGAGCAAGCAGGCGCTCCTGTTTGAGGCGCTCGATCGCTACACAAAGCGCCTCCTGTCTATCCTCGCCGCCACGCAACCGCCGGGCGGCCTCGCGCCGCGTGAGGCGCTGCGCGGCACGCTGCGCGCACTGATGGCCGAGTATCGGCACTCGCGCGCCTACCACGCGGTGCTGCTTCATGACCTGCGCTTCCTTGCACCCCAAGAGGCCGAGCAGATCCGCGCCCAGCAGCGCGCGATGGTGTCAGGGCTCACAGAGCTGATCGCGCACGCCGCGCCAGGCGCTGCCGTGTCGGCCGAGCGAAGCGTCATCACCATGGCGCTTCTCGGTATGATCAACTTCACGTTCGCCTGGTTCAAGCCGGACGGAGCGATCAGTCATGAGCGCTTTGCCGATCTTGCAGCCGACCTGTGGCTCGAAGGGCTGCACGGGCTTGCGAACCCATCGACCATTGCCCATGAGGATTCCCATGAACAAAGCGTTCGCATCCAAGGCTGATCTGTCGGCCAAGCAGGTTTCGTTTACCAAGCTGTCCGACAACGCGTATGCCTACACGGCCGAAGGCGATCCGAACTCGGGCGTGATCATCGGCGACCACTCGGTCATGGTGATCGACACCACCGCAACACCGGTCATGGCGCGTGACCTGATCGATCGTATTCGCACCGTCACCGACAAGCCCATCCGGCATGTGGTGCTGTCGCACTATCACGCAGTTCGGGTGCTCGGCGCGTCCGCCTACTTCGCCGAGGGCGCCACCGAAATCATTGCGTCGCGGGGCACCTGGGACCTGATCGTCGAGCGCGGTGAGGCCGACATGAAGTCCGAAATCGAGCGCTTCCCCCGGCTGTTCCAGGCGGTGGAATCGGTGCCCGGCCTCACCTGGCCAACCATGGTGTTCGAGCGCGAGCTCACGCTTTACCTGGGTGGGCTTGAGGTCAAGCTGATGCACATCGGCGCGGGCCACACGCGCGGCGATACGATCGCCTGGATCCCATCGCAGAAAATCTGCTTCTCGGGCGATCTGGTCGAGTACAACGCGGGCGTCTACACCGGTGATGCTCAGCTCGAGGAATGGCCCGACACCCTCGAGCGACTGCGTGCGCTGGGAGCCGAGCAGCTGGTGCCGGGTCGAGGCCCGGTTTTGCAGGGCGTGGCCGCCTGCAACGCAGGAATCGACTACACCAAAAAATGGGTGGGCGATTTGTACGCCACCGCGCGTGCCGGCGTTGCCGCGGGCAAAACCTTGAAGCAGGTGTTTGAGGACACCCGCAAGGTAATGGACCCGGTGTTCGGCAATGTCTTCATCTACGAACACTGCCTGCCGTTTGATGTGTCGCGGGCCTATGACGAGGCAAACGGCATCAAGCACCCGCGAGTGTGGACCGCCGAGCGCGATATCGAGATGTGGCGCTCGCTGCAGGGCTGAGTGTCGCGGCTAGCGCGCAGCCGCCGACAGCGCCTGATCGACATCCCACAAAATGTCGTCAAGGCTCTCAAGCCCGACTGAAATGCGAACCAGTTCGGGCGTGACGCCGGCGGCCACCAGCTGGTCGGCATCGAGCTGGCGGTGGGTGGTGCTGGCGGGGTGGCTTACCAGCGTGCGGGTATCGCCGATGTTCACCAGATGGCTCATCAGCCGCGCCGCTTCGATGAACCGCACCCCCGCGTCCGAACCGCCCCGAATGCCGAAGGCGAGCAGACCTGAGCCACCGCGCATCTGCCGCTGGGCAAGCGCGTGCTGTGGATGCGTCTCGAGCCCGGGGTAGATCACGAAACTCACCCTGGGATCGTCCTGCAGAAACCTTGCAACCGCGAGCGCGTTTTCGCAGTGTCGCTGCATGCGGATTGGCAGCGTTTCGATGCCCTGCAGGATCTGCCAGGCGCTTGCAGGGGCGAGCGCCGCGCCGTAGACCCGCAGGGTTTCCATGCGGGCGCGCATCGTGAAACCAAAGTCGCCAAAGGTTTCGTACCAGCGCACGCCGTGGTAGCCCGCTGAAGGTTCGGTCATGCCGGGAAAGCGCCCGTTGTCCCAGGGGAATTTGCCCGACTCGACCACGACCCCGGCGAGCGTGGTGCCGTGCCCCCCCAGGTACTTGGTGGCGCTGTGCACCACGATGTCGGCGCCAAGCTGAATTGGATTGCAGAGCGCCGGACTGGGCACGGTGTTGTCAACCACCAGCGGCACCCCATGCGCATGCGCAATGTCGGCAAGCGCAGCGAGGTCGGCGATCGCGAGGCTGGGGTTGCCGAGGCTTTCGACAAACATGGCGCGCGTCTGCGGGCGGATGGCGGCAGCGAACGTCTCGGGCCGGGTGACCTCGGCGAAGCTGGTCTCAATTCCGAATTTCTTCAGGTTGACCGACAGCATCGTGACGCTGCCACCATACAACGCGCCGGCCGCTACCACATGGTCACCCGCCTGCAGGATGGTCATTAAAGCCATCGCCTCAGCAGCCATGCCGCTTGCGCTGGCGATGGCAGCGCGCCCGCCTTCCAGCGCAGCCACGCGCTCTTCAAGCACGGACACCGTGGGGTTGGAGAGCCGCGAATAAACGTTGCCAAAGGTTTGAAGGTTGAACAGGCTCGCCGCATGATCGGCCGAATCAAACACAAACGAGGTGCTGGGATGAATCGGCACCGCCCGTGCGCCGGTGACGGCATCCGGAATCTGGCCGGCATGCACACAGAGGGTTTCAAGTCCGAACTTTCGGTCTGCCATGGTCGACTCCGCGCCTGGATGGTTCAGCGAACAGCCAGTCGAGGCCGCCTGGCGCTGATGATGCCGGTGTTGACGCCGACCCAGTTCAGACCACCGAAGATCCGCGCGTGTTCGATCTTCACACAGCGGTCAAACACTGAGGCAAGCCCGGCTTCGCGCGCGATGCGATCCGCGTCGGCGCTTGCCACGCCCAACTGTTGCCACAGCACGCGCGCGCCAACTTTGACCGCCACGTTCGCGATCGGCGGCAGGTCCTGGGCGCGGCGAAACACATCGACGATGTCAATTGGCTGATCGACTGCTTCCAGGGATGGATAGCACTTTTCGCCCAGGATTTCCGAATACTTCGGGTTCACCGGAACAACGCGATAGCCGTGCTCGAGCATGTACTTGGCTGCGAAATAGCTGGGCCTGAACCAGTCGGCCGACAGGCCCACCACTGCGATCGTGCGGGCGCGCGCCAGAATATCCCGGAGGGTTTCAATGTCGTTGCCGTCGGTCATGGAGGTTGCACCGGTGGTCGGAAGCACGCCGCGCGTGGCAGGCAGGGCTGTCAAATGTAGCAGCACTGACTTGCGGTGCGCGCCGTGCGGGTGATAATCAACGGTTCGGGCGTATTCTGCGCCTTGCACCGCTGCTCGAGGAGACTCCCGATGGCCAGCGACCCACACTCAGCGCGCCCCGATCCGGCCAGCGGCCTGTTCGATTTCAAGTCGATGTTTGATGCAATGGAAGTCGCGCGTCGTCATTGGTCCGCCATGCCAATTCCATCGGCCATGACGCCCACGCTTGACCCGGAAGAACTCGACAAGCGGATCGCCGATCTGAAAACCGTCGAGCAGTGGCTGATGCTCAACCTGAACCTGCTTCGCGGTTCAGTGCAGACACTTGAACTGCAGCGGGCAACGCTGTCGTCGCTGCAGAGCTTCGGTGCTGCGGCACGCGCTGCGGCCGAGGCCGCGCAGGAAGCCGCTCACGCGGGTGTCGCGAGCGGCGGCGATTCCGATCCCGGGCACCCGGCGAGCCAGCGCAGGGCGGACTCGGGGCATGCGCCCGATGCCGCCTCCGGCGCGGGCAGCCGCGATCAGCCGCCGCCCGCCTCGAACGACGCGCAAACCGGCGCATGGCCAGGCGCTGTCGATCCGAGCGCCTGGTGGCAGACGCTGCAGACCCAGTTTCAGCAGGTCGCCGAATCCGCCCTTGCCGGCATCACGCCTGCGGCAACCGGGCAAACCGCCCAGCCGGGGCCTGCGAAAGCCAAGAAGGACTCGCGCAACCGGACCTCGGCCAGCAGGTGGCCTGCCGCGTCAAAATCCGCTGGCGATGCGAAGCCGCCCGCCCGGGCGCGGCGGCGCTCCACCAGCCCAGGCCGATGATTCGCTGATGGCTGAATCAACGATGGGCGGATTCGTCTGCGGCCACGCCAGCCATCCCGACTGGCGCATGGCCACCGAGCTCGCGCTGACGCAACTGGGTCGCGAACCCGACGCGCGGCATCCGCCGCTTCTGGGGCTGGTCTACGCCAGCACTGCGTTTGTCACGAACTTTGCCGATATCCAGGAGCTGCTCGAGCGCAGGATGCCCGAGGTTCTCTGGAGTGGCGCCTGTGTGCCCGGTATCTGTGCCGACAGTGCCGAATATCTCGATGAACCGGCGGTTGCGATTTTGGTGGGGCAATTGCCCGCCGGAAGCGTGCAGCCCTTTGGCGCTGCCTGGCAGGAGGAACGCGGCGCCGCCGAGCGGCTGGTTGCGCCCGGCTCCAGCCTGTTGCTGCATGCCGACCCCTATGCCGAGGGCTTGACCGATCGGATCCGCGGATTGAGTGAAACCGCCGCACCCGGCCTGGTGTTCGGCGGCGTGGTGGAACCGTTTGGTTCTGCCGCGCGGATCAGCGAGGGCAGCGCAGGACCGCGAGCCGTGTCAGGCGTTTGTTTCGGGCCCGAGGTGTCGCTGTTGTCGCGCGTCACCCACGGCTGTTCGCCAATCGGGCGTGAGCACACGGTATCGAGCTGCCGCGGCCAGGCAATCCTTACGCTCGACGATCGGCCCGCGCTCGACGTGATGTTCGAAGACCTGGGCATCAGCGTGCCTGAACGGCACGCGAGAAATCCGCAACAGCTGCTCAAGCTGCTCCGTGAAGCGCCCTCGGCACGTGGCCTGCAGGTGGGTCTGGCGGCGGCCGGCGAGCCGCGAAAAATCGGCTTCGGCGCGCACCGGATCAACGATCTTGTGGGCATTGATCCGGTCAGCCGCGCAATTGCTGTGGCGGGCGGCCCGAATACCGGCGACCGTGCAGTCTTTTGCCGCCGCGACGCGGCAGCCGCCCGTGCCGACCTGATCCGGATCTGCACCGAGCTGCGCGAAGACCTGGAGGCAAGCGGACAGGTCGCTCGCGGTGCGCACTACGTCAGCTGCGTGGCGCGGGGTCAGCGGCTTTTCGGCGCAAGCGGCGCTGAACTGGCGTTGATCCGGCACAACCTGGGCGAGGTGCCGCTCGCCGGATTCTTTGCCCACGGTGAAATCGCCGACGGTCGCCTGCACGGCTACACCGGCGTGCTGACCGTGTTTGTCTGACCCGGCTCAGGCCTTGCGAAACATATTGAGTTGCAGCCGCTCGCGCTCAATCGCTTCGGCCACCGGTTTGGCCTGTGCCACCCCCTGCACATAGGCGTGATAGGCGGGCAGCGACTCAGGGTCGATGCCGGCAATGCTGCCCCACCGAAGCAGCGTGAGCGCATACGCATCCAGCACCGACAGTTTTTCGCCGAGCCAGAAAGAACCCGACCGCGCGGCGAGCATGCCGTTGATACGGGTGAGTAGTTCCAGATAGCGATCGCGACCTAATCGCTTGACCTCGGCCTGGCAGGCGTCGGTCTCGGCAAACTTGTTTGGCATGAACACATGCGTAAAGGTGGGGTGCGCCGTATTGTTGAACCAGGCAAGCGTGGACAGCGCCTGAGCGCGCGCCCAGTGGTCGGCGGGCAGCAGCCCCACCTGCGGATGGCTGCGATCAAGAAAATCACACATCGAGACAATCTGGGTGAGGACCTTGCCGTCGATGACCAGCGTGGGCACCTGGCCCTCGGGGTTGATCGCCAGATACTCGGGCGTTCGATGCTCGCCGCGATGCAGCTTGATCAGCTTGGCCTCAAAGGTCTGTCCGGTGGCTTCGCGAACCATTTCAAGCCCAACATGCGGCACAAACGAGCAGGCACCAGGCGAGTAATACAGTTCGATCATGGCAGGTCTCCGTTCAAATTTCTGAAGGCGCTCAGGGCAGTGGCTGCGGGGCTCAGTCGCCGTGCAACCCGGCGGCCTCCGCCTGGCGGTCAGCGTGATACGACGACCGCACCAGCGGTCCTACTGCCGCATGCACAAAGCCCATCGTCTGCGCCTGCTCGGCGAACATTGCGAACACATCGGGATGAACGTAGCGACGCACCGGCAGATGGGCATTTGACGGCGCCAGGTACTGGCCAATGGTGAGCATGTCGACCTGGTGTTCGCGCAGATCGCGCATGACCTCGAGAATCTCGTCATCGGTTTCACCCAGGCCCAGCATCAGCCCGGACTTGGTCGGCACACCCGGCACGCGCGCGCGAAATTCCGCCAGCAGCTTGAGGGAGTGGCGGTAATCGGAGCCGGGTCGGGCTTCGCGGTAGAGCCTGGGAACGGTTTCGAGGTTGTGGTTCATGACATCGGGCGGGGCTGCCTCGAGAATGTCGAGCGCACGATCGAGTCGGCCGCGAAAATCGGGCACCAGCACTTCGATGCGCGTGCGCGGCGACGCCTCGCGCACGCGTTGAATGCATTCAACGAAGTGCGCAGCGCCACCATCGCGAAGATCATCGCGGTCAACGCTGGTGATCACCACGTATTCAAGACCCAGCGCTGCGATGGTGCGCGCCAGATTGGCGGGCTCATCGGCATCAAGCGGGTCGGGTCGGCCGTGACCCACATCGCAGAACGGGCAGCGCCGTGTGCATTTGTCACCCATGATCATGAACGTGGCCGTGCCCTTGCCAAAGCACTCGCCGATATTGGGGCAGCTGGCCTCTTCGCATACCGTGTGCAGGCGGTGCTCGCGAAGAATGCGCTTGATGTCGTGGAAACGGCTGCCGGGGCTTGCCGCGCGAACGCGAATCCAGTCGGGTTTGCGCAGTACCTCACCCGCGGGCACCACCTTGATCGGGATGCGGGAGGTTTTGGCTGCGGCCTTTTGCTTGGCGCTCGGGTCATAGACCTCGGGCGTCGAATCGGGCAGGTTGGTCGGGCTCATGATGACGACAGTCTAGCGGAGTTGATCGCGCGTCAGATGCGCCACCAGGCGCTCGCCCAGCTGTTCGGCAACGCGATCGGTTTCAGCGGCGACGCCCAGCGCGGCGAGATCCACCGTGCGCAGGCCCGGATGACCACAGGGATGAATTCGGCCAAACGGCTCAAGATCCATGTTCACATTGAGGGCAAGCCCATGCAGGCTGCATCCGCGGACGATTCGCACACCCAGCGCCGCGATCTTGGCCCAGCCAGCAAATGCGCCCGAGCCGCCTGCCATCGGTACGAACACGCCTGGCGCACCCGCAATCCGGCGGGCATCGATCGCCCACACCGACAGCGTCTGGATGATGGCCTGTTCATAGCGATACACCAGCTCTTTCACGCCAATGCCAAGTCGACGAAGCTCGATCAACGGATAGGCGATCACCTGCCCCGGTCCGTGATAGGTGACCTGACCGCCGCGCTCGGTCTGAACCACATCGATATGTCCCGGCGCCAGCAGATGCTCGGTGCGCGCAGCCAGCCCCATCGTGAATACCGGGGCGTGTTCGACCAGCCAGATCTCATCCGGCGTATCGGGCCCGCGGGTGCGGGTGAATTCGCGCATCGCTTCGAGCGTGACCGCGTACTGTACGCGCGTGAAAGGTCGCAGCAGCGGTACGATGGCAGCCCTCTAAAGCACGATGCGAACCATCGGATGGGCCGACAGTTCACCATACAGCGTCTGCAGCTGTTCGCGCGAGTGCGCGCGAACCATCAGGGTGATGCTCAACCAGGCACCCCGTGATGAAGCGCGCAGCTCAATGGTGGCGGGGTCGAACCCGGGCACGCGCGCGCTCACCAGTGCGGCAATCGTCTGCGCAAAATCATCCGAGCGCCGCCCCATGACCTTGATCGGAAAATCGACCGGAAACTCGAGCAGCTGCCCGATCCGGGCCCAGACGTCGGACTCGCTCATTGCGTCTGCGCCAGACTGGCCGCACCCAAGGCCGCTTTCATGCCTCGCGGGTGGCGGCCTGATAGGCCTCAATCAGCCGCTGGTAAACCGGGCCAGGACGGCCACTGCCGACCGGCGCACCATCGAGCCGCGTGATCGGAAGAATTTCGCGCGTGGCCGAGGTGAGCATGAGCTCATCGGCCGCCAGCACTTCTTCGCGCGGAATACGGCGAAGCTCATAGTCAAGCCCACAGCGCTCGCAGAGCTCGCCGAGCAGCCCAACGCGGATGCCCTCAAGCACCAGGTGGTTCACCGGCGCGCCCAGCACCCTGCCACCCCGTACCACCCAGATATTGCTGGAGGAGCCTTCGGTGAGCATGCCGTCTCGGAACATCAGGCACTCGGCCGCACCCGCCTCAACTGCGCTCTGCTTGGCAAGCACATTGCCCAGCAACGACACCGACTTGATGTCGCAGTGGAGCCACCGTTCATCGGGCGCGGTGATCGCGCTGACGCCCTGCTCGCGCTGCGCGGCCGGCGGGATGGTGAACTCGCTTGACATGGCGAATACCGTGGGCGTGATGCCCTTGGGAAACGCATGGTCGCGACGCGCCACCCCCCGGGTGACCTGTAGGTAGACAAACTGATTGGGCCAGGTGTGACGGTCAACCAGATCACCGATCAACCCTCGCCAGCCAGCCTCGTCAAAGGGGTTGTCGATTCCGATGGCAGCCAGGCTGCGAGCTAGCCGTTGCAGATGCTGCGTCAGGCGAAACGGCCGCCCCGCGTAGACCGGCACCACTTCATAGACGCCATCGCCGAAGATGAAACCGCGGTCAAGCACCGGAATACGGGCTTCGGCCAGCGGCACGAATGCTCCGTTCAGATAGACGATCGCCTCATTCATTACCGCGCCTCGCTTTTGCTTGGTATTCGATCGGGGTTACTTGGTGAATCGAAGCCGCAGACCGTCCCAGAGCCGGCCGATCCAGCCCGCCTGATCCACCGCGGCCTGCGCGAGTACGGCCCGCTCGGCCAGCACCTGATCGCCCAGCTTAACCCGCAGCGTGCCGATACGCTGGCCCTGGGTGATCGGCGCCAGCAGGGGTTCCACCCGCTCGACTTCACCCTTGATTTTTTCGGTCTGGCCGCGCGGCACGGTGACGAATATATCCCGATCAACCGCACCTGCCACCAGCACGTCCTTACCTTTCCAGACCGGATAGCTGCCCAGTTCCTGCCCTTTTGAATATGCGCGCACCGTGTCGAAATTCTGGAAGCCGTAGTTGAGCAGGCGTTGCGATTCGGTGATGCGAACCGATTCGGTGGCCGCGCCCATGACCACGGCGATCAGACGCCTGGAAAAGCCCGCGCCGGGTTGCTCGCGACGGGCTGAGGAAATCAGACAGTAGCCGGCCGCTTCGGTGTAGCCGGTTTTCATGCCATCGACGCTCGGGTCAACGAACAGCAGTCGGTTGCGATTGGGCTGGCGGATTTTGTTGAAGGTGAACTCGCGCTCCGAGTAGAGCTTGTAAAAATCAGGGTGATCGGAGATCAGCCGAGTTGCCAGAATGGCGAGATCACGTGGGGTGGAGTAGTGCTCGGCATTGGGCAGGCCGGTTGAGTTTCTGAATTGGGTGTTGCGCATGCCCAGCCGCTCGGCTTCGCGGTTCATGAGTTGCGCAAACGGCTCTTCGCCGCCGGCCAGCGCCTCGGCAAGCACCATCGAGGCGTCGTTACCCGATTGAATGATCATGCCGCGCAACAGCTCTTCAACGGTGGGCGGCGACGCGGGTTCGACGAACATTCGTGACCCGATTGCCTTGTAGGCACGCTGCGAGACCATTGGGCGCGCATCCATTGCCAGCCGTTTTTCCTTGATTGCGTTGAACGCCAGGTAGGCGGTCATGAGCTTGGTGAGCGAGGCGGGGTCGGATTTGCGATCGGGCTCGTGCGAGGCAATCACATGACCGCTGGTGACATCGGACAGCAGCCAGGACCGCGCTGTCATGGTGGGTGGTGCAACCTGGGCAATCGCCGAGGCCACGCCAACCAGACCGACGAGCAGGCCAACAGACAAACGGGCGAGCAGGCGGCGCATCGTGGTTTCTCCGGGGAACAACACAAACGGCTTTCAGTCGGAAGCAGAATCGGCCGGCTCAAGCCCAGGCACCGACGCAAGCAGCGGTGCGGCGAGCAGGTGCGCGACCACCAGCCGCTTAAGCTGGGTGAGCCGACGATGGAAGAAGTGATCGGCGCCAGGCAACACGACCACCGGCAGGTTTTGCGGCCGGGCCCAATTGAGCACAGCGGCAAGCGGTACGACGTCATCAACCTCGCCGTGAATGACGAGGGTGGTCGCGGGCACCTCTTCGACTGCGAATCGCTGCGCAGCCACACCAACCAGCATGACCGGGACCGCGGCCCGCTGCGCGGCCGGCAACCGCGCGACGACCCGCGACAGCACAAAGCTGCCGAATGAAAACCCTGCCAGTGCAAGCCTTGCACGCGCTGCGGCCGGGATGGTTGGATCGGCTTGGGCCGCTGCGAGAACCGCCATCAGGTCGTCGGTTTCGCCCTGGCCATGGTCATGTTCGCCGGCCGTGGCGCCCACGCCTCGAAAGTTGGGCCGCCAGACCGCATACCCTGTTGCGAGCATCGCGCGGGCAAGCGTCTGAACAACCTTGTTGTCGCGCGTGCCGCCATAGAGGGGATGCGGATGCGCCACCAGGCTGATGCCTTGGATAGGCACCGACGGCAGGTCGACGGCAACATCGATGGGCCCAGCCGGGCCCGGGATCTGCAGCGTACGAGTTGACGCGTTCATTCGATCTTCAGGCGCTCCACCGGCTGGCCGTCGCGCAGATGCGACTCAACGATTTCGTCGATGTCCTGCTCGTCGACGAACGTGTACCAGACCGCATCGGGATACACCACGGCCACGGGGCCGAGCTCGCAACGGTCGAGACAGCCCGCCTTGTTGACGCGCACCTTGCCCGGCCCGGATAGCGACAGGGCCTTGACGCGTGACTTGGCGTAGGCCTGCAGGCCCTCTGCGTTATTGGCCGCACAGCAGGCCCGTCCATCGTCGCGGCGGTTGGTGCAGAAGAAGATGTGCCGCTCGTAAAAACTGTTCGTTGTCATCAGGTCATTATAGTCGTCAGGGTCGAGCTCGTATCATCGCGTGAAACCGGCGATCTTCACCAATGACCTCACCCGATACCGACCTGATTCGTGCACTGCTGGGCAAGACCGGCCCAAGCTTTGAGCTGCTCGCGGAGGTCGACTCCACCAACCGCTGGCTGCTTGATGCACCGCTCGCCGAGGTGCCCACCCCGCCCCGGGCGGTGCTCGCCGATCGTCAGCATGCCGGTCGCGGACGACGGGGACGGAGCTGGCTCGCCGAGCCTGGCCGCAGCATCGCGTTATCGGTGGCGTTCGAGCGGGCGGGTCATCTGCCGCCCGCGTCGGGGCTGTCGCTGGCGGTTGGCTGCGCGCTTGCCAATGCCCTGGCCGAACACTGTGACGGACTGTCGCTCAAGTGGCCCAATGATCTGCTGAGGCACGGGCGCAAGTGTGGCGGCATCCTGATCGAATCTCGTGCCGGACGGGCGGCAGGCGAGCGGCCGATCCTGCGCGTCGTGGTGGGGGTTGGTCTCAACCTCTTTGCGCCAGAGGATCCACAGACCCTGATCACTCAGCCGGCCGCCGGCCTCTTCGATCACGAACTAACGCTTTCAATTGAAGCGCTGATCGCGCGCGTCGCACAGGCAGTGGCCACCGCCTGGTTCGAGCACGAGCGAGCAGGGCTCGAACCGTTTCTCGACATCTGGCGCCGGTTTGACGCCTGGCAGGGGCGGCAGGTGGAACTGCGCGACGGCGATCAGGTGCTTGATTGGGGCGAGGCGCTTGGCATCGATCAGCAGGGTGCGTTGCGACTGCGTACCCCGGCCGGCGAACGCCGGATCCTCGCGGGCGATCTGTCGCTGCGCTCTGCTTCGGAGAGGCGCGGATGAGCCGCCATGTGTTCACCTATGGCTCGCTGATGTTTCCCGAAGTCTGGGCGCAACTTGTGGCGCGGCCGCGAGCCAGCGTCGCGGCCTGCCTCGCCGATCATGTGCGCGAGGGCGTACGCGGCCAGCGCTATCCCGGCATTCGCCGCGAGCCGGGGGCACAGACCCTGGGCCGGCTGTATCTGGACATCGACGAAAAGGACCTGGCGAAACTCGACCGGTTTGAGGGCGAGGAGTACCTGCGCGAATCGGTGGTGGTGACGATTGCAACCGAGGACGGCAGGCGGCTTGATCTGCCTGCCGAGGTGTACCGCTATGCCGATGCCGCCGGGCTGGATGGCGAGCCCTGGGATGCGGCCCGATTTGCGCGCGAATCGGCCGCCAGCTTTTATCGTGAGCACGCGCCCGTGCGCTGACCAGCGCCTATGCCGCCTGCGACTGCCCCGACATCGCCATGGCACCGCCCGCGACCCGCTGGGCGAGTTCGCGCCGGTAACGGTTCAGTTCCTGCACCGTGTCGAAACTGCGCCCAAACAGCAGCGACAGGTTGTGCAGGATGCGATCAATGACCCGCTGCTCCCAGTCGGAGTCAAAGCGGATCTGATCGTCAAGCCAACGTTCAAGCCAGCCAGGCTCGGGCATGCGACTCTGGACGGTGTCGTTGGGGAAAAACGCCCGGTTCACGTGAAGGTTGGTCGGGTGAAGCGCGCGGCTACTGCGTCGCGCGCTGGTCATGAGGACGCCGATGCGTGAAAAGGCCGCCCGGGCTACATCGCCCGCCTCGGCAATCGCCTTTTTCATGTAACGCAGATAGGCGCCGCCGTGCCGCGCCTCGTCGCGTGAAATGGTGTCGTAAATGGACTGGATGACCGGTTCGGTGTGCCACTGCGCGGCCCGCCGGTACCAGTGATTGAGCCGGATTTCGCCGCAGAAATGCAGCATGAGTGTTTCGAGCGGCGGTGCCGGCTCGAACTCGAACCGCACCGCGTGGAGTTCCTGCTCGGTGGGAACCATATCGGGGCGGAAGCGCTTGAGGTATTCGATCAAGACCAGCGCGTGCTTCTGCTCCTCGTAGAACCAGACGGACATGAATGCGGAGAAATCGCTGTCGTGACGGTTATCGCGCAGGAACATTTCGGTGGCAGGCAATGCCGCCCACTCGGTGATCGCGTTCATCTTGATGGTGAACGCCTGCTCGTCGGTGAGCAGCGCCGGATCGAACGTGTTCCAGGGGATGTCGCGCGCCATGTTCCAGCGCACCGCCTCGAGGGAGGCGAACAGTTCGGGATACAGCATCATGGGTTGCCGTCAGATGGAATGGACGCAGTGTATCAATCTGTCGTGACAGTCGCAGCCCCCGGTTCAGTGAGCGAGCCGGCGCTTCAGCCAGCGGGCCAATGAGCCGATCACGGGCAGCTTTTCGTACAGTTCTTCGGCTGCGTCCCAGTAATCGCGATGCAGCGTCACCCGGCCCTCATCATCAAACTCAAGCCAGGTCGCGCCGCGGATCTGCTGCGCGCGGCCCTGCTGAAGGCGGCGATTGCGAAAATCGAACTCCCAGATCAGGCACGCGCGCCGGGTATCGCCAACCGCTTCGAGCACGCGAAAGCGCGGTTCGTCGAGCTCATCAAACATGGTCTGGAAGATTGCTGCGATCGGCTCGGTGCCAACCACTTCGTTGAAGGGGTCCTTGAATCGGGCCTGCGGGGCGTAGATCTGGTCGAGCCGCGCCAGAGACTCGCGGGTGAGCGTCTGATAAAACTCGACCACCTGCGCAATCGGCGCGGTCGGCGAAGCGATGGCGTCCATTGCGTCAACCGCCGGTCACCGCGCGTACCGCGCGGAAATACGCCCGCTCCGGCAGCAGCCTGAGCATCTTCATCCAACGGGTGAAGCCGCGCGGAAAATGCATCTCGAAACCGCCCGAGGCAAAGCCCTTCACGATTTCTCGCGCGGCCGCCTCAGCGGTAATCAGGCCAGGCATCTCGAAGGTATTCTGCGCGGTCAGCGGCGTGGCCACAAAGCCCGGGTTGATCAGCCAGCAGCCGATACCGCGCGGATGCAGATCGATATGAAGCGACTCGGCAAGATTGATCAGCGCCGCTTTGCCAGGGCCGTAGGCAAGCGCCTTGGGCAGTCCACGATATCCGGCCACGCTTGCGACCAGTGCCAGACCGCCCGCGCCCTGCCGCTCGAAAAGTGGCAGAAGCGCAGCGAGCCCGTTATAGACCGACAGCAGATTGATCTCGACCAGGCGTCGAGTATCGGCCAGATCGAAGCTTTCCGCGCGCATCGGCCGGTAATCACCGGCCAGCCAGATCACCAGATCGATCGCGCCCCACTGCTCACCCAGGGATTGACACGCCTGTGCGAACGCCTGGGCATCGGTGACATCGGTTGGCAGCACGATCGAATCCGCATCAAGGCGTGCGGCGAGCGCGTTGAGCGCATCCGCGCGCCGCGCCGACAGCGCGAGCCTCGCCCCCCGCTTCGACAGATCGAGCGCCAGCGCCTCGCCGATGCCGCTCGAGGCGCCGACCAGCCAGACCCGACGCTGCCGCCAGTCAACGATCCTGGGGTTCAGTGCCCCCTGACGATCGGACGCGCGAGGCGGCGTGGTGGCGCCAGAGAGGGTTGCGCCGGGTTCGAACTGCGTCATGAGGGGGTGCTCAGCGTTTGGTGAAAGACAGCGTGACCTCACCGAGCCGGATGCCGAACTTGCTCATCACCGCACGGTTCAGCATCACCTGATCGTCGATCAGGAACATCCAGTCGTCAAAATCAACATGCCAGGTGCGACCGTCAATCGGTAGCGCGAGCGTGTAGCGCCAGTTGAAGGAATTTCCAGCCACGGACCCTACGGCCTCACCCACCACGTCGGAGGCCGTGCCAATAAAGCGGTCGGGCGCGACTTTGCGCAACGCCCAGACCCGGCGCTCGCGCGTACCGTCTGCGTAGAGAAAGTCTTCTTCGAGTGTGCCGGTGTCGCCTTCCCAGCGGCAGTTCATCTCGACCGTAAAGCGCTTGACCACATTGCCGAAGCGATCCTGAAACATGCCCCAGGCATCCAGTCTGCCGTTGAAATAGCGC